>Ga0209347_1002690_pt1 | contig 22677 bp, 25 predicted proteins | sample AutmiccommuBRH23_FD_187382 | JGI IMG/M metagenome (GOLD analysis project Ga0209347, IMG submission 187382) | Deep subsurface microbial communities from Mt. Terri, Switzerland - Autotrophic microbial communities BRH/23 (SPAdes) (version 2) | ecosystem: Environmental > Aquatic > Deep subsurface >...
CGACCGTTGCCTCCTCGTACAGGGGAATGACGGCGAGCCCGGACGTGTCGGCCGGCAGCCGGAGCACCGCCACGTCGACGGCGCCTGCCCGCACTTCGGCGACCGCGTCTGCGGCGGCGACCACGCGCAACTCCAGAGACGCCTCGGGGTGGCGCTCCGCCCAGATCCGGGCCCACTTCGCGGGCGTCCCGCCGGGAACGTACCCGAGGGTGAGCGAGGGCCGGACCACGGTCTCAGGCTACCGATAGGCTGAGGTCATGAGCAGGCCGAACGCGCAGTCCATGAAGCCCGCCACGGCGGCGAAGAAGCTGGACGTGTACCTGCCCGCGACGCCGGCCGAGTTCCAGGAGAACCCGATCACCCGCAGCGAGCTCGCCGCCCTTACGGCGGACCCGCCGCAGTGGCTCAAGGATCTCCGCAAGAACGGGCCGCACCCGAAGAACCTGGTGGCGGCCAAGCTTGGCGTCTCGATCGCCGGTCTCGCGCGCGGCGGCGTCACGGATGCGCTCACCACCGAGCAGATCGGTCAGCTGCTCGAGGAGAAGCCTGAGTGGCTGGTCGCCGAGCGGGAGAGCTATCAGAGCGTGCTGCGCGAGGAGCGACGCCTGAAGTCGCTGCACGCGGAGCGGGCTCGCGAAGCCTGATCGCAGGACTGTCGACTACACCTCGCCGGGTGACGAAGCAGTCGCTGGCTTGCGTCCACGCAAGTAGTACGCGGCCGGCAATACGCCCGACGAGGTCACCAGCCCCAGGGCCGCACCCCAGAGCCATCGCGGACCGTTGACCTCACTGGCGTCGCGGCCAGCGAGATCACGCAGCGCCCAAGCCCGCATCCCGGCGTCGAGCACGGTGATGGCGATGATCGTCGCCTTGCCCGCCGGGCGTAGTTCCTTCCATGACCTGCCCACCACGGCCGCCCTGCCTTCCTCTAGCAGATCCGCTGTTGCGATCCAATCTACCGACGGCTCAACGGTCGAACCTGTCGCTCAGACGATCGAAGATGCGGTCGATGCGCTGTTCCAGTCGCGTGCCTTTGCCCCACTTCTCCCACGCGTAGATCGCTGCGAAAAGTGCAGCGACGATCCCGAGAACCAGCGCCGTGACGAGTACCGCCTCAACCGTTGTCGACATCGGAAACATTCTCGCGCACGAAGCTCCGCTGTCAGCGACCAGTCGTCACAGCATGCAGGACACGCAACCCTCGACTTCGGTTCCCTCCAGGGCCATCTGGCGCAACCGGATGTAGTACAGCGTCTTGATGCCCTTGCGCCAGGCGTAGATCTGCGCCTTGTTCACGTCACGGGTGGTGGCGGTGTCCTTGAAGAACAGCGTCAGGCTCAGGCCCTGGTCCACGTGCTGGGTGGCCGCGGCATAGGTGTCGATGATCTTCTCGTAGCCGATCTCGTACGCGTCCTGGTAGTACTCGAGGTTGTCGTTCGTCAGATACGGCGCCGGGTAGTAGACGCGGCCGATTTTGCCTTCCTTGCGGATCTCGATCTTGCTCGCCACCGGGTGGATCGAGCTCGTCGAGTGGTTGATGTAGGAGATCGACCCCGTCGGCGGCACCGCCTGCAGGTTCTGGTTGTAGATGCCGTGGGTCTGCACCGACTCCTTGAGCCGCTTCCAATCCTCTTGCGTCGGAATGCGAATCCCCGCGTCGGCGAACAACTGGCGCACCCGCTCGGTGGCCGGCTCCCACACCTGATCGGTGTACTTGTCGAAGAACTCACCCGACTTGTACTTCGAGCGTTCGAAGCCACCGAACGCCTTGCCCCGCTCGATCGCGATGCGATTGCTCGCCCGCAGGGCGTGATACAGCACGGTGTAGAAGTACATGTTGGTGAAGTCCACGCCCTCTTCGGAGCCGTAGTGGATCCGCTCGCGGGCCAGATACCCGTGCAGGTTCATCTGCCCCAGGCCGATGGCGTGAGAGTCGTTGTTGCCCTGCTCGATCGACGGCACCGACCAGATGTGGGTCTGGTCGCTCACCGCGGTCAGCGCCCTGATCGACACCTCGATGGTCTGGGCGAAGTCCGGCGAGTCCATCGCCTTGGCGATGTTGAGCGAGCCGAGGTTGCACGAGATGTCCTTGCCCACCTTGGCGTAGGTCAGGTCCTCGTTGAACAGCGACGGTGTCGACACCTGCAGGATCTCCGAGCACAGGTTGCTGTGCGTGATCTTGCCCTCGATCGGGTTCGACCGGTTCACCGTGTCCTCGTACATGATGTACGGGTAGCCGGACTCGAACTGCAGCTCGGCCAGCGTCTGGAAGAACTCCCGCGCCTTGATCTTGGTCTTGCGGATCCGCGCGTCGTCGACCATCTCGTAGTACTTCTCGGTGACCGAGATGTCGGCGAACGGCACCCCGTACACGCGCTCGACGTCGTACGGCGAGAACAGGTACATGTCCTCGTTCTTCTTGGCCAGCTCGAAGGTGATGTCCGGGATCACGACGCCGAGGCTGAGGGTCTTGATGCGGATCTTCTCGTCGGCGTTCTCACGCTTGGTGTCCAGGAATCGGTAGATGTCCGGGTGATGGGCGTGCAGGTAGACCGCGCCTGCGCCCTGGCGGGCGCCGAGTTGGTTGGCGTAGGAGAACGAGTCCTCGAGCAGCTTCATGATCGGGATGACGCCGGAGCTCTGGTTCTCGATGTTCTTGATCGGGGCACCGTGCTCGCGAATGTTGGACAGCAGCAGGGCAACTCCGCCGCCACGCTTGGACAGCTGCAGTGCCGAGTTGATGGAGCGACCGATGGACTCCATGTTGTCTTCGATGCGCAGCAGGAAGCAGTTGTGCACGACCGTGCCGCGAATCGTGTACGTATGTGTGCCTTCGACGTGGAGGTTGTAGACCTTATCGGGCGTTTCCTGCGTCTGCGTGACGTCACGGACGCCGTACACGTGCCGACCATGCACCACCTGGTAGGTCTTGCGCGATGCCCCCTTCTGCCCCACGTAGTTGTGCAGGTTCTTACCGACATCGAAGATGAAGTCCTCGTTGTGGCCGGGCAGCCCGGGCACGAACACCTGCCCCGTGACGTTGCCTGCCTGATTGACGTATTGGCGAACTCGGGACACGATGCCGACTCGGCGCAGGAGCAACTGCACTTGGTCGATGAGCTGCGGGTTCACCAAGTCGAGCACCATCCCACCGGTGGTCGAGCACCCGTCCCCGCGGAACAACCCGGCCAACAGACCACGCTGGAATTCTTCGTCGGCTGTCAGGACCTCGTGAGACAAGCGCTTCAGGTGGTATCCCATGCCGACCATCGACAAGAAGAGCGACGCGACGACCTTGCTGTTACACACCATGCGCACCGACTGATCCGACACACTCTGATGGACGGAGAGATCGGCCGCGAAGACTCGCTTGAAAGCTGCCGCCAACTCCTGCTGATACTCGAGTTCGTGTGCACCGACGGTGAAATGGATGCCATTGGGCGCGTTGGCGCTGTCAGGTCCCGATCGCTTGGAGATGTGACCTTCGGCGACGTACCAGCCGAGGACGAGGCCGAGGTCATAGGACTCCTCGACATAGCGGTTCACCGACACGAACTTCATATGGTGGCGCTGCTTGTTGCGGTGCTTGAGGTCCGTGTTCACCTTGCGGATGAGCCCGTCGACTTCTTCGTACTCACCGGAGCCGACGTACTCCATCAAGTCGTGAATGCGCCGCGTCCGTCCTTCTAGCGGGGCTGCGGTCACGATGAAATCTTCGGGTTGGATGTCCTTGGCAGCCAGCCACACGAACCCGTTGAACGGGTCGGCACCGTCACCGTCGATGAGGGTGGACACCTCGCGCGAGGTCCACACCAGGATCGGATGCTCGGGAGTGCAGAGGATTGGCTCCCTGTGACCGAAGTGCGAGATACGGATGAGCGCCTGATCATTCAGATTCTCGATGAGGTCCTCCACGACCGCAAAGGATCCGTCGTGCGAGAGCACCCGGTCACCCTGCTGCAGGGTCTCGATTGCCTTCGGGCCGTCCGGAGTGTCCACCGGCGTCCCGGCGGGGAAGCAGGACACCGGCTCGCCGCGTTGCTTCTTGCCCGAGTTGAGGAATGTCGGGGTGGCCGGCTGGAAGCGGCCGTCGATGATCTCGTCGACGAGCTTCTCGGCCAGCACCGTGTCCCCGGCGGCCAGCGTCAGCGCCACCATCACCACACGGTCCTCGAACCGCTCCAGGTATCGCTTACCGTCGAAGGTCTTCAGCGTGTAGGACGTGTAGTACTTGAACGCCCCGAGGAACGTCGGGAAGCGGAACTTCTTGGCATACGCGCGATCCAGCAGCGTCTTGACGAAGTTGCGCGAGTACTCGTCGAGCACCTCACGCTCGTAGTACTCCTTCTGGATCAGGTAGTCGAGCTTCTCGTCCTGATTGTGGAAGAACACCGTGTTCTGATTGACGTGCTGCAGAAAGTACTGATGCGCGGCTTCCCGGTCCTTGTCGAACTGGATCTTGCCGTCCGCGTCGTACAGATTGAGCATCGCGTTGAGGGCGTGGTAATCCGTTTCGCCCGGCAGCGCGTGAACTCCGGTGGCTACAGGTTCTGCAGCTGTGACGGTTGGGGGCACGTCTGGTCCTTCCAGAAGTCAGAGAGGCCCGCGCGGACGGCGAAGACGTCGTCCGTGGTGCCCATCAATTCGAAGCGGTAGAGAAACGGAACGCCGCACTTACGGGAGACGACGACTCCCGCGTAGCCGAACTCGGCGCCGAAGTTGCTGTTGCCCGCGGCGATGACGCCGCGCAGCAGCGCACGGTTGTGCTCGTTGTTGAGGAACGCGATCACCTGTTTGGGGACGTATCCCCCGGCGTCGGGATCGGGGCCGTTGGCGTGTCCACCACCGTAGGTGGGCAGTACCAGGACGTAGGGCTCATCAACCTCGATGCGCCCGCGCAGCGGGATACGAACGGCGGGGATCTCCAGCTTCTCGACGAAGCGGTGGGTGTTCTCGGACACGCTGGAGAAGTACACGAGATTGCTCATGGAAACCCCCTCGAGTCCTCTTCTGTCCGTCGGTCTGCGGGTACCCCGTGCGGGCGGCGTCGTCAGGCGGATGCGGCGACCACGCCGCCGAGTGCCTTGATCCGGTCCGGACGGAAACCCGACCAGTGGTCGTTGCCAGCCACCACCACGGGGGCCTGCAGGTAGCCCAGTGCCATGACGTAGTCACGGGCGTCGGCATCCAGGCTGATGTCGACCGTCTCGTAGGCGACGCCCAGCTTGTCGAGGGCCTTGTACGTGGCATTGCACTGCACGCATGCGGGCTTGGTGTACACGGTGACGGGTGACGAGGCTGGCTGAGTCATCTGCGGTTCGGCTCCTCTGCGGAAGTGGAAGTGTCGAGTACTGGCAACTGGTCGGATGGCGCGTTTCGCTGTATTCCAGCGGCCCGCAGGTCTCCAAAATTCCTGGTCGTCCGAGCCGCGTTCCGATGGCTCGGGAAACCGATTCCGCCGGATCTGGTGGCTCCGGCCGACCTCCATATCTTGGGGGTCTGTCGGTGTTCGAAACACTACACCTAGTGGGTGACATTCAGAAGAGATACAAGATGTTCTGAATAACATTTGTGAAATTCCCAGGTCGTAAGGCTTTGGAGGCATCCGCGCCGGGCGTGTCGCATCTCACATCCGCACGTGTCGCCCACTACATGTCCGTGGTACCAGAAGCCACCGACATCACCGACATCACCGCCGTCGCGCAGCGGGGCGTGGGGTGCGGTCAGCAAACCGCCAGCCGGTCCAGCAACTCTCCCAGCAAAGCGCGCTCCCCGGCGGTGAGCACGCCGTCGCCGCACTGCAGGGCCAATGCTCTCGACAGCTCCTCGGCCGCCTCGGCAAGCGCGGTTCCGCGTGGCGCCGTTACCTCATGGCCCAGTGCGGACGCTGCGATCACGCCGGCCAGAACGGTCTCCCGCAGCGCGCGCGACTGTTCGACATCGGCACGGCCCTCGGGCTGCGCGATCAACTGCAGCGTGATTCCGACGTTGGCCGCGACGATCTGCTGGGCCGCCACCGCCGGCGTGACCAGCAGCAGACCGAAGCGGTCGAGCCGCTCGAGCAACACCCGCAGCTGCCGCTCGGCCACCGCCGTCACCTGGCAGGGCCTGCCAGCGGCGACCCGCCCGTAGAGCAACGCATAGAACGCCGGATGGTCGAGCCCGTAGCGCACGTGCTGGTCCCATCCGCGGCGCACGTCGGCCACCGGGTCGCCCGAATCCGCGTCCGCGGCGGGTACGTACTGCCCGAGCCCGTACTCGACCACCGCGTCGACGAGCCCCTGCTTGTTCCCGAAGTGGTGGTAGAGCGTGGGTGCCCGCACGCCGGCGCGATCGCAGATCGCCCGGGTCGACACGGGCGCGCCCTGCGCGGCATCGAGCAACTCGGCGGCCGCGGCGAGCAACCGGTCCCGCGCGCTCGCCGTCTCCTCGACACCATCTTGCATATCGCTATAGTATCTCTATAACAACGCTATAGACGGGAGCGGCACGATGCCGACACCAGACGGCCTCGAGGGACGGCGCGCGGTGGTGACCGGTGGCACGCGCGGGATCGGGCGGGCGATCGGCGGTATCCCGCTGGGCGCGCCCGGCCGGCCGAGCGATATCGCCGAGCTCGTGGCGTTCCTGGTCTCCGACAGGGCGGCCTACATCACCGGCGCCGAATACGCCGTCGACGGAGGCAGTTCACGTTGCACATGATGCCGGGCAAGCGATGAGACGAGAGAAGGGAACACCATGACGTCCATGCCTGAGGTGATCGCCGAGTACTTCCGCGCCGCCGCCGTCGGCGACACCGACGCGGTGGTGGCGACGTTCACCCCCGACGCGACGGTCGTCGATGACGGCCACCACCATGCCGGCCAGGCCCGGATCCGGGCGTGGCGCGACCAGACGTCAGCGCAATTCTCCTACACCACAACGGTTCTCGACTCCGCAGCGAATGGGGCCGAGCACCACGTCACCACGCAGGTCGCCGGGGACTTCCCCGGGTCGCCGGTACGGCTGGGATTCCGCTTCACCCTCGCCGGGGAGCGCATCGCCGCGCTGGCCATCGCGCCGGACGGAGAGCGCTAGCCGATCTCGGCGGCCAGCTTCCCGACGATCTCCCGCAGTCGCTCGGCGACCTCGGCATTCTCCCGGGGATGCTTGCCGTCGAGTGACGTCGCAGGTACCGACAGATCGAGGTCGTCGACGACCCGCGGGCCGGCGATGCCGAACGACTTGCGCGTCTCGTCGTGCGCCCACACCCCGCCGTACTGACCCAACGCGACCCCGATCACCGCCAGCGGCTTGCCCTTCAACGCGCCGTTCCCGAACGGCCGCGACAGCCAGTCGATGGCGTTCTTCAGCACGCCGGGGATGCTGCCGTTGTACTCAGGGGTGATGACCAGGGCCGCCTCGGCGCGTGCGGCGGCCTCGCGCAGCGCCGCGACGGGTTCGGGGACGCCGCCGTCCTCGGGCGCGTGGTCGATGTCCTCGTTGTAGAAGGGCAACTCACCCAACCGGTCGAACAACTCGAGGGTCACCCCCGCGGGGCTCGTCTCCACCGCCAGTTCGGCGAGTTGGCGGTTGACCGACGCCGCACGCAGACTCCCGACCAATACCAGAACCCTGCTGTCTGACCCGTCTGACATCTTCATCCTCCCGATCGCTTCGGCCGATACTCGCACCAACCAACCGGACCACAGTCCGAATTATTCCGGCTGAGTTAAAGTTGCCAGGTGAGTGTGTCCGACCGGCTGACGGCGTTGCCGGTGAGCGAATCCGGTCCGCCCGGACGGGGCCAGGAGCGGGGCGATGCGGCACGCAATCGTGTGCTGCTCCTCGAGGCCGCGCGCCGGTTGGTCGACGAGCGCGGCGCCGAGGCGGTCACCACCGACGACATCGCGGCGGCGGCAGGCGTCGGCAAGGGCACGCTGTTCCGCCGGTTCGGCAGTCGTGCGGGCCTGATGATCGTGCTGCTCGACGAGGACGAGAAGGCCCAACAGCAGGCGATCCTCTTCGGGCCGCCTCCCCTGGGGCCCGACGCGCCGCCGTTGCAGCGGCTACTCGCCTACGGCCGGGAGCGCCTGAAGTTCGTCGACACCCATCATGCCCTGCTCTCCGATGTCAGCCGCGATCCGCAGACGCGGTTCAGCGCGCCGATGACACTGCACCACAGCCACATCCGGTTCCTGCTCGAATCCGCAGGCACCACAGGCGATCTCGATACACAGGCGACAGCACTGTTGGCTCTGCTGGACGCCGATTACGTGCGTCACGAACTCATCGACCGTGGTCGTACGCTCGACGAACTCGGCGATGCCTGGGAGACGGTGGCGCGCAAGCTCTGCGGGTCATGAACGCGCCCGGCCCGACGCCCCGCAAGACCTGGATCCTGCACGTCGACCTGGACCAGTTCCTCGCCTCGGTGGAACTCCGGCGCCATCCCGAACTCGTCGGGTTGCCGGTGATCGTCGGCGGCAGCGGCGACCCGACCGAACCCCGCAAGGTGGTCACCTGTGCGTCCTATGAAGCCCGCGAATTCGGCGTGCACGCCGGGATGCCGCTGCGCACCGCCGCCCGCCGGTGCCCCGACGCCACGTTTCTGCCCTCGGATTCAGCGGCCTACGACGCCGCCTCCGACCAGGTGATGGGCCTGCTGCGCGATCTCGGCCACCCCGTCGAGGTGTGGGGCTGGGACGAGGCCTACGTGGGTGCCCTGGTCGCCGACGTCGGCGACGCGATCCGGGTGGCCGAGCGGATCCGCGAGGTCGTCGCTGCGGAGACGGGCCTGTCGTGCTCGGTGGGCATCAGCGACAACAAGCAACGGGCCAAGGTCGCCACGGGGTTCGGCAAGCCGGCGGGCATTCACGTCCTCACCGACGGCAACTGGATGTCGACGATGGGCGACCGCGGTGTCGATGCACTGTGGGGTGTGGGTCCGAAAACCGCGAAAAAACTTGCCGCCATGGGTATCAAGACGGTCGCCGACCTGGCGGGGACGGACGCCGCGGATCTGACCGCGACCTTCGGCCCGACCACCGGGCTGTGGATCCTGCTGCTGGCCAAGGGCGGCGGCGACACCACCGTCAGCGCCGAGCCGTGGGTGCCGCGGTCGCGCAGCCACGTGGTCACGTTTCCGGAGGACCTGACCGACCGGGCCGAGATGGACGCGGCGGTGGCCGGGCTGGCACAGCGCACCTTGGCCGAGGTCGTCGAGCAGCGGCGGGTCGTCACCCGTGTCGCGGTGACGGTGCGCACCAACACCTTCTACACGCGCACCAAGATCCGAAAGCTGCCCGCCCCGACGACCGCCGCCGAGATCGTCGTCGGGGCCGCGCTGGACGTTCTGCACCTGTTCGAGCTGGACAGGCCGGTCCGGCTGTTGGGCGTGCGCCTGGAACTGGCGATGACCGACGAGCCGGCGGCCGTTGTCACCGCAGACCACTAGCGTCGTCGTCATGCTCCAGACGGTGGCGATCCGCGGGTACCGCTCCCTTCGCGAACTGGTGCTGCCGCTGCGCCGGCTCACGGTCGTCACCGGTGCCAACGGCACCGGCAAGTCGTCGCTCTACCGCGCGTTGCGGCTGCTCGCCGACTGCGGCCGCGGTGAGGTGATCGCGTCGTTCGCCCGCGAGGGCGGCGTCGAATCGGCCCTGTGGGCGGGCCCGGAGCACCTCGGCGGCGCCCGCCGCACCGGATCCGCGCAGGGTGGGCCGCGTACCCGGTCGGTGTCGATCGAACTCGGTTACGCCTCAGACGATTTCGGCTACCTGATCGATTTGGGGCTACCGCAGGCCGGGGGCACGGCGTTCGGGCGCGATCCGGAGGTCAAACGCGAAGTGGTCTTCGCCGGGCCCGTGGCTCGCCCGGCCACCACCCTGGTGCGCCGCGTGCGGGGTTTCGTCGAGGTGGCCGCCGACACCGGGCGCGGCTTCGACGAACTGGGCCGCAACCTGCCTGCGCACCGCAGCGTGCTCGCCGACTGGGCCGGCGCGGTCCCCGAGCTGGTCATGGTCCGGGAACGCCTGCGGGACTGGCGGTTCTACGACGGGTTCCGGGCCGACAGCGGCGCTCCGTCGCGGCGGCCACAGGTGGGCACGAGGACACCGGTGCTGGCCGATGACGGCGCAGACCTCGCCGCAGCGGTCCAGACGATCCTCGAGACCGGCACCGACGACCTCGCCCGTGCGGTGGCCACCGCCTTCGACGGCGCATCGGTGTCGGTGTCGGTCACCGATGGGTTGTTCGACCTGCAGTTGCAGCAGCGGGGCATGTTGCGCCCGCTGCGGAGCGCCGAGATATCGGACGGCACGTTGCGTTTCCTGCTGTGGGCCGCCGCTCTGCTGAGCCCCCAGCCGCCGTCGCTGATGGTGCTCAACGAGCCGGAGACATCGCTGCACCCCGATCTCGTCCGACCGCTTGCGGCCCTGATCGAGGAGGCGGCGTCGCGCACCCAGGTCGTGGTGGTCACCCATTCCGCGACGCTGCGCGAGTGTCTCGGCGCCGCACCGCTGGGCAGCGACGAAGACGCTTGGGAGATCGAGCTTTTCAAGGACTGGGGGGAGACCAAGGTGGCCTGCCAGGGCCTGCTGACCACCCCGCCGTGGGACTGGGGGCAGCGGTGAGCGCTCAGCGGCGCGCGGTCCGCGGCCGCAGCGCCCGGGAGAACAGCACGTTCACCTGCTTCATCGCCACGCTGTAGGGCAACCACATGGTGCGCTTGAACATGTACAGCGCACGGATGTCCACCGAGGTGTAGATCAGGTAGCGATTCCTGGAGACGCCACGCAGGATCTTGTCCGCCGCGTGCTCCGGCGACACCGCGTGTCCCGCGAAGCGTTCCGTCCACTTCTGCACGTTCGGGTCGTCGCGGTCCACGCCGGCGATGTGCACGGTGTTCACCAGTGGGGTCTGCACCGCACCCGGCACCACGACGGACACCCCGATGCGGTGTCGGGCGAGGTCGAAACGCAGCACCTCGGACATGCCACGCAACCCGTACTTGCTGGCGCTGTAGGCGGCATGCCAGGGCAACGCCACGATCCCGGCAGCCGACGACACGTTGACCAGGTGGCCGCCGCGACGCGCCTCGATCATGGGCGGCACGAACGACTCGATGACGTGGATCGGCCCCATCAGGTTGACGTCGATCAGAGACTTCCAGTCCTGGTGGGTGAGCTTGTCCACCGTCCCCCAGGCGGAGATCCCGGCGATGTTCATCACCACGTCCATGGCCGGATGGGTGGCGTGGATATCGGCGGCGAACTCGGCGACCGCGTCGTGGTCGGAGATGTCGAGCGCCCGGTACTCGGCGACGACTCCGCCCAGCGCACGGGCGTCGGCGACCGTCACCTCGAGTCCTGCGGCGTCGCGGTCGGTCAGATACAACTCGGCTCCGTCGGCAGCCAGCTTCAACGCGGTCGCGCGCCCGATCCCGCTGGCGGCGCCGGTGAGGAAGCACCGCTTGCCCCTGAATCCCGCGCCGGACCGCCCCTGTTGCGCCATGAACGGTGACACTACCGGCGCGGTGTCAGCGTTCCGGCGGGGCCGAGCCGCCCCACAGGGCGCTGAGCCACAGCCGCTCGGCGATGTCGACCGCCGCGGCGGGGTCGGCCGGACGACCCACGAACGCGCTGTCGTGCGCCAGCGTCATCGACGTCACCGCGGTGAGCGTGCGCACCAGGGCGCGAAGGTCATCGGAGATCGGCCGCGCGCCGGAGTCCTGCTCGACGAGTCCGACGATCTTGTCGACGACCGACGCCTGGAAGTCATCCATGATCTCGCGGATCTGAGCGTCGGTGTTTCGCGCGACGTTGCACGCGCTCATGATCGGGTCGTTCGACGCGTAGACCGCCGCGGCGTAGCCGACCATCCGTTTGGCGAACACCGAGGGCGACTCCCCCGGCTCGCGGGGCGCGAAGTCGTGGGTGAGTTGGGCCAGCTGGGCCATGGCATCGGCGACGATCACCGCGAGCACGGCGTACTTGGAGTCGAAGTAGAAGTAGAAGCCCGACCGCGCCACCCCGGCACGTTCGCTGATGGTGCTGACCGACAGGTCAGCAAACGATCGTTCCTGCAGCAGCTCGCGGACCGCGACGACGATGGCGTCACGCTGCCGGTCGCCGCGACTCCGGCGTTCCTCCCGCGGCGATGATGGTTCGGCGGTCATGGCAGTAGACCTTTGCATCGCGACTCGCCCCAATCAAAACTTGACATGCGTCAAGTGTGACGGCGAGGATGGGCTCACGGTGACATCCACCACAGCATGTCTCTACCAGGAGTGTTCGATGGCGACGATCAGTACGACCGATTACCTGCTTGATCAGGCAAAACGACGCCTCAAGCCAACGCCGGTGACGATTCCGGGCATGGGCATCCTCGAGAAGCGGTTGCTGGATCACACATGGGACGAGATCGTCCTGGCCGAACCGCCAGCAGGCAGCGGGCTGAAGGCGGTCAAGGGCGACAACGGACTCCCGATCCTGGCGCACATGATCGAGATGTTCCGCGGTGGTCCAGATTTCATCCTGCACCAATATCGCAAGTACGGGCCGGTGTACTACTCGGGTTCGCAGGTGCTGCCCGCCGTGGGGGCGCTCGGTCCCGACGCCACGCAGGCGGTGTTCTCCAACCGCAACAAGGACTTCTCGCAGCGCGCCTGGGACCCGGTGATCGGGCCCTTCTTCGAGGGCGGGCTCATGCTGCGCGACTTCGACGACCACATGTACCACCGGCGGATCATGCAGGAGGCGTTCACCCGCAGCCGGCTGACCGGATACGTCGAGCACATCGACTCGGTGGCCTCGGCGGTGATCGCCAAGGACTGGGTGGCCAACGACCGCCGGTTCCTGTTCCACCCCGCGGTCAAGGAGCTCACACTCGACATCGCGTCGGTGGTGTTCATGGGCCACAAGGCCGGCACCGACAAGGAACTGGTGACGACCATCAACGAGGCGTTCACCACCACCACACGGGCGGGCAACGCGATCGTGCGCAAGCCGGTGCCGCCGCTGAGCTGGTGGCGCGGCATCCAGGCCCGCAAGACGCTCGAGGACTACTTCAACGCCGGCATCGCCGAGAAGCGGCGCTCGGAGAGCTCCGACATGTTCAGCGTGCTGTGCCACGCCCAGGACGAGGACGGCCAGAGCTTCACCGACGAGGACGTCGTCAGCCACATGATCTTCCTGATGATGGCCGCCCACGACACGTCGACGTCCACACTGACGACAATGGCCTACCACCTGGCGGTCAACCCGGAGTGGCAGGAACGTTGCCGCGACGAGTCCGCGCGCATCGGCGACGGCCCGCTCGACATCGAGGCGCTGGAGAAGCTCGAGACCTACGACCTGGTCATCAACGAGGCGCTACGGATGGTGACCCCGCTGCCGTTCAACTTCCGCCAGGCCATCCGCGACACCGAGCTGCTGGGCTTCTACATCCCGGCCGGGACGAACATCATGACCTGGCCGGCGCTCAACCACCGGCTGCCCGAGTTGTGGACCGATCCCGAGAAGTTCGACCCCGCGCGGTTCGCCGAGCCTCGCAACGAGCACAAGAAGCACCGCTACGCGTTCGCCCCGTTCGGCGGTGGCGCCCACAAGTGCATTGGGATGGTGTTCGGTCAGCTGGAGATCAAGACCGTGATGCACCGCCTGCTGCGTAAGTACCGGCTCGAACTCGTCGACCCCGGCTACACACCGCGCTACGACCACGGCGGCATGTCGGTGCCGATCGACGGCATGCCGATCATGCTGCGCCCGCTGCACTGAGGCACCTTTCGCGCCGAAACGGCATTCCAGCAGCGAAAGTTCCAGGTGAAGGCCTGCTGGAATGCCGTTTCGGCCGCACTGACGCGCGGGGGTCAGGCGGGCGCCAGCGCACCTGACAGCAGGCGGTTGGCGCAGGCGATCACCGCGCGCAGCGACGACTCGATCGGATCGTCGGACCAACCCATCGCCCATTCGGTCCGGCCGCCGCCGCTGCCGCGGACGAAGGTCGCCGTGTGCTCGCCGGCCGGCACCTGGTGAAAGGCGGTCATCTCGACCGCGACCCCGCGCTCGTGGAGCATCTCCGTCAGCGCGGCAACCGGCCCGCACGCGGCAGCGCGAGAGGTGCCGATCTGGTCGCCGAAGGCGATCGTGGCCTGATAGTTGCGGGCCTGAGGTCCCAGCCGGCCGGACGGGCGTTCCCCATCGGTGCACGACCACTGGCCCAGCCGCAATGGGCCGTTGGTCGGCACGTAGCCCTCGACGAACTCCTGGAACGATTTCATTTCGGCCTCCTCACGCAGAGCGCGCGGTATCGGACCGTCCACGTGCGCCGCAAAGCAACGCGGCGAGGCGAGGTATCCGGTGGCGAATAGAGAATGCATGTGCCGGCCTTCTGACTTCGAGAGAAATCGACCGACGAAGTAGCGACGACCCACAGCGAGGGGTCGGTCAGGATCAGACCCCGCTGCGGGTGGCTACTACGAGTCGTCTCGGCACGTCCGCGATGCTAGACCTCTGCGTGCGCACGGCGCAAACGCATATGGGGTCGTACACAATATGCCGGGTGACTTGGCCCGAGGCGCTGCTCCTTTTCACGGCAGGCATTCTCGGCGGGTTGACCGGAAGCATCGCCGGACTCGCCTCGGTGGCGACTTACCCCGCGCTGTTGCTCGCCGGCCTGCCTCCGGTCACCGCCAACGTCACCAACACGGTGGCGCTGGTCTTCAACGGGGTCGGCTCGATCTGGGGATCGCGCCCGGAACTGAGCGGGCAGGCCGAGTTTCTCAGGAAGATCCTGCCTTTCGCCGCGGTGGGTGGGATCGCAGGGGCGGCGCTGCTGTTGTCGACGCCCGCGGAGGGATTCGAGAAGGTCGTTCCACTGCTGCTCGGCTTCGCCGCGCTGGCGATCCTGATCCCGGTGCGGCCCACCCGAGTGGCGCGTGTTGCCAGCCATCGCAGGCATACGACGAGGCTGATCCTGGAAGGCGCGGCGATCTTCGCGATCTGTGTCTACGGCGGCTATTTCGGCGCGGCGGCGGGCGTGCTGCTGCTCGCCCTGTTGCTGCGCGCCGGCGGAGCCACGCTGCCGCGGGCCAACGCCGCCAAGAACGTCACGCTGGGCATCGCGAACGGCGTCGCCGCGGTGATCTTCGCCGTGCTGGCCCCGGTGCAGTGGGACGCGGTCGCGGCGCTCGGCGTGGGGTGCCTGCTGGGCTCCCGGCTGGGCCCGCTCGTCGTCCGGCACGCGCCCGCCGGTCCCATGCGTGCGGCCATCGGCCTCGCCGGGCTGGCGCTGGCGGTGAAGCTCGGATGGGATGCGTACCGCTGACTCAGACGAACGGGTTGTCACCGTGGGAGACGCGGGTGCCCAGCTCCATCAGGTTCTGCGCCGACGCGTGCTGCCGCTCGCCGGCTTCCGCGTCCGCCTGCCCCGCGAGGTAGCGCGACCAGGTGCCCTCGATGACGATGCCGAGCTTGAAACAGGCCATCGCGACATACCAGTCCAGCCGCGATGTCCGGCGGCCACCCGCGTCCCGATAGGCGTCGAGCAGCTCTGCACGTGACGCCAGGCCACCGGGGGCGGCCAGCGCGCCGCCGACGTCAACGGGTTGGGCCCGTCGGGCCAGCAGACCAGCATCCACCCGAGGTCGAGCAGCGGGTCGCCGATGGTGCACATCTCCCAGTCGACGAACGCGGCCAACTCGGGGACGTCACGGCGGAGCAGCACGTTGTTGAGGTGGCAGTCGCCGTGCATGACCCCGGGCTCGGCGTCGGGCGGACGGTGGCTGTCGAGCCATTCGGCCAGCACCCCGACCGACGGGAACGACTCGGGCGCGTAGCGCTCGTGGCGATAGCTCTCCAGCAGCCGCATGAATTGTGGAACCTGGCGCGCCAGAAAGGAACCCGAACGCCTGATCTCGGCCAGCGGGCTGCCCTCCCACGCCACGTTGCCCAGCCCGGCGAGGCTGGCCGCATACGACAGTCCGACACGGTGTCGCATGTCGGGGTCATCGACGTAGGCGGTGTCGATCGACCTCGTTTCCCGGGTTGAAGCCGTCGACGGCCTCCATGAGGTAGAACACCACGCCCAGCACGTCGAGTTCCTCACAGCCGGCGATGAACCCCGGATGCGGCACCGAGGTCCCGGCCAGGGTTCGCAGCACCGCGATCTCGCGCCGCATCGTGTTGTCGCTCGTCGGCCGTGGGTGGGCAGGCGGTCGCCGCAGCACCACCGGCCTGCCGTCGACGCGCAATCGCACGACGATGTTCTGCGAGCCACCGGCGAGCGGTTCGACGTCGGTGACCGTCGACCCGATACCGTTCCGGCGCACCCAGCGTCTCAGCGATTCCTGGTCGGTCTCGTTCAGGGTCGTGTCGGTTGACATTCCGACATGGTGTCAGGTCGCGACGGCCCCTCACGCCACTTCGACGCCGGATCCGCTGTCGGCCTCCTGACCGATCGCGATCAGGTTGTCCAGGTGCCGTGGGCAGTAATTCAGGACCCGGTAGAACAATACGTCGACGGAATCGTCCAGGGTCGGCGCGTACTCGTCGCCGACGGCCCGCGACACGCCCAGCGCGACCGCCGTGTCGCCGTAGACGCGGCCGGCGGCCACCACCGCTGTGGCGAACTTGGCGATCCTGCGTTGGCTGCCAAGATGTTTCGCGTTCCTGATTCCCCGTTCGCTCCATCCTCTCGGTGTCGGGGATATCTCGACAACTCGACGGTATGGCCGACTCACGCACGGGGGTAGGGCAGTTCCGCCTCATTCGGCAGATACCTATGTCGACAGGTCAAAGTGGTTTGCCCGCAACCACTTATCGCGAGATTCGGCGTCCAACCGCAGGCACTGACCGTTGAGCATCGGGTTCTCCACGATCGCCACCGCCAGTTTCGCGTACTCCTCGGGCTTGCCTAGCCGCTTCGGGAACGCCGCATCCTTGGTCAGGACCGCGGCGAACTCGTCGGGGATACCCTCGGTGAGGCCCGTGGCGAACAGGCTGGGGGCGATCGCCAGCGCCCGGATGCCCAGGCTGCCCATGTCACGCGCCATCGTCAGGCACATGCCGGCGATCGCGGCCTTGGACGCGGTGTATGCCACCTGGCCGATCTGGCCCTCGAACGCCGCGATCGACGCCGTGTTGATGATGACGCCGCGCTCTTCGGCATCCGCGTCGACGGGGTCGTTCTTGCTCATGTGCCAGCCCGCCAGCCGGCTGATGTTGAAGGTGCCGATGAGGTTGAGGTCGATGCTCTTGCGGAAGGTCTCGAGGCTGTGCGGGCCGTCCTTCTTCACGGTGCGCTCGGCGATCCCGCCGCCCGCGGTCGTCACGGCGATGTGCAGACCGCCGAGGGCCTCGACCGCGCTGCCCAGCACCGCTTCGGTGCCGTCGAAGTCGGTGACGTCGACCTCGAAGAACGTGCCGCCGATGCTGTCGGCCACCTCCTTGCCGTTCGACTGCGGACGGTCAAGCACGGCCACGCTGGCGCCGCGCTTTGCGAGAGCCTCCGCCGTCGCGCGTCCGAACCCCGACGCGCCACCGACGACGACGGCCTTCTTGCCCTCGATCTCCATATGTCTCCCTTTCCACGAACGTTGCAAGTAGAGGTGAATCTGTAAAGCAACTTAGCGGACGACATCTTTCGGTAAGGGTTTCGGGTTCACTGCGGCGGTACTTTGGCTCCATGACCACCCTCGGCGCCAAGGCGATGAGCGGCATCGCGGCAGCCGCCGTCTCGGTCGGCGTCGCCCAGCTGGTCGCCGTCGCGTTCGGACCGCAGGCCGACGTGCGGACGGCGGTCGGGTCCTCGGTGATCGAGTTGACCCCTGGTCCGGTCAAGGAATGGGCCATCCAGACCTTCGGCACCGCCGACAAGCTGGTGCTGAGCGTGCTGGTGCTCGTGGTCATCGCGGTGATCGCGGCGGTGGCGGGCATCGCCGAGTCGGCCCGCAGACCATTCGGCAGCGCCGCGATCGTGGCCGCAGGCGTGGCCGGCTGCGCTGCGGTCCTGTCACGCGCCGGCGCGACGGTGGTCGACGTCGTGCCGACGGTGGTGGGCGCGGCGTGTGGGGTGGCGGTGCTGCGGCTGTTGATCTCGGGCCGCTTCAGCGACGCCCGGTCCGAGCGCAATGGTCCGGACACCGCCGACCGCGGCCGACGGTTGTCCCTGGTGACGCTGGGGTTCCTTGCTGCTGGTGCGGTCAGCGGTGTCGCGGGCGCGGTGATCGCCCGGCTGGCCTCCTCGGTGGCAGGCGATCGGGATGCGTTCGCGTTGCCCCGTATCGACGAAGCCGCGCCGCCGGTACCCGCGGCGGTGCAACCGAAAGACGTTGCCCTGCCGTCGTTCATCACCACCAACACCGACTTCTACCGCATCGACACCGCGCTCACCGTGCCCCAGCTCAGCCGCGCCGACTGGCAGCTGCGGATCCACGGGATGGTGGACCGCGAGGTCACCTACCGCTTCGAGGATCTCGAGCGGTTCGACGCCGTCGAGAAGGTCGTGACGTTGACGTGTGTCTCCAACCCCGTTGGCGGGGAGCTCATTTCGAACGCGACGTGGATCGGGTACCGGGTTCGGGACCTCCTCGCCGAGGCAGGCGTGAAATCCGACGCCGACATGGTGTTGTCGATGTCGACCGACGGGTGGACCGCAGGCACTCCCGTCGAGGCGCTCACCGCCGACGACGCGCTGCTGGCGGTCGGCATGAACGGCGAGCCGCTGCCCGTCGAGCACGGATACCCGGCGCGGCTGGTCGTCCCTGGGTTGTACGGGTACGTGTCGGCCACCAAGTGGGTGGTCGACCTGGAACTCACCCGCTTCGACCGGGCACAGGCGTACTGGACGCGGCTGGGATGGTCGGCGCGCGGCCCGATCAAGACGGAATCCCGCATCGACGTGCCGCGAGCCGGCCAGGACGTGCCCATGGGCCCGGTCAGGTTCGGCGGTGTGGCGTGGGCGCAGCGTCGCGGTGTTCGCGACGTCGAGGTCCAGATCGATGACGGTGACTGGCGGCGAGCCACCCTGGGCGACAGCTACTCCGGCGACACCTGGCGGCTGTGGAGCTTCGACTGGGAGGCCGAGGAGGAGGGCCTGCACAAGATCACCGTGCGCGCCACCGACAACGACGGCCAGACGCAGACCTCGGAGCGGGCCGACCCGGTCCCCGACGGCGCCACGGGCTGGCACTCGTTGACCTTCGCCGTCAGATGAGCACCGCCCCCACGCCGAAATCGCATTCCAGCAGAGCTGAACTCGCACTTCAGCTGCTGGAATGCCATTTCGGCCGGGGTGGGAATTGTCGGTGTCGCGTGTCAGGGTGATCGGGTGCTACTGGTAGAGGTCGCGCGTGCATCCACCGACGTCGGCGCGTCCTCGGCGCGGCTGGCCAAGATCGCCCGCATCGCCGACCTGCTACGGGTCGCCGGCGACGAGGACGACCCCTGGCTGGTCCACGTCGTCGTGTCGTGGTTGTCCGGGGAACTCACGCAACGCCAGATCGGCGTCGGACGGGCGGCGCTGCGCTCACTGCCGGAGCCCGCCGACGAGCCGAGCCTGGATGTGAGCGGCGTCGATGCCACGCTGGGCGACATCGGGGCGGTGTCCGGCAAGGGATCACAGGCCCGCCGCGCCGAACTGCTGGCGGGGCTCTTCGCCGCGGCCACCGCGATCGAGCAGACGTTCCTGCGGCGGCTCCTCGCCGGCGAACTGCGCCAGGGCGCACTGATCGGGGTGATGGCCGACGCCGTAGGGCGCGCCGCCGACATCCCAGCACCGGTGGTGCGCAGAGCCGCGATGCTGGGCGGGGAGCTCCCGGCCGTCGCGGCAGCGGCGCTGACCGGTGGCGCGTCCGCCCTCGAGCAGTTCACGCTGCGGGTGGGCAGGCCGGTGGGCCCGATGCTCGCCCGGACCGCATCCGACGTCGCCGACGCGCTCACCCGCCTCGGCGGCGCCGCCGTCTTCGAGGCCAAGCTGGACGGCGCACGGGTGCAGATCCACCGTGCCGGCGATGCGGTCTCGATCTTCACCCGCAGCCTGGACGACGTGACCGCACGGCTACCCGAGGTCGTCGACGCCGCTCTCGCCTTGCCGGTCACCGACCTGATCGCCGACGCCGAGGCGATCGCGCTGAGGCCCGATGGGCGGCCGCACCGTTTCCAGGTCACCGCGTCGAGGTTCGGCAGGCGCGGTGGCAGCACCGGACCGCAATCCCAGAGGCTGTCGGTGTTCTTCTTCGACGTGCTCCACGCCGACGGCGTGGACCTGCTCGACCGGCCCACCGGCGAGCGTCTCGCCACCCTCGACGCGATCGCGCCCGATCACCAACGGGTGGATCGGCTGATCACCTCCGAAACCGAAGCCGCGCAACGGTTTCTCGACGTGACGCTGGACGCCGGGCACGAAGGCGTGATGGCGAAGTCGCCCGCGGCGCCCTACGAGGCCGGGCGCCGTGGCGCGGGCTGGCTCAAGGTCAAGCCCGTCCACACGCTCGACCTCGTCGTCCTCGCCGTCGAATGGGGATCGGGCAGGCGCACCGGCAAGCTCTCGAACATCCACCTCGGTGCCCGCGATCCCGCGACCGGCGGGTTCGTGATGCTGGGCAAGACGTTCAAAGGCATGACCGACGACATGCTGGCCTGGCAGACCGAGCGGTTCCTGGGCCTGGCCGACGGCCCGACCGACGGGTACGTCGTGACGGTGCGGCCCGAGCAGGTGGTCGAGATCGCGTTCGACGGACTGCAGACGTCGTCGCGCTATCCCGGTGGCATGGCGCTGCGGTTCGCACGGGTGGTGCGGTACCGCGACGACAAAAGCGCCGCCGAAGCCGACACGATCGACGCGGTGCGCGCGCACTACGAGCGCGGCAACTGAGCGACGTCAGACCGCACGCCGGTCCCGGCGCTCACAAGGTGTCCGCCGCGCTAAACTGTAATCCATACGGTAAGCGGCTACGGAATGGGACGATCATGAACAAAGACGAGATGATCCTGATCAGCGTCGACGATCACATCGTCGAACCGCCGGACATGTTCAAGAACCACCTGGCCAAGAAGTATCTGGATGAGGCGCCGCGGTTGGTGCACAACCCCGACGGCAGCGACACCTGGCAGTTCCGGGACGTGGTGATCCCGAACGTCGCGCTCAACGCGGTGGCCGGGCGACCCAAGGAGGAATACGGCCTGGAGCCGCAGGGTCTCGACGAGATCCGGCCGGGGTGCTGGAAGGTCGACGACCGGGTCAAGGACATGAACGCCGGCGGGATCCTGGGCTCGATGTGCTTCCCGTCGTTCCCCGGGTTCGCCGGGCACCAGCGCGTGAAGTGCTTGGCGCCCCAGCCGCGGCGTTTGTAGGACCAGAAGTGGCGCAGGTCTTCCTTGATCGTCCAGGCACGGCCGGTTTTCAGGTCGGCGCCGCGCAGGGCGGCGAAGCGGTCCTGGTGGCGTGCGGGTAGGTTCTCGGCTGAGTACAGCCACAGGTACTTGCTGCCGGCCAGGCTCTTGTCGCCGGTGACGGCCAACGCCCGGTTCTCCTGTTTGCGCACGGTGTCCACGGCCTTGGTCAGATAGCCCATCAGGTGGTAGCGGTCGAAGACGATCTTGTCGTCGGCGTCGCTCAGGTGCGCGCGTACCGAGGCGGCGAAGGGCTCCCACATGTCCATCGCCACCGCCTCGATACCGGCCCGCTGCTCGGCGGTGAACTTCTCGAAGTAGCCGTCCAGGCTGGCCTGTCGGCGCTCGTCGGCGATATATTCCACCGTGCCCGCGTCCAGATCGGAGACCACGGTGATGTAGTCCTGTCCTTTCCCGGCCGCCTTCTCATCGACCCCGACGTGGGCCGGTACGTTCAGCGGTTTGGCGGCCAGGCCGCGGGCCACGGCACGGTCCATCAGGTGCCACGCCTGGTCCCAGCTGATGCGCAGCAACCTGGCGGCGGCCGCTACGTCGCACGCGGCGAGCACGTCGATGGCCAGCCGCTCGAACAACGTCGTGAACCGCGAGTGCGGCTCGGCCCACGGCAACCCAACCTGACGCACCCCGTGTTCGGGACAGTCCACCCGCGGCGGGTGGCAATGCAGATAGGTCAGGAACGCGCAGCTGTCCAGGTGCCGCCAGGCCCGCTCTTCGGAGTGGTCATAGACCGACAGTTCGCGTTCGCAGTCCGGGCAGGCGAACCGGGTACGTCCGGGATGCTCAACCCATACGTCCACTCGCCCGTCGGTTGCTGACAGCTCGACCCGCCCCACCTTCCACGGAGTCTCCAGTCCCAGCAGATGGCGGTACAGCTCGGTGTCGCGCATACCCCATATCCTGCCGCTGACGGCCGTCACGCCCACATCGGGCCCACGAAAAACCCGGAAGCGCCGATATTGGGAACGACCGGACTGGACGAGCGAAGCCATCGATGCCGCGCGTTGGATGCACACCGGCGACCTGGCGGTCATGGACGACGAGGGCTACGTCAGCATCATCGGCCGGAGTAAGGACATGGTGATTCGGGGCGGGGAGAATATCTACCCGCGTGAAATCGAGGAGTTCCTCTACACTTGAGTTTCGCAGTTACGCGGCGGCTGCGGCGCAGGCCAGTTCGTAGTCGCGGTATTTATAGGGATCGGGCTGAGCTGCGGCAACGCCCGTAATTCGGGATGCGACAAGGGTTCTGCGGAGTTTGGCGAGCATGTCTTCGAAGGCGGGCTCG
>Ga0209347_1002692_pt1 | contig 22672 bp, 21 predicted proteins | sample AutmiccommuBRH23_FD_187382 | JGI IMG/M metagenome (GOLD analysis project Ga0209347, IMG submission 187382) | Deep subsurface microbial communities from Mt. Terri, Switzerland - Autotrophic microbial communities BRH/23 (SPAdes) (version 2) | ecosystem: Environmental > Aquatic > Deep subsurface >...
TGCCAAAGGTCTCATTTTGGGGCTGCTTGCATGGACTATCATCGATATCATTTTATCTAAACTATTAAGTCAGGTGCCTCCTCCAAACTCTATCGTACAAATTGAACTCTCATTACTTATTCATTTCGTTTACGGTGTAACTGTTGTTTGGACTGCTTTTATACTTAGCAAGAAACACTTAATTTCTAAGTAATTCTGATTCAATTGTGCGCCTTATCGGTTTCCGACTTCTTTTGGGTATTAAATAGATGGAAATTTTCAGATAATCTGTTACAATATGGGTAATGACTATAAAGATAAGAGCAGAACTACATATGAGGAGACGATGCTTTGATTAACGATAACAATATAACTAATAAAGAATTTTCAAACGGGAAGCCCCCCAGGCTTTCGGAGACTGAGAATACCGAGTTAATCCTGCCAAATGATACCAACTTATTGGGGAATCTGTTGGGTGGCAAGCTGATGCACTGGATAGACCTTGTCGGGGCAATGGCGGCTTCCAGGCATTCTAACAGTATTGTTGCCACAGCTGCGTTAGACAGTCTTGATTTCAGACATCCTATCAGGCAGGGTGAAGTTGTTATTCTTAAAGCTAAATTATCCTGGGTCGGGAATACTTCAATGGAAGTTATAGTGCGCGCATACGCTGAAAATTATTTTAACGGAAATACAGTTTTAACTAACGAAGCTTTTCTGACGTATGTAGCTCTTGATAATAACGGCCGGCCGAAAAAGGTGCCACCCTTGCTGCCGGAAACCGAACAGGAACAGAAGGATTTCGCAGAAGGAGAAGTGAGACGGAAGAAGAGGCTTCTGGAAAGACAAAAATGAAATTAGTCGCCAGTTGTCAGTTGCCAGTTGCTAGTGGCGAATCAGTGTTAGGGAGTGACGTTACTTTAATCGGAGGGTTTACTTACACAAACCTTCCGATTTTTTCATCTTGGCCCAAAACTGCCACAGCAAGCTAAGGAAGTGCCGGCTGTCCGAAGGGGAGAAGGCCATCTTTATAGGATTACCAGTTGAGTCGTCAAGTTCGGCGTCGTTGCCTTGATATTGGTGGTTTTAACCAGGTCTTCACGATTTGGTACGGATTACCTTCAGGTTTCTTTGTACATAAAGAGGAAAAGTAGGATTTACGACAAAGTTATTAGTAATTTGACCCTTAATACCAATCCATTTGAGTTGGGAACCTTTTGACAAAAAATGCAGTCAATAGGTAAGAAGCCTTCTGGAAGGAGGGACAGACTGGTGACCGATAGCGATGAGGCTCTCATCGAACAGATAAAAAATGGCGACCTTAACGCCTTCGAACAGCTTATTGCCAGATATGAGACCAGAGTCTATACAATTGCTTACCGGTACGTGGGCAACCATAGTGATGCAAGTGACCTGGCCCAGGAAGCGTTGATTAGGGTTTACCGGTCTATCGGGGCATTCCGTGGAGACAGCGCTTTCCTTACCTGGCTTTATAGGGTGGTGACAAATGTGTGCAAAGATGAGTTGCGCCGCCGGGCAAGGCAAAATACGATTTCGATGGATGAGATGTTGGAGCGTGGCCAGGCTCCGGCAGTTCAAACCGCTGAGAAACCTCCGGAAGAAGCAGTTTTACGGAAAGAATGGCAGGAGGAAGTCCAGGTGATTCTCAATTCACTTTCTGAAGAACACCGGACGGTTGTTGTCATGAGGGATATCCAGGGTTACTCATACGAAGAAATCGCAGGTTTTCTCGAATGTTCGCTGGGCACCGTTAAGTCAAGGTTAAATAGGGCCCGCAACTTGTTAAAAGAACGATTATTGTCCAGAAAGGATCTATTACTGGGCAGGGCATGTCAGACTAGTTGAGAGGAGGGGCGAAAATGAATTGCAGTCAGATTCAGGAGATGTTATCAGCTTATATTGATGACTTTTTAGATGATTTTGAAAAAGCAGAAGTTGAAAAACATATCCAGACCTGCGCTATCTGTCAGCAGGAACTTATTGACCTGCGCCACACAGTAAGCCTTCTCCGTTCTCTTGGGGAGGTCTGCATACCTGAGGATTTTCACAAACAGTTGATGGAACGTATAGATAAGGGCCCCCCTGCCGATATGGTAAATAAACATAAAGCAGTGAAGCCCCGGTATATGAAATCAGGTATATGGATGCAAATAGCAGCGGCCGTTCTCATTATGGGTATTGGAGTCGGAGCATGGGCTTATAGTGAGAATGGACCACTTCATAGTTACGGAATCAGTTCAGCGCCCCGGGAAAAGTTTCAGGAGCGAGTTGCCCTTAAGGAAAAAAGTATTTCCACTGCAGAGCAAAACAAACCGACAGATAGTTCAGGCGGTGGAATTACTTCAGACACAGCGCGAACTGATGAGAATATCAGGATGGAAGACCAGAGTAATTATTTGATGGAAGGCAAAAATGGTCAGGAACAGGGAGACTCCAATGTCGAAAATGATAATGTCGGGCAGCCATTACCGAACCAGGTGGCGGAACCGGCTGAAGTTCTATTGGGAAGGGCTGCACCTGCATCACGGAAGGTTCAGGACAAAGTTATGCCGGGTCAGCAAAGCGCTGGTCAGGTTGAACCGTCTCAAACTAATCCCGGTCCCGACTTAGGAGAAGACATTGCCCAACCATTTGCTGCTGCCGATTTACCGGACGGCTCAAAGTCGCGGGAACAAGCCGATGTCGTTGATCCTGAAAATGTTTCTTCCCCTCCTCTTGTCAGCGCCCTGAAGGCACCCGCGGCAACCGGAGAGGTCGAAGAAGGAATTCCGGAAATAGCTTCGCAGGAGCAGGTGGAGTTAAATTCTGAAACCACCAGGGACGAAATTACCGCATCCCAATCTGGAGAAGCGGGGAAGAACGAAGTGCTTAATGAAGGTTCTACCGGCTCGATAGAAAAGAGGACGGAGTTGGTTGAACCAGATGTGATACCTGATTCCGTGAGCCAGAAGGTTGAGAAAAGTGATATCCAAGCAGCCACAGCGGATAAATCGGCTGCGCCCATGTCCGAGGCTGGTTCTGACTCTGTAAAATCTCAGGGGTCCTCTGTCCGGAGCCAATCTAAATGGCTGATACCTTCAGTTTTAGCTATCTTACTGCTATTCCTCGCTGAAGTTGCCTTCAAGCATTTTAGGAAGCGGCAGTAAAACAGGTTCAGTTTCTAATGGTGTTGGCGGGTAAACAGGGTAGGGTTAATGGTAACCATACCCTGTTTTTTGATATCCTCTGGCAGGTATTTTGCCTAATGTCGGTGAAAATAATAGAATACAGTTGTAGAATATAGTTGAAGCGGCATATGTGGGAGGATAAGATGAACGATAAAGTCAAGTTTATGATCCTAGACGGAAACAGCCTTATATACAGGGCTTTTTATGCCATACCTGTGCTGACCACCGGCGAAGGCATTTTTACCAATGCTGTATATGGTTTCGTCAACATGCTCCTGAAAATTATTAATGATGAAAAACCTCAGTGTGTGGCAGTGGCATTTGATAAAGGGAAAATAACATTTCGCAATGAACAGTTTGAACAGTATAAAGGTCACCGCAAACCAACGCCAGATGAACTTCGTCCGCAGTTTGCATTGGCCAAGGAAGTTCTTGCCGCGATGAACATACCTGTTTATGAACTTGAAGGCTTTGAGGCCGATGACCTGATCGGTACTTTGACTCAAAGGGCTGAACATCAAGGTTTCTATAACCTGATTATTACCGGGGACCGTGATACCCTCCAGCTTATTTCCGCCAAAACAGAGGTACTCTTGACCAAAAAGGGTATTTCTGAAACAGAAAAGTATGACTTGGCAAAGGTTGAAGAACGGTATGGACTGACCCCAGAACAGGTAATTGATTTGAAAGGACTGATGGGAGATACTTCGGATAACATACCTGGAGTACCCGGGGTAGGGGAAAAAACCGGTCTTAAATTAATCCAGGAATATGGAAGTATTGAGCAGCTTTACGAGAACCTGGAGTCACTATCACCTAAAATGAAAAACAAGCTTGAAGCGAACCGCGAGATGGCTTTTCTGAGTAAAAAATTAGCCACCATTGTAAGGGACGTACCTTACGAAATTGATTTATCGCACTGCCAATACTGTGAGCCTGACTATGAAGCCCTCCTGGCACTTTTTAGAAAACTCGAGTTCCGCACGCTGATAAAGTCTGTTACTGAAAAAATGAAAATCGACGCAAAGGACACCGGATCAACTGCATCTATAACCGGCATCACCGGTGACTATAAGCAGCTGTCTCTGGTGGATGGATTGGATAAACTTACCGAGGAATTGGATACGGGGGAAATAAGTATATATTATGAGTTAAGCAACCCAGACCCTATGCTTGCAGAGTTGACCGGGCTCGGTTGGAGCGTACGTCCGGGGCAGGCTTGGTATGTAGGTACTGTCTCCGGGAATCAGACCAGTTTGTTTGAGGAAGTGGAAAACATTTCCAGCCTTGCTGCTCTCATTGGGGCCAGATTCGGACTTAAGAAATACTGTCATGACGGCAAAAAGCTGCTGGTGGCTCTAGACCGATATGGAATCAGGTGGGAAAGCATCGATCAGGATACTATGCTGGCCGCTTACCTGCTTAATCCCACTGCCCAGGCTCAGGACCAGGCGGACTTAAGTGCCAAGTACCTGGGCCGGAATTTCGTCCCGGGAGATGGACCGCTGGATGCCTGCTCTAGGGCAGATATTACTGTTTCAGTTCAAAAGACCCTTGTTGACCAGCTGGCAGAAAACGGTATGGACCTGCTCTATTTTGAGGTGGAGCTCCCTCTGATCAGGATACTAGCCGATATGGAGATTGCCGGAGTTAAGGTCGACCTGGGACAGCTTAAGGCTATGTCAAACGAACTGGCGGGAAAACTGGAAGTTATTACTTCAGAAATTTATAAGCTGGCAGGTGAGGAGTTTAATATTAATTCCACTAAACAACTGGGGTACATCTTTTTTGAAAAATTAAACCTTCCTGTAATTAAGAAGACCAAAACTGGTTACTCCACCGATGTGGAAGTGCTGGAGACACTCGCCGAAGAACATGAGATTGCGGCCAAAATTGTGGAATACAGGCAGTTGGCTAAACTGAAGTCAACGTATGTTGATGGGCTAGCGGGACTGGTTAATCCCCGTACCGGAAAGATTCATACTACGTTCAACCAAACTGTTACTGCTACCGGCAGGCTGAGCAGTACTGAGCCGAACCTGCAGAATATCCCTGCCCGTCTTGAGGAAGGGCGGCGCATAAGAAAGTTTTTCGTCCCATCCCAGTCTGGTCATCTGCTGGTTTCGGCTGATTACTCTCAAATTGAATTACGGGTGCTGGCCCACGTTTCTGAAGATGAGAATTTTATCAAGGCCTTCCGCGAGGGGGAGGACATCCATACACATACCGCATCCGAAGTTTTCGGTGTGCCGGACGAAGATGTGACAAAGGAAATGCGGGACAGGGCTAAAGCAGTTAATTTTGGCATTGTCTATGGAATCAGTGATTTTGGTTTAGCAAGGAATATTAAAGCGACCAGGAAAGAAGCTAAGACATATATTGATGGGTATTTCCGGCGTTATCCCGGCATCAGGGTTTATATGGATGCAGTTGTCGCTGCGGCCAGGGAGCAGGGGTATGTGAGCACCATCCTTAACAGGCGCCGCTATTTACCAGATATTTTCAGCCCCAATCATAACGTCAGGTCCTTCGGAGAAAGGACAGCAATCAATACACCGATTCAGGGGAGCGCTGCTGATATAATAAAGCTGGCCATGGTTGAAGTAGACAGGCAGTTAAGGGAAAAAGGCCTGAAAACTAAGATGCTGCTCCAGGTTCATGACGAACTGATTTTCGAGGTGCCCGAAGAAGAACTGGAAGTCGTTATACCACTAATCCGGGACTGTATGGAGAATGCCGTCACTTTAAAAGTACCGCTGGTGGTCGATATGAAAAAGGGAGCTAACTGGTATGACATGGAAAAAATCAACCGTCAGTAAATCTCCATATAATAACAATTAACGTACACCGATTCCTTTGCTATAATAGTATTATGTTAACCAGCGGGGAGATGAATATTTTATGCCGGAATTACCGGAAGTGGAGACTGTTAGGCGTTCTCTTGAAGAAAAGCTTAAGGGAAAGACCTTTATTGACGTCGAGGTTTTCCTGGAAAAGATGTTTAAGGGTGCAGCCCCGGAGCAAGCTGCCGAACACCTGAAAGGGAAAAAAATAAACGGAATTGACCGCAGGGGCAAGTACTTGATAATTAACCTGACCGGAGGGGCTGCCCTGGTCGTTCACCTGAGAATGACAGGTCAGCTGCTGTACTGTCCGCCCGAACAGGAAAGGGCCAAACACACCCACATTATATTTTATTTGAACAACAACTGCCAATTGCGGTTCTGTGATCAGAGACAGTTTGGCAAAATCCATCTGGTTTCCGCCAGGGAGTTGGAGAATCTGTCCGGTCTCAAGGACCTCGGTGTTGAGCCACTCAGTGACGCATTCACCAGGGAATTATTTAAAAAAGAGCTAAAAAAACGGAGAACTAGAATTAAACCCTTACTTCTGGACCAAACATTTGTAGCTGGCATAGGTAACATATATGCAGATGAGGCTCTTTTCAGGGCTAAGCTCAATCCTGAACGGGTTGCTGCCAGCCTCAACCAAAGGGAGGCCTCCCGTTTATACCTGGCCATTAAGGAAGTTCTGGTTGAAGGTATCCAGAACAAGGGTACTTCGATCAAAGATTATGTTGATGGCAACGGTAACCAGGGTGGTAACCAGGATAATCTGAGGGTTTACGGCCGTGAAGGGGAGCTCTGTGTGAAATGCGGCCGTAATATTGAAAGAAAGGTAATCGGAGGCCGCAGTTCGCACTTCTGCCCAAAGTGCCAGAAGCTGTAAGAGTTGCCAGTGGCCAGTTAGTGAGTGAAAAACTTTTAGATATAGAATGAAAAAGTAATTCGAGCGCGGCCAGCAAGTTGGGTCGCGCTCATCTTTTACTGGCTGCTGGTCACTGACCACTTTTAGTAGCCAACCCCCCTTCTAGACATGCACAATGCGAGCATCTGCCCCATATAGTGGAGTGTAAGGCCGAGGTATGATTAAAAGGGGGACCGGTTAGTGGAACTGTTATACATTGTTGCATTTGCGGTTGCTTTGAGCCTGGACGGTTTTGGCGTCGGTGTTGCCTATGGGATGAGAAAAATCAAGATTCCTGTAATGTCATTAATCGTAATTAGTCTTACTTCATCTACGGCCATCGGTGTATCAATGCTATCCGGGCACATGGTATCAAGGTATGTATCAAAAGAATTTGCAGAAGCAGTTGGGGCTTTAATCTTAATATTTGTTGGAATCTGGTTACTGCTGCAGACCCGCAAACAAAACAATAACCAAATCTCGTCGGGATGGGATCAAGCAAATAAAAACCAGGAAACAGACAGCAATCATGAGCCTCTTGTAAAATTCAAGATAAAGTCCCTGGGCGTGGTTATTCAGATATTACGGGAGCCAACGGTTGCTGACATCGATAAGTCGGGCTATATAAGTACCAGGGAAGCCATTCTGCTGGGGCTTGCACTGGCCATGGATGCTCTGGGAGCAGGCTTCGGCGCGGCTATGAGTGGGTTTAGCCCAATGCTGACGCCTCTTGTTGTAGGATTGGTCAAATTCGTATTGGTTAACTTCGGGCTTTTCATGGGCCGCAAGTACGCGGCCAATTGGCTGGGCAGCAAGGCAGCGATACTCCCTGGGTGGGTATTGATTCTTCTTGGGATTGGCAAGGTGATAAAAATATAGGCGGTCAATAAAAGAGTGCGGGGACGCACTCTTTTAGCTTGTGCAGCAGGTATTAGGTTGGGAGTTATGAGTTCCGGGTTTGGACTTAAGAGTTCTCTACGCCTACGGCTTTAGAGGGAGTCGGTTGGTTTGCTCCGCAAACCTCCAATTTAAATTTAAAGAACAATCATCAAGCCAAAGATGTCCATGTCGCTACGCGGCACCAGCAACATAATGGCGCAGAGAGTGAGCAGCTGACGCATACGATTGGTTTTCTGGCCTAGTTGGCAGTTACGTTGATATAAGCGGTATTTTTATGCTTCTTTAGGCGGCAGTGGGTGAGTGACTTGCCGGGATTGGAGGGAGGGGTTACGCTACCACAGAGTTCACAGAAGAAGGCCGAAATGACGCGCCAGTACTAGCCTCTCTGCGCCTCTGCGACCTCTGCGGTTGGTAATCCCTTCCAGTGAGTCACGGCAAAAAGCTTCTAAGCGATTTATTCTAGAGATTCTTATAGGGTAAAGGAAAATCATAAATTTTCTCGAATGTATTACAATAGAGCTGAGTATATAGGGATAAGGAGAATGACAATGCCTGTTATTGGCCTTACCGGGGGTATTGCCAGTGGAAAAAGCTTGGTCAGCGAAACTTTAAAGGAACTGGGGGCACAGGTGGTTGATGCAGATACTGTGGCCCGGGAAGTCGTTGAATCCGGGAGCCTGGGATGGAAAAAGGTAGTGGAATCCTTTGGTGATGATATCTTAAATCCTGACGAGACTGTCAACCGTAAGAAATTAGGTCAATTAGTGTTTGCCAATCCAAAGAAACTGAAGCTTCTGAATGATATAACACACCCTTTGATTTTGGATAAAATCAATTCGGAAATCAAAAAATACAGGGACTTGGATACACAAAACGTGAAGGTCATGGTTATAGATGCCCCTTTACTTATTGAAACGGGCCTACACCGGTTAGCAGATGAGGTTTGGGTAGTTGACATCCCGGAGGAGATGCAGGTAGAACGATTGGTGCAAAGAGACGGGATGACTCGCGAGGAGGCTTGGAGCCGAATTAACAGCCAAATGCCGGCCAGTGAAAAAAAGAAGCTTGCACAGGTTATCATAAATAACTCAGGTAAGATAGCTACTACGCAGAAAACGGTAAGGGACATATGGAAACGCCGTTTTTATGAAGTCCGGGGTGGAGACTTTTGACATTTAGAAAAAAACCAGTTAACCGGTTGAAGTGGATTTTACCATTAATCATACTTGCCATTTTGTTTAACACAAAAACGTTTTGGCGGTTCATGTACCCGTTTCCCCATAAAGGTATTATTCTTGAGGAAGCCTCTGCAAATAATATTGACCCTTTGTTGGTTGCGGCGATAATTAAGACCGAAAGCAATTTTGCATCAGTAGCTGAGTCTGCGAGGGGTGCCCGGGGGATTATGCAGATAATGCCTGAGACAGGGAGTTGGGCGGCCGACCAGATGGATATCAAGGACTTTCATCCTGACGACCTGTATGAAATTGAAACAAACATCAGAATAGGCTGCTGGTACCTGAATAACCTAAACCGTGAATTCAGGGGTAACAAAATGCTTGTGGTGGCATCATATAATGCCGGAAGGGGAAATGTCAGGCAGTGGCTGGAACAGGATAAGTGGTCGGGTGAACAGGATGCCGTTGATCAGATACCTTTTCCCGAAACCAGGGAGTATGTCCGCCGGGTGTTGAAAAATTATCAATGGTACCGGCATCTATACGGAGATAAGCCATCTTAACTTTGCCTCAAAAAGAATCAGATTATCGGAGCCGTTGGAATAGCAGACGGCTCTTTATTATTTGATCATAAAAACTCCCCAAATTATAGGAATAATTGCAGGAAAAGACAGAAAGATGTCGAAATTATTGAATCGTGGAACAGGGAAAGTTTGGCATAAATCATAATTTCTATAAACTAGGTCAAAAGGGGGAGTTATTAGTAATGAAGAGGAAATCGCTTCTTGTTTCGTTGCTTATCTGTCTGGGTATTTCCTTGCTTTTGACAGCCGGGTGCGGCCAGGGTAATACCAGCACTACAGCGGTTGACAACAATCCTCAAACAGGCGGAGTGCTAAGGTACCCGTTGTTAGATGACCCTGCTTCTCTGGATCCTGCCAAGTTTAGTGATGAATTAAGTATCGATGTGGGCAAGGAAATATTTGATGGTTTGGTAGACATAGATTCCAGCACTAATAAGGTAGTCGCTGCACATGCAGAAAAATGGGATGTAAAGGATAACACAGTATTTACCTTCCACCTGCTCCAGGGTGCGAAATTTCATAATGGCAAGGAAGTAACTGCTGAAGATTTCAAGTACTCTTTTGAACGGCTGCTGGACCCGCAGATTGCTTCCGAAGTTGGATGGGTTCTGGCCGGTGTCAAGGGGGCCGAAGACCGCATGTCCGGTAAGGCTGAAGATACTGAAGGGATTAAGGTTATTGATAAATATACCCTGGAAATTACTCTTGAGAGTGCCGCCCCGGCTTTCCTTTCGATGATGTCCAGCCCGGTGGCAGTCGTTGTTGATAAGGCATCTGTGGAAAAGGCCCAGACCGGCGGTAAAGCTTTTGCTGCTACAGGGGCTGGCCCGGAGGTGGTAGTTGGAACCGGTCCGTTTAAACTCTCTCAATGGGTGCCCAAAAATGTGATCAAAATTGTGCGCAATGACGAATATTATGGACGCAAAGCATATCTTGACGGAGTCGATTTTAGAATCATTCCTGACGAAACAACTACATTGAATGAGTTTAGAGCCGGTAATCTCGATTTTACAGACCGCATTCCTCCCGGTCAGGTGAAAGTAGTTGAGCAGGAATTCAGTAACCAGGTTATCCAGAACAGCTTATGTCAGGTCGAATTTTATGGGCTGAATACAACCCAGGAACCTTTTAATAACGTCAAGTTACGTCAGGCCCTAAACTTCGCTGTTGACAGAGAAGGGATTATCAAGGCTGTTATGGAGGGAATCGGGGTTCCCGCGAAAGGGGTTTTGCCTCCGGGATTGCCTGAGTATAGTGAAACCCTAAAAGGTTACGCCTATGACCAAGCTAAAGCAAAATCCCTGCTGGCTGAAGCCGGCTACCCAGAGGGAAATGGTCTTAAGGAGATAGAACTTACTTACAATAACAACCGTGAGACAAATCAGAAGATCGCTGAAGCCGTCCAGGCTCAGCTGAAGGAGATTGGTGTCAAAGTAAAACTAAGAGGTGTGCCTCTGCCGTCTTTCAAAGATGAATTGTTTAACGGTAACCTTAGTTTCTACAGGATGGGTTGGGTGGCCGACTACCTGGATGCCGGTTATTTTCTAAATCCACTGTTCCGATCTGAGGGGGAAATGAATCTTTCGAAATACGCCAATCCGGAAGTTGATAAGCTGCTTGCCAAAGTACAGTCTGTGACAGATGAACAACAGAGGGCGAAACTTTACCAACAGGCGGAGCAGATGATTGTAGATGACGCGCCGGTACTATTCCTTTATCATCCCAATTCAATGTACCTGAAAGGTAAAAATGTATATGGAATCAAAGGTAATCCTTTGGATCTGATACAGCTAAGTAATGTCTGGATTTCCAAATAATACTTGGATTTAACAGGAATGTATGCTTTACTGGTTCTCAAAAGTTTGCACGCTATGCGGGCAAACTTACTTTTTGCATGAAATATACCAAAGTGAACCGTGAGGATTTACTATGTTTAAATTTGTGGTAAAACGGCTCCTCATCCTTGTACCGGTATTGATAGGAGTATCATTTATAGCCTGCCTATTGTTTTACATGATACCGGGAGATATTGTCCTGGTTATGCTGGGACAGCATGTAGACCCTTACACTTATGCCAATGTAAGAAAATCTCTGGGGCTTGACATTCCTTTCTGGCAGAACTTCCTAACCTTTACAGGTGATATCCTGAAAGGAGACCTGGGCTTTTCCTATATTCAGCAAAGACCGGTCAATGTAATAATTGCAGAAGCCCTGCCGGTGACGACTAAGCTTACCGTTGTGGCCCTGATGGTTACGGTGTTGGTGGCACTTCCCTTGGGGGTCCTCTCAGCGGTAAGGGACAGGCGCGCTTTGGGGGTCGCTGTCAATACCGGATCAATTATATGGTTTTCTATGCCATCTTTTTTACTGGCCCTTTTTTTACAGCTTCTGTTCGGGGTCACGCTGAAATGGCTTCCTATATCAGGGGCCAACCAAGGCCTGCTGAGTTACGTTTTACCAGGCTTGGCCGTCGGACTCCCTTTGGCCGCTTACTATACAAGGGTAACCCGGGCTAGTTTACTGGATGTTCTCGGCCAGGAATATATCTTACATGCTTTTGGCCGCGGGCTGCCATATCGGAGGGTGGTTATCAGACATGGTCTGAGGAACGCCTTGATTCCAGTGCTGACCCAACTTGGCATGGATCTCGGGATGTTTATGGCCGGCGCGGTGTTAACTGAAACGGTTTTCAACCTGCCCGGTATGGGACGGCTGGTGTTTTCAGCAATTAATACCAGAGATTTTCCGCTCTTACGTGGAATATTAGTCCTTTTTGCAGTGATTGTTGTGCTGGTTAATCTTGTCGTAGATTTGCTTTATGCCAGGTTTGACCCTAAAATGGCCGGAATAATGGTGAGGGAAAAAACACATGCTGCAGGATAAGTATGTATCGAGGCCTGGAAAAACATGCCCCTATGGTACAAGGGTTTTTTGGACAGGGGCAGTTATAGTGGTAATATTGATTATTATGAGCCTGTTGGCCCCATTCATTTCACCAGCAGATCCCCTGGATCAGAATCTGTCTGCGTCGCTTTTAGGCCCGGGAGCAGGCAGTTATCTGGGAACAGACTCGCTGGGGCGTGATGTCTTCAGCCGTATCATTTACGGTTCCAGAATTTCTCTTTCTGTGGGGATCACGGTCCTGGCCCTAACACTTGTGTTAGGGACGATTCTAGGAACAGCTGCAGGCTACTTCGGTGGAGTAATTGATTCAATCATAATGCGGGTTGCCGACGTTTTTATGTCTTTTCCGCCCCTGGTGCTGGCCCTGATTGCCATGGCTTTTATCGGTCCCGGGCTGGTAAATCTAATCATAATTCTCGTAATTATGAGGTGGTCCCAGTTTGCCAGGTTGGTAAGAGGACAGGTAATGGCTATAAGAAGTGAGGTTTATGTAGATGCGGCGAGGGTGTCCGGGGCGAGAGCTTTAGGTATAATAGCAAGGCATATACTGCCAAACTGCATGTCACCGATTATTGTTGCCGGTACGATGTCCATCGGTGCCATTATTATTGACGAAACCGCCCTCAGTTTTCTGGGACTTGGAATCCAGGCACCGGAGCCCAGTTGGGGTGTAATGCTGGCTGATGCCAAGAATTATATAACGATAGCCCCGTGGCTGGTAATTTTTCCGGGACTGGCGGTCGTAATCACTGTTGTTGGGTTTAATCTTCTGGGAGATGGGTTGGGGTACCTGTTAAATCCAAAACAATATGAACGGGCAGGGGTGGGACGTGGAGATTTTAAAGGTCAATAATCTGAGGACATATTTTGAGACACCCCACGGCGTTGTGAGAGCGGTAGACGGTATCGGTTTCTCTCTCCGTCAGGGAGAAACACTGGGTATTGTTGGTGAATCCGGCGCAGGAAAGAGTGTAACTGCTTTAACTGTGATGGGACTGGCATGGCAGATTGGGGCCAGGTTGGTCAGAGGTGAAGTGTGGTACGCGGGGACAGAACTTTTGGCCTCTCCTGGGAGGTATCAGGGGGTCAGGGGGAGAAAAATCTCCATGATTCCTCAAGAGGCCGCAGCTTCAATAAATCCTGTACTTACGGTAGCCCAGCAAATCGGGGAGCTTCTTAAGGTTCATCTCGGTCTCACTGCAGTAGAGCGGCGGATAAAAATTTGTGAACTACTGGAGAGGGTAGAGATATCGGACCCGGAGCTGGTTGGGCGGCAATACCCAAGTCAGCTCAGTGGAGGTATTATTCAAAGGGTTCTTCTGGCTATGGCTTTAAGCTGTGGCCCTGATATCATAATTGCTGACGAGCCGGCTTCATCCTTGGATGTTTCCGTTCAATCAGAAATTCTCAAACTATTGGACTATACTAAAAAGAATTCCGGTCTCGCGTTGGTCCTGATCGCCCATGACCTGGCTGTAATTTGTAATAACTCGGACCGGATAATGGTCATGTTTCAGGGGTGTGTTATGGAGTCCGGCCCTACAAAAATTGTTCTAAGCAGCCCTCTGCATCCGTATACTGTTTCGCTTTTATCCCTGTATAGAAATCTTGATCAGGTAACAGGCGATTACAGCGGTCTTGCAGGCAGCTTGTCGAATTCGAGCAGGGACAACACCGGCTGCAGATACGCACCAAGATGTTCTCGAGTGACAGGTAATTGCCTGCATACCAGGCCTGAACCGGCGGAGGTTTCAGGAGACAGGGTTGTAGCTTGTCACAACCCGATAGTATAAAGAACGGGGAGTTCTTCATGGAACATAGGGCATTAATTCAGGTAGAAAACCTGACAAAAACATTTATATTGCGCAAAGGTATCATGCAAAAAGATTATATTCCTGCTGTAAAGAACGTCAGCTTCTCTCTGGCAGAGGGGGAAACCCTGGCCCTGATAGGGGAGAGCGGAAGTGGGAAGACTACAGTAGCGAAGATGATTTTATCTTTGTTAGAGCCGGATTCGGGAGAAGTTACCTTCAAAGGGGAGGTTATCAGTAATTTTAATGGTACGAAGATGCGTGCCTACCGGAAGGCAGTTCAGGCGGTATTCCAAGATCCTCATTCATCGATGAATCCCAGGATGAGGATAAGGGACATAGTCAGCGAACCATTAAGGTATTTTAGGAATGGTACCGATTACCATGAACGGGCTGTTCAATTATTGCAGACTGTTGGCCTGAGTGAGGACTATGCCCTGAGATTCCCTCATCAGTTAAGTGGCGGGCAGAAGCAGAGGATAGCAATTGCCAGGGCTTTGGCCGCTGAGCCTGAGGTGATAGTTCTAGATGAGCCGCTGTCGGCTCTAGACATTACAGTCCAAAGTCAAATAATATCACTGCTGCTGGACCTAAAAAGTCGATTGGGGGTAAGCTATCTTCTTATTACCCATGATTTGAGGGTTATGCGGGCAGTAGCCGACAAAGTGGCGGTAATGTATAAGGGAAGCATAGTGGAAATGGCCCACCGGGCTGATTTTGTCAGTGGACCTGCACACCCTTATTCAAGGTCACTACTAGATGCCGTGCCACAAATCGAATGTTTGCGAAAAATCCAGGGAAGCCTATAAGTTATTAAGTCATATTGCCTGAGGTGGAATATATGGACCTGAACGAGTTAAAATTAACTTACGGGGATGGCCGGTATAAAATACATATATCGGCTTTGATTACCTGTGAGGGAATTTCAATAACAATTACCGGCGGTGAAAAGCCTCATGTGGGCGGGACTGTCCTCAGTGTACCGAGGAAAAGCGGGGCCGGGGAGCATATGTCCTGTGATACCTGGATTTGTCCTGTACCTGGGCATAAAGATACTGAGATCGCCGTGTCAGTGGCTGAGACGGTTTGCCGGGGGACTGGACAGACAGTGGGCGTGATTGCCGGCATCCATATTCATAAGGCCGAGCAGCGGGAACTGGAAATATTGGTGGAGAACACAGTTGAAGCCACCAGGCAGCTAGTTGACCAAATCATGAAGATATTGGAGAAAGAAGATGCATAATAGTCTGAGAAGTTTCATGGACATGTTAAGAAAAGAAAAACAGATAGTGGAGGTCAACGCGGAGGTTGACCCTCATCTGGAGCTGGCGGAAATACATCGCCAGGTGATTGACCAACAGGGACCGGCCTTAATCTTTACCAATATCAGGGGCAGCAAATTCCCGGTTGTGACTAATTTATTCGGGACACCGCGAAGGGTGGAAATGGCTACCGGCCCAAGACCGGAAGAAATCCTCCGGCGGGCTGTGGGAGCCCTGCATACACTTCTGCCACCTAAACTGCAGAATATCTGGCGGGAACGAGACTGGCTTTTTGGTATTGCCAAAAGTGGTCTTCACACTGTTGCCGCCAATAAAGCCCCTGTCCTTCAATGCCGTCAGTCATCGGTCAATCTGCGCGAAATTCCAGTGCTGACCAGCTGGCAGGAAGATGGCGGCCCATTTATTACATTACCTTTGGTCTATACTGAACACCCGACGACCGGAGAACACAACCTGGGAATGTACCGGATTCAAATCTATTCCGAAAACCAGACAGGGATGCATTGGCAGATACATAAAGGCGGGGGATTTCACTACCATGAAGCCGAGAAAATGAACCGGCCTTTACCGGTGACTATTTTTCTGGGGGGCCCCCCGGCACTTGTTATCGCCGCCATAACGGCACTGCCGGAACCGGTTCCGGAACTGATTTACGCATCTTTTTTGATGGGTGAAAAAATAGATATGGTTCATGTTGCCGGACATCCACACAGGCTAATTGCAGAGGCTGAGTTTGCTTTGTGCGGTGAAGTTCTACCACATTTTCGTAAGCCGGAAGGACCCTTTGGAGATCATTACGGTTACTATTCACTGGTCCATGATTTCCCCGTTTTTGATGTAAAACAGGTATATCACCGCAGAGATGCTGTGTATCCGGCAACGGTTGTAGGCAAACCCCGTCAGGAGGATTATTACATCGGTGAATGGATGCAGGACCTGCTGGCTCCGATGTTTCCTCTGATCATGCCTGGGGTGAAAGCCCTCTGGACATATGCTGAAACGGGGTTTCACTCCCTGGCAGCGGCGGTGGTCAGAGAGAGCTATTTCCGTGAAGCCCTGGCCCATGCCTTTAGAATACTTGGTGAAGGCCAACTGAGCCTGACCAAGTTCCTCATGGTTACAGATGCCGCTGTGAACCTCAAAGACTTCCCACAGGTGCTGGAGAACGTCCTGGCCCGTTTTAACCCGGCCCGGGACCTCATAATTATCAATGATACTGCCATGGATACCCTGGATTATACCGGCCGGAAATTTAACCAGGGCAGCAAGGGAATTATGCTGGGACTTGGGGAACCGGCCAGGCAGCTGCCCGGTGAATATACCACTGGACCGATTTCAGGCATTAAAGATATCAAACCTTACTGCCGCGGCTGTCTTCTCGTATCAGGTGAATCTTACGAGCAGGAACCGGAGCTGCCGGCCTTAATTGTCAGGGAAGGTGGTCAGCAGCTTTCCACATGGCCGATGGTTGTCCTGGTAGACGATGTGAGTTCAATTCAAGACCAGACAAGTTTTTTGTGGACTGTTTTTACCCGTTTTGATTCGGCATGGGACATATATGCCGAACAAAGGGTAAAGCATAATAAAATTGAGTATTATGGTCCCATTGTTATTGATGCCCGCATGAAATCACACTATCCTGCCGAACTCGAACCAAGGGAGGATATAGTAAAGCGTGTCTCGGAACGGTGGAAAGAGCTGTTCCCGGTCAAGTAACAATGACGCCAACACTCTGCAGAGAGTTGGCGCTTTTGCTCAGACCTTGTTCCTGGCGAATATGCGGTATATTAGGTAGATTAAGAAACCGACTGGGAAGATGGAGAAAGAAACACCGGCCCATATCCACTGGTAGCGGTTTCCCATTCTTGAAGCGTCCCTGTAAGTCCAGATGGCTGCCCAAATAGCAAGAGGGAACAAGATTAAACCTAATAGTCCTCGAAAGAAGTTAAAGCCAAAAAAGAACATTCTGTCACCTCCTGGGGATATTGTTTCCGGAAGAGAGGCACTATTATAATATGAATCAACTGGTAAAACCATCTACTAACCGTCTCAAACATAAAATTGCTGAAATTATTTCCAGGTTGGCTGAGCCTCTGTTCTGGCTTCCTCTGATGATTTGGCTTGTACTGCGCCGGGCCCAACTGCCAATGCGAGAACAGGTTATTAATTATCTGATCCTGCTGGTATTTGTTTTTATCGTTCCGTTTGGGTATTTTTCCTATCTTGTTTTTGTAAAAAAGGAAGTTGATATGGACTTCACGGTCAGGTCCAAGAGGGTGGGGCTGATTGTAAAGTCTATGTTATCGTTTACAGCTGCCCCGATAATCACGTTGTTCATTGACAGGCTGGTATTTGTAATCACGACGGCCGTTTATCTTTCAACACTGGGGTTGGTGCTGGTTACTCTAAAGTGGAAAATATCGTTTCATGCAGGGCTCAACACATTAATTTTTTATACCGTCAATTACCTATATGATTGGCGGTATTGGTGGCTTTTTTTTCTGTTAATCCCAATCAGTTGGGCCAGGCTGGAAATGAAAAAACACAACCCCGCCCAATTAATTGCCGGAGTTGTGCTTCCCTCAATAATCTTCATGATTATCACCTCAATCCTATAACAACAAAACCCTGGAGGTCACTATTAAGTACCTCCGGGGTTTTGCTTTTTTTAAAAACTAACTTATATTTCATTTTTTGTTCTAATATCAGTCCTTCCCAATAGTTATTATTTGTAACACGATTTTGGAGGTGGGAAGGACGTTACTTAATAATAAAACGCTGCTGTTATTTGTAACGATTTTCTTTTTTCTGATGTTCCTGCAGGCTAAGCCTGTAATTGCCGCTGATTCAGTAAAAATTGTGATTAATAAGAAAGTGAATAAGCTGGCGTATATCAAAAATGGGGCAGTGGTTAAGGTATTTCCTGTGGCTACCGGCAAAACCTCCGGACTTACACCTGAGGGTAACTTTAAAGTAGTTAGGAAACTGGTCAATCCTTATTATAACAAAAAGAAGATACCAGGTGGAAGTTCCAGAAACCCACTTGGGGTCAGGTGGCTCGGCTTTGATGCCTGCGGTACATCGGGGGGGACATATGGCATCCATGGGACGAACAGTCCGAAGTCAATAGGAAAATACGTATCCGGCGGCTGTATAAGGATGTTAAATAAGGACGTTATTTGGTTATATGATAATACGCCTTTAAAAACCCCTGTGGAGATAATCAATAAAGACTGGGACTTGGAACAAAAACCGGTTAATATTCAAGTAAACGGCACACTCCTGTCTGTAGATGACCAATCAAGACCGTATATGGAGCGTAACAGGGTATTGGTGCCATGCCGTCTTGTCGCTGAAAGCATGGGCTGTACAGTTGACTGGGATCCGGTTAATCAGTTAGCTGTCATTAGCCGCGGGGGCAATATGATGTCGATGGAGGTTAACAGTGGAGAGATTAATGTCAACGGAAGAGCTGTGCAAACTGAGGTTAAACCTGTTTTGAAGAATGGTAAGCTTTTTGTCTGGGTCAGGAACCTCGCGGAAACCTTCGGTTATAACATCGCCTGGAAATACAGCACTTATACGGTTATGCTGACAAACGGCGGTTAATCATTTCTGGTTGGGATCCAATGGCAGGCGTTACACATGGTTTTGGCCGGGGCAGCTTTTGCGTATTTGTCGTTGGGACTGTGGCAGGCTTCACAGTTTTTACTGCCTTTTTGTTGCACGGCATCTCGGTGCTTTTGCCTCCATGTGGTATTATTGTGCTCCGGGGGCATTTTACTGTGGCAGTCAAAACAGAAACTGTTACTCCAGGCGTAGGCTATAGCTGGGTTATTTAGTTCAATCCCTTTATTGCTGGAGCCATAATTATGGCAGGACTTGCATGACCTGAGGTTCTGTTCTGCTTCCGGACCGTGTTTAGCACGCCAAAGGTCCTTGTTTTTGTGATTATCCGGGGTGAATATTGTTTCATGACAAGCTTCGCAGGCCAGGGTTTTTTTCCTTTGGGTATGGCAGGCGATACAGGTATCCATGTCGGGGTTAGTGTATTTAGTGGTGACCACTTCCTGAGCATATTTTATAGTCCATTTTTCCGGCGGGACGGGCGCTTTTTCTCCTGTCAGCCCGCGTTTCCATATTTTTGCGTGGGCCACCCCGGAATGGCATTCAACACACAAAACACCTGCATTCAGGTGGCGGTCATGGGGGATTATCAAATCTCCTGAGGGAGTGAAATTTCTCTTGATTGAATGGCACTCCAGGCAGGTTTCACTATTTATAGTTTCAGTGGGTTTGATGGGCTTATCCCATAGGCCGGTAAAATAAAGTATGGGCTCTTTAATGGTTTTAACTTTATGAATCAGGGTATTTAACAATCCTGGGTTAATATGGCATTTGGTGCAGCTGATTTCCGAATGAGAAGTAGCTGCCCAAGTGGTATATTCCGGTGTCATGGCTTTATGGCAGGAGAGGCAAAAAGCCGGCTGGTTGGTAGCCGTCAACACACCCGACAGTAATATAACAGCTAATAAGCCAATACCACTGGCTGTTATCAGGAACTTGGTCAACTTTTCTTTTTTGGCGGGGTCTAGCCACTGCTGCAAAAGTTTTTTCAATTTCATGCCCCCTTAAGTATACCTCATCATAGAATTTAGCTTTGTTTTGTTAGTGCCTGGCGCAGTTCCCGGATTCTTCCATTGACGTCTTCGGCGTCCATTAACCATGACATTACTGCAATTCCCGCAGCCCCGGCCCTAATGACGGTGTTGGCATTCCCGGGGACTATCCCGCCTATACCGATAATGGGAAGAGAAGTATAAGAACTGAGCTGTTTTATAAAGTCCGTCCCCTTTTCTGGTTTTCCCTGCTTACTCTTAGTTGGAAACACGTGCCCGGCCAGAAGGTAATCTGCGCCATGGGTTTCCGCTTCCTTGGCTTCTTCGGGATTATGACGGTTTCCGGTCAGAGTCCGGTTCGTTATGATATATAACGCTGTCATGCAGCACTACCTTTTGTGGGAATTAATTGAAGGATTTTGGTAAAAGCCTGCGAATTGAATATATATAAAACTATATAAGGAGGGGTGAGAATGGAATACGGTCATTCAATGTCTAACCGTATCATCGGGGCAATAGTTGGGACGATGTCGGTCGGATTCTCGCTGTTAGTTCTGTATTACCTGCTCTGGGGACAATAAGGCATTTTAGCCTCATACATAATATAAAAAAGGGTGGTCATCAGTTGACCGCCTTTTTGGTTTTTCTAAAGTCCGCTGATGAAGTTGGTCAACGCACCTATTAGGCGGCAGTATTCGGCTGCGTTTTGGTGGGGGACACGGAATTTTTTGTTAATTTCCAACTGGATGGCCGGTATGCCAATTATTTCAGATACATAACTGGTAACGGTTCTTTGCCCTGAAACGGTAAAATGGTTTTCGGAAATTTGTGTAATCCCGTAATCAGTAAAAGAATTTTTTAGTTTCCGGGTAAATTCGGTTTTTCCCAATAGTGAACTACCGTTTATATTGCCAATATCAATATCAAACCAGTGTTCCCGGGAGGCCCCGTGTAAATCTATGACTAGAGCGATTCCATTACCATGGCAGAGGGTTTTTACCGTTTCTTTGTACAGACAATCATCGTCAAAATTAGGGTCACCCCCGTACAATTTAGCTACTGATAAGCTGTGACACCCAGTTAGGTTATTTAATATGGCGGCGATGGAACCGGTAAACTCATCCGAGGGTTTTATTTTTTTGTGGCGTATGTGCCGCACTGAATGGGGAGCAGATACCAGCACTGGCTGGGACCCCGGGAAATATTTAAAGGGATAAATTTTTTGGGGGTTGTGCATTCTATCAGTTTTAACAAAGTATACCCTTTCAATGGAACATGCTTGTTCGCCTATTTTTGCCTGGACCAGATCTGCGATTTTTTCTCTGGACTGCATGTTCGTCACTCCTGCATGATAAGATATGTTTTTATTTAATTCGACATAAAACTATGTGGTTCCTTTTTAAACTCCGAGAATCGTTGTATACCTGATGTGTTCTTATACGGGGGTTGATTAATGGAAAAACCCCCCACAGAATATGGGAGGTTAGAGGTTGAGTTATATAAAAAACATAGTTATTTATTGCCTTATTTTTGTATGGTAATCAGTTTCAGGTTTGGATTCCACAAAACATCAGCACCCAGGGCATCTGCCACAAACCTCAGAGGGACCATAGTCCTTCCCCCTTTGATATCTAAACAAACGTATAATTGAAATTGTTACACCCCCTTTGAAGCGAAAAGTGTCCTTAAATACATATATTACCATAAGTACAAAAACTTTAAATAGTAATGGATTAACATGTGGTTATTGCGGGTTAAAATGCGGGGTTTATGGTGTGAAATCCCGTTTGGGAATCTTAAAACTGAGATGAATTAATAAAATGTAAAGAAAAACAGGAGAGCGAACGCCCTCCTGTTTTTCTTTTTTTGATTTAGTGACAGCTTGTTGTACAGTTGCTCTTGCTGTAGGAAGTTTCATGCGTGTAGCTTGTGATCAGTGAGTTTGGTTCTGCTGTACTTCTGGTTACGACTAAATGTTTCGTGCTGGTGCTATGGGGCTGCATGCTGTGACAGGACATACAACCGCCTTTTTCGGTGTGGTTACTGATAGCATGCCAGTTCTTGCCGCCATCTCCATTAAAGCCTGAGCTTGCATATCTGGAACTGCCAGGACCATAGGCTGAAGTGGAGTGACAGAAGAAGCACAACTGGTTCGCAGTTGAGTAACCTTGTCTACCGGTAGTTGCTGTATATGCGCCCTTCAGCAGCTTGCCATAATAGGTATTGGTGGAAGTATTTTTATTATGGCAGTCACGGCAGCTCATGTCACTGGTAGCTGTCCACGGGCTAACAAAGGTGCTTCCATGGAGTAAGCTGGTAGTGGGGGTTACGCCAGGTATTTTATGGTAAGACCCTGTTAGGTTGTAACCGATAGCAGTTGTCTCGTGGCAGTTACTGCAGTTCCAGGTGGTGTCTGGGATGTATGTTGCCGTGTGCGGTACCTGGACATCGGTATGCCTTGCGGTATGGCAGGTGTCAC
>Ga0209347_1002694_pt1 | contig 22659 bp, 14 predicted proteins | sample AutmiccommuBRH23_FD_187382 | JGI IMG/M metagenome (GOLD analysis project Ga0209347, IMG submission 187382) | Deep subsurface microbial communities from Mt. Terri, Switzerland - Autotrophic microbial communities BRH/23 (SPAdes) (version 2) | ecosystem: Environmental > Aquatic > Deep subsurface >...
GAGCCCCGCCGCGCACTCGGCCGCCGAACGCCGCGTTCGCAGACCACGAACCTCGCCGCTACGCCACAATGCCTGCATAGGAGGTGTGCATGTCTTCCCACCTGGAAGTCTTCAAGCCGGCCGGCCGGGAGCTCGTCCCACTGGGCGGCGAGCGCGTGACCCTCGGCAAGGCCTCGGGCAACGACATCGCGCTCGAGCACGACGAAACCGTCTCGCGGTTGCACGCGGTCTTCGAAAACCTCGGGGCCGCATGGTCGATCCGCGACATGGGCAGCCGCAACGGCACCTACCTCAACGGCGAGAAGATCACCGCCGAACGCGTCCTGCACTCCGGCGACGAGGTGCGCGTCGGCAAGTCGCGGTTGATCTTCTGGATGGTCCACGACCCCGCCGACGGCCGCCGCGACGAGCAGACCGTCTCTGCCCAGCCCCTGGAGGCGCCGCCGCGGCTGACCCGCCGCGAAGACGACGTGCTCGTGGCGTTGTGCCGGCCGTTGGTCTCCGACGACCCGTTCCCCGAACCCGCGTCGGTCAAGGCGATGGCCGGCGAGCTCTACGTCACCGAGGCCGCCGTCAAACAGCACCTGCAGAACCTCTACGACAAGTTCGCCATCCCCACCGAGGGCGACCGGCGCGTCCGGCTGGCCAACGAGGCACTGCGCCGCGGCGCGGTCACCCTCGCCCAGCTGCGCGACAGCGCTACGTGAAGTCCAGCGCCTCGACCGTCGCCACCGGCCCTTCGTGGGTCGGCCGGTCGGCGCCCCCGATGCGGTAGACGGTCGAGCCGACCGCCGCGACCGCTTCACCGTGCACCGGCGTGTTGATCGGCGCCTGCGTGCTCCACTTGCGGTTGGCGATGTCGTACATCTCGACGGTGGCCAGCACGCGCGTCGGCTCCTCGCCGCCGACCACCACGATGCGGCCGTCGACGAACGCCGCACCGTAGCTGCCGCGGGGGGACGGCATGTCCGGCAACTTCTCCCAATTGCCGGACGCCGGGTCGAACCGCTCGAAGGCCGCCGAGTTCTCGTCGGCGCTGAGCAACCGGCCGCCGACCGCGTAGACGTACACGCCATCGGACACCGCAGCGAGATGCTCACGGGGAGTGGGCATGTCGGCCGCCTCGGTCCACGACTCGCCGTCGAACACCTCGGTCTGGGGCACGATCTGCTTGTCGTTCTGCCCGCCGACCACGACGAGCTTGTCGCCCACCACCGCCGCCGCCGGCGCCGCCCGCGCGTGCTGCAGGTTCGGCAACTCGACCCACGTGCCGTCACGGAGCGCGAACACCTTGTCCGACGCCTGCGTGATGGTGTCGGTGGCGCCGCCGATCACCACGACCTCGCCGCGGTATGTCGCCGCCGCCGCGTGGTTCAGCGGGATCGGCAGCGACGGCTGCGGTGCCCACTGTTGGGTTCGGGGGTCGTACGTCTCGACGGACTGCAGCGTCTCGCCCTCCTGGATTCCGCCGATGAGCCAGATCTTGTCGTCGAGCACGGTCCACGCCATCATCAACCGGGCCGTCGGCGCGTCGGGCAGCGAGCGCCACCGCGCCGCGGGTTGCGGCGTGCGCGGCGCCAGCTTCAGCGCTTCCGCCGACGACGTGGCCTGGCCGTCACCGGCGCCGGTCGACCCGCCGATCGCGTACACCGTCTTGCCGACGGCCGCCACGGCCACACCGTGGCGTGCGGTGCCCAGGTCCGGCAGGTCGGCCCACGTCGAGGTCGTCAGATCGAGCGCGGTCACGGTCTTGAGGGGCCGCCCCCCGGCGGTGCCGCCGACCGCCACCAATCGGGCGTCGGTGACCGCGACGCCGAAGTCGCTGCGCGGCTGGGGGAGCGCGGGCATGGTCGTCCAGGTGTCGGCGGCCGAGTCGTACGCCTCGACCGTCGCCAGGTCGGCCGTCCCGTTCGTGCCGCCGATCGCGTAGACCAGCTTGCCGTCCGACGCGGCGGCCAGCAGCTGCCGCGGCGTCGGCATCGGCGCGCCGGGCTTCCACCCGGTGCCGTCGTACACCTCGGTGGTGCCCAGCACCCTGCCGTCGGCATCCACGCCGCCGGTGACGACGATGCGGTCGCCCACGACGGCGGCCGCCGCCGCGGCGCGTGGCTGCAGCAGCGGCGGCAACTCCATCCAGCGGCTGTTGACCACCCGCCACACCCGGTCGGTGGCGACCTTCGGGTTGGCGCCCTCGGTGCGCCAGCCGCCGAGCACGACGGGGGTGTCCTGCCAGGTCACCGACATTGCGCGCTGCACCGGAACCGGGAGGGCCTCGCCGCCCTTCCAGCTGTCGATCGCGGGGTCGTAACCCTCGTGGGTGCTGCTGACCCGGTTGTCGGCGCCCATGCCGCCGAAGATCCAGATGGTGCCGTCGGCCTCGGTGGCCGCCGCCCCGGCGAGGGCCGTGCGGGCGTCGGCGACCGGCCGCCACCCGGGCTGCGCTTCAGCGGCCGGCTGCGCAGACGGCGTCGGGTCGCCACCACCGCCACCGGTGTCCCTCGACGACGCGACGATCACGACGGCGCCGATCACCAGCAGCACCACGGCCGCCGCGGCGGCGAGCGCGATCAGCGTCTTCTTGCGGTCCTTCGGCGGCGCGACGGGCGGCGGGGGAGGGGGGTTCCACGGTGCGTTCGACGGGCTGCGGGCGAACATGTCGGGCGGGGGCGGTGCCGGCGGAGGTGCCGGTGGCACGTTGACCGGGATGGGTGGCACGACGGACTCGAGGGACGGTTCTGACAGCGGAAGTGCCTGTGTGCCCTCGGGTTGCTCGGGAGGAGGGGGCGCTTCGCTGATCGCCATCGAGTCCGCGGTCAACCCGTTGTGCCGCTGAGCTTCCTGCAAGGTTCGGCCGAATTCGCCCGCCGAGTCGAATCGCTCGGCCGGATCAAGCGCCATCGCCTTCTCGATCGCCGAGCACACATCGGACGGGATGCCGAGGTGGCGCAGGTCTGGCACCGGCTGCGAGGTGATCCGCAGGTAGTGAGCGATCAGCTCCTCGTCGGCATCGCGCTCGTGCGCGGCCTTGCCGGCGATCAACGCGTACAGCGTGGCGCCCAGCGAATAGACGTCGGCCCCGACCGTCGGCGGCTTACCGGTGAGCACCTCGGGGGCGGTGTAGGACAGTGTGCCGGTGAAGAACCCGGTCACCGTCTTGTACCCGCCGACGATGCGGGCGGTGCCGAAGTCGCTCAGCTGCGGGTCGCCGTAGTCGTTGATGAGCACGTTGGCGGGTTTAATATCGCGATGCAAAGTGCCTGTCCGGTGGGCGGTTTCGAGCGCCCCGCACAGTTTCACGCCGATGCGCAACACGTCCGGCCACGGAATCCGGCCCTCCCGCCGCACCTGGTCGGCGAGCGAACCCCTTGCGTGATAGGGCATCACGATGAAGGGCCGGTCCCGTTCGGTCATGCCGACCTGCAGGATGTTGACGATGTTCGGGTGGCCCGACAAGCCGCCCATCGCGTAGCCCTCGCGCAGGAATCGTTCCTGGTCGTCCTGGTCGAGATTGGAGGCGAGGACTTTAATGGCGACGGTGCGCCCGAGTGACTGCTGGTGGCAGCGGTAGACGACGCCGCCACCGCCCCTGCCCACTTCGACGGCGTCGACGAATCCGGCGGATGCCAGTTCGTATGCAATCTCGCCCGCCATCGCCTCACGTCCTCCGGTGAAGTGCGAGTATTTCGCTTACGGTACCCGGCTGAGGCTGGGTAGGCGCCCGGAATGCGGTTCGCCGGGGGTGGTGATTACGGCGGCCGTGCCGGGGCAGTTTAAGGTGGTGCAGACCGTTGACTTTGGGTTGACCGGTGAACTTCTTAGTGCGTCCGGCGCAGTTCCCATCGCCGAGACAGCAGGGCGCGAACGCGTCGTGCCTGGAGCAGGTGCTGCGCGGGCTGATAGGCCAGGGGGCGCTGGCGCGCGGAGTGTCGAAGCGGCCGTTCTACTTCGCCGACGACGTGGTGGGTTTGAGCGACGCGGACCTGATCGCCGGCGTGCCGTTGGCGAACGTCACCACGTACTTTCAGGGTCCGGATGCTGGGGCGGGCCTACGCCTCAGCGGGTGCGACGGTGCCAGCCCCGGAAGCCGTCCTCGCGCGGTGAGTCCGTGCGGGCTACACGTGTGAGCGTTTCGAACCAGTCTCGTCGCACGGGTACCCGACAGATCTATGTGTCTATTTGTTTTCGAGCCGCGGATACCGAGCACTGGCCGCTGGCGCCGGCGTGCCCCCAGCCACGATCCCACGGCCATCGACCCGCATCGTCAGCTCAGACCAGTTGATGAGCACGGACATCCGGTCCGTAGAGCCCCACGCGAACTTCAGGTGGGACGTCGGGATGCTCGACCTGGACCACCTCGAGGAAATTTCCCCCGCAGTCGATGTGCTCGGCCAGTCGCAAGACCACGCCCTCGCCGAGCACTGACGGCCGATCACGTTCACCAGTTGCGCCGACGCCTGTGGGCCCACACCATCGGCCTGCACGGTAACGGTCTGCCGGAGTTCTTGGTGACAGGGATGAAGCCGAACGGGCGATTATCGTCCTCGACGAGGACCTTAAGGTGGGCATCGGCGCCGTGATCGCCACACAGCTGCTGCCGTTTTCGACGACAAGATGGTCGAGACGATCCTCGGCTTCGAGGCCACGGTCTACGCGGAGCTCTTGCCCTCGGCGGATTGAACGCCGCCGAAGCCGACGCGGCCGGGAAGCTCGCTGAGGGGTATGATGCCGTCGTCGTGCCTGCGAGGCCACACGCTCCGGAGAACGAGCCACAAGAGCGGGGTTCAGGGGCGCGCTCCGGGCTATAAGATGACGCGCCGCGAGGCGTTTATCTCCGGGTCGCCGACCTAGGGCGGCACCCGAAAACTTCGCCGCGGGTCAGCGTTCAGATTGACTCGTGGCGGCGCGTTCGAGTCGATGCCTGCGCTGGAACTCAGCAGTCTCCCGTGAGTGGCAGCTGTGGCAGAAGGTCGCGAGGTTACTTGGGTCGTTCAGCTCCTCAGCTGGCAAGGCGTCTAATTGGTCGGCCACCGCCTTTCGGTGGTGAACCTCCAGGTAGAAGCGGCTGTCACCCGCGGCTGCTGCGTGCTCTCGGTTTCGCCCGCACTGCTGGCAGGTGAATTCATCTCGCTCGAACACCTGATGCCGAAGTCCCTCTGGGTACTTGCGTTGCCGTGGATCCCTGCGATCGCTGTCGTCTGCGGAAATGAGTCGGTACTGGCCCGGTCGGAAGAACGCCACATCGATGTGTGACTCGATCGGCCAGCCGTCCTCGTCGCGGAGCTCTCGTATTCGCCGACTGCCCTCTTTGATCTTCGCGACGTAGTCGAGTTGGTCACGGGTGACCACATGACCAACCTCGGCGATCAGGTATGCGAGTACGCGATCACGCCCGCTGCCTGGGCGTCGGCGGATCTCGTTGGCCACCCGCCACTTGTCGGCGGCGTCAAAGTCGGGGACCGCGTGGAGCAATCGATAGCGGCCGTTGTCCTCTTCGATGTCGAAGCCGTCCTCCACGCGGAGTTCCCGCACTCGCCGTGCCCATTCTTGAATACCGCTGATAGCGGCGAGTTCAGGGCCCTCTATCCATCGACCGAGATTGGTCTGCATATGTGCCAAAATCTTCGCCCGGGCGCCCTGGCCGCGTTTCGCCCGCGTGCCAATACCCCAGCGGCGAGCGATGAGGCCCCGTAGCTCGGCGGCGATCGAATCCAATTCCGATCGGGTGTCGCGACCGTCCACGTCTTCAGACGCTGCGACGATCCGCTCGGCGAGCCGACGCAGATGGTCGGCGAAGTCATCGGTCAACCGAGTGCAGTACGGATGTGGCGCGCCACCGCCGCCGCTAGACCAACCGGCACAGCGTTACCGATCTGCTTGGCGATCTCGATCTTCGAACCGCACCACGCGAACGTTTCTGGGAAGTCTTGTAGCTGTGCGGCTTCCAGATGCGTGATGACGCGATTGACCCGCTTCCTGGGGCTTCGAGGATCCCACTGAGGATGAAGGTACTGGCCCTTTTCCGGCTTGAAGAACTCGGTGCGGATCGTGAGAGACGGCGCATCCCAGCGCATGCGCCCCATGACGTCGGTGGTACCGGTCGGCTTGTTGCGCCAGCAGTCCGGCAGGAGGTCATCGGGTAGATCAAAACGCCCCCCTCCGGGTGGAATGCAGTCGTACCTCTGTAGCGACAACTCCCGGGGGTTGCGGCCGATGTGGAGGTCGAGCCATTTGAACTCGCCAGGAACGACTTGACCGAAGTAGGTGGAGGTTGTCTCGGGCAGAGTCGTGGTCGTGGGCCGTTCGGGCAGTTTCCCGATTCGTTCGCGGACAGTCACCCACGGCTCGAGATTTCCCCGCGGGGACTTCGCATGCGTAGGCGTCGGCAGACCGATCTCTCCGACTCGCGAACCGATCACGATTGCGCGGGGCCGGCGCTGGGCCACCCCGTAGTCCGCCGCGAGCAGTACTCCGTGCGTCAGTGTGTAGCCGCTGAGCATCCCGTTGTCAGCCTCGTCGAGCAGCAGCTGGAACTCGGCGCTCTTCCTGAAACGGTCAACGTTCTCGATCACGAAGACCTTCGGGTTCGCCCGCTCGACAACCTGCAGATAGCGCTTCCATAGCGTGTTCCGTGGGTCGTCGACGTCCTTGCTACCCAAGTTAGAGAAGCCCTGGCACGGTGGGCCGCCGATCACCACGTCAGCGTCGGGGATGGGGCCTTCGAGGGCGTCGTCGATGTCGCCCCAGTACGTGTGGCTCTCGCCGAAGTTGGCGGCGTAGGTGGCGGCCGCGTGCAGGTTCCATTCGACTGAGAGCACGGGCTTGAACCCGTGTTGGGTGAACCCCGCGGTCATCCCCCCGCAACCCGCGAACAGGTCGATCAGCACCAGGGGTTTCTTCACGAGATCATCGTATTGACCCCGTCCGACAACCACGCCCCGGCACGCCGTTCTTACTCTGGACGAGTGGACGAGTCATGGGCGTCATCGCCTGGTGTCCGAGCCAGCATGCGCTCGAACAAGGGGCGCGACACCAAGCCGGAGAAGGCGCTGCGTTCGGCGGCCCACGCGCTCGGCCTCCGATACCGCGTGTCGGTGCGTCCTTTGAAGGACGTCCGACGCACCGCCGACCTGGTGTTCACCAGGGCGAAAGTGGCGGTGTTCCTGGATGGCTGTTTCTGGCACGGCTGCCCGGACCACCACACCGTCGCCGCGACTAACGCGGGATTCTGGGCCGATAAGGTCACGACGAACCGAGCCCGGGACCGTGATACCGACCGTCGCCTCGTAGACGCGGGATGGAAGGTTTTACGGGTCTGGGAACACGAGGACGCAGGTGTCGCTGCCGAACGTATCCGTGACGTCGTGCTCGCCCGCTCTAAGTGACCCAGCTCTGAAAGTAACCTCTGGTGCCATCAGGGGCGCCGATCAGCGTCGCCCGGTCCAATAAGAGGTTCATCTCCTCGCAACTCGTCTCCGGCAGCAGTGAGCACGAGTGGCACGCTGCCAGGTTCAGGGCGTCGGTTCCTGCCGGTTCCGACTCGATGCATAACGGGTCGGACGAACACCAGGATGCCGTGTTGATCGCGCTTCGCAGAGACGGTTCCAGGCGGTCAGGGTCTGCTTGGCTGATCAAACCTCCTAGGGACCCGGCTGAGTCGCTGGTGGCGGTGTAAATGAGCAGACCGGCGTGATCATCGTTGACGTAGAGCCGCTCTCGTAACGAGGCCGCCGGGTACCCGCACTCCAGAGACCACTGGTTGATCAGCAGGTGCGCAAGGGTGTGAGTGAGGAGGAGGCGGCCCGAGATGCGCGGGGCGAGCACCGGTATACGACCTTGCTCGCGTTCTCGAGCGTTCGCGCGAAGCGTCTCGACTCGGCGATTGAGGCGGGATTGCGTCTCCCATTCGGCCAGTCGCGCGGACGCCAGTTCGACGAAGATGCCTTCGCCGATGACCTCGACGGCGGGGAGGTACGGCAACTGGTCGGTCGCCAGTGGCGACAAGCGTTCATCGAGGTCGGTCGGTTCCGGTTCCTTCACCCGGGTGAAGGACGAGAGCACCCGCACCTCGCGTAGCCGCTTCACCACCATCACCGACTTGAAAGCGTCGCTCACCGACGGCGTGACGGTCGCGGCCGGAACGCAGACGAAGTCCTGCTTCGCAGACCGTTGGGCCTTGCCCCGTATCAGCGCCGCATACTCCTGCTGCTTGATGAGATCGGTGCTCACATCCTCCGACGAGTTCTCGGCGTCGCGCCGCTCGCGGGCAGCCTCGACGAGCTCCTCCACTGTGTAGCCGCTGGTCCGGCCGAGACCCATGTTGGCGAGTACGTCGGGGAGCGCGGCGTCCGGAACGTGACGGATTGCCTCCCAGTAGCGGTTCAGGGCCTTGAACGCGTCTTCGGACCATGGCGGAATCGATATGGCGGACTCCATCAATGAGAACCACACGTTCGACGCACCACGTTGAAGCACTCGTGGCATACGCGTGCAGCCATCCGGGTCGCGTCGGCTGAGCCACGGTTGGTTGGCGGTGCAGCTGGTCACGTCCTTCAACGCCGCCCGTCGAAAAGCTCCTTCCATGGAACGGCTTTCACCACACGAGCAACGGATCACGATGTCGCGCAGTGACGCCGTGAGTCCGAGTGTAGTGATGTGCAGATTGTGGCTGCCCTCGCGCGCCGCCCCTCGCCCGTGCACCCAGGCCTTGTAGGGAAAGTCGTCGATGTGGCCGCCCTCGCACACCATGACGAAGCGTGAGGGCACGAGCGATGCTCCGCACGACCCGCAGTCGTTCTTCTCTGGATCGGCGGCGAGGTGACGGTGTTGATCGACGTCCCCGCAGTCCGAACAGGAGTACCACCGCGGAAATCGAATGACGGGGATGTCGTCACGCTTATCGTCTCCCGAGGCTGCTGGCAAGATGAAATGCTTTACTCCGCAATGACGTTCAAGGCGCGGTTCGTGGATCCACAGATCTTGGTCGCCTGCATCCCACCTGTCGAGCCCGGCTATCATGAACGATTCGTCCTCGATGGCGATGATCGCGCCGACTCCATACGTCGTGACGAGTTGGCTTCGTCGCGCTTCACCGAGTGTCCTCGCCATCATGACCTCACTAGGTAGAGATTCGACGTGCGGTCGACGTCACGCAAGCTCCATAGGGTGGGCATGACGCCCGGAAGGTCCTGCACATCCTGAGCAGCCTCGATCAGCAACGAATGCTCGGGATGGTCGTAGTTCGAGTAAGTCAGGTCCCGATCGTCCCCCGCGCGCCGCACCCAGGTTTCGATGAACTGGTCGAGTTCTGCCCGTGCGGAATCGACTTCGGCGTGATCGACTGCTTTCACCCGCTCGAGAATTGAGTTGCGGATCGCGTTCACCTCAGCGAGGTGGCCACTGATATTCACCGCATCACTGTTCTCGTGCAGACCGCGAATGGTGTGCCGTACCCACGCCACGAGGACCGCATGCAGTCCTCGATCGCGAGCCCGCGGGCTGAATGGGGTGACGCTGGTCGACTCGACCTCCCTGTAAAGCGCCGAGTGATAAGTCAGGAACGACTCGTAGTGGGAGCGGTCGCGAGACCGTGCGGCGTTGTACATTGTCGCGACGAGACCGGGGAATCGGCGCCCCACCCGACTGGTGGACTGGATGTACTCCGAAGTCGACTGCGGCTGTCCCATGACGGCCATCAAGCCAAGGCGGTCGATGTCCACACCGACCGAGATCATATTGGTCGCAAGGATCACGTCGAGGGTGTCAGGGTGGGGCAGCGCCAATTTCATGCGCTTCAGATAGCCCGGTATGTCGACAGAACTCGCTCGGCTGGTCAGCTCGATCGGATCATTGAGCAGCCGTCGTGACGGCTCGTCCGGAGCGAGCAGGTCGATCCGCTCCTCCACGTCATCCTGCACCTGCATCCTCGCACCGGCAAGGACGCGCAGGCTGTTGAAGTAACCCACCAAAGTCCAATAGGGGTCTCGGTCCGCGTCGGTTCCGGGAATGTCCTTGGCGAATTGGAGAAGTGCTGCGTAGACCCTTACCAATAGGGTGGTTTGACTCTTGCCCGGTGCCATCAGGCCGAGGTACCGGCGGGTCCCCTTTGAAGCCGGATCCGCTTCCACCGCGAAATATGAGTCCCGCGAATCGATCCCAGGCGGTGGAAACTGCATGACCGGACGCTGGAACAGCGCCATGCCCTGCGCCTGTGCGCGCCGGATGGTCGCGGTGGATGCGATCACCTTCGGTCTGACGTCTCCGCGACCGGCCAAATGGTCCACCACCGTCTCGTACAGTCCGGTGAGGGTGCCCAGCGGTCCGGAGATAAGGTGAAGTTCGTCCTGAATGATCAGGTCGATCCCACTCAACTTGGGGTCGTCGCGGTTGAAGAGTGCGTCTGCCTTCGCGCGCCAGGGAAGACCAGCGAACTTGTCGACGGTCCCGATGATCAAGGTGGGGTGGTAGTCGTAAATATCCTCGTCGACGAGATAAGCGGGTAGGTTCTTGGAGAACTCGCAGGCGTCGTTCTCGCAGTTGATGTTCAGTCGCGGCGGAGTCTTGCCGATCCAATACTTGTGGGCGTCGAGTCGCGTTCCGCACCAGGGGCACGTACGGAACTGGACGGGGTTGCCCTCCTTCGGTATAGCATTCGGCTTGTCCCGGAGCTTGGTGATCGCCCGCTTCGCTTCATCTCGCTTCAACGGCGTCGCGCTGCGGCCGACGTACAGGCCGATCGAGATTTCCTCCAGTCCGAGATCGCTACGTTTCCGCCGAATTGCTTCACAGCAACAGATCAGCAGCGTGGCTCGTTCGAATTGTTGAATCGTCAGCAGTCGCAACGTATAGCGCATCAGCGCGGTAACCCCGGCGCCGCGCCCCGTCAGGCGGCGAAGGAAGACGGTGAACGCGATGAGGCCGAGGTACGCCTCAGTCTTGCCGCCGCCGGTGGGGAACCAGAGCAGGTCCGCCGATTGTCGGTCGTCGTCAGCCTCGTCGACGATCCCCTTCAGGCACAACAGGATGAAAGCCAATTGGAATGGGCGCCAGCGTGCAGGGATGTCCTCAGGCACAAGCTCGGTGCGCCCGTTCAGAATACGTTCGCTTCGAACGCGTTGCTCAACCATGGCGGAATTCATCAAGCGAAACGCTTGGAAAGCGTCGCCGGAGGCCCTCAGGATTTCCACACCCGACCGCATCCGCCTGGCAGCGATCTTGCACTGCGTCATGTGACGTGTGGCAGTGTGAAGAAGCTCGCCGCCGAGCGTCGATGCTGACGCTTCGACATCGCGAATCCACGCCTCGTACCCAACGATCAATGCCTCGAGACCCTCCAGGACGGCGTCACGTCCAGCAGATTCGAGCGTTCTCATATCGAGCGCCGGAAGGTCGATGTCGGGATTGGAGTCGGACAGTCGAACGTCGTGAAACGGTGCGAATGTTGTCTCCAAGCGGCTCGCCATCCCGGACGCGTCCACGTCCCACGTCACCGCGCAGCCGTGTCCGATCGCGATGTTCGGAACATGAGAGAACAGCAGACGATTCGAGCGAACTTCCTCGTCGTCGACGGATTCAGTCGCGTCGGTACGCTCGGTGAACACGGGGCAACGCTCGCCTTCTGCCGCCACGACGAGCGTTGGTTGGAAAATGGCGTCCGCATCCCGTTGGCCGTACGGATCAGCAGCCCGTCGCTCGTTGATGAGCACGGCGGTGACGGCTACGGCGCCGGAACGATCTACCCGTCGCACTCGTTTGAACAGCGTCAAGTCCTGATCGACGGCGATGCGACTTCCGGGATCTGGTTCGGTGACGTCGATGGTCAGTGAATTCCGTGGAATGGGAACGCGTTTCCATCGAGGCTCCGATTGGCCGTCGTCTCTTGGCACTGGTGTATACCGAGCGGCCTGGACGTCGATCGTGACCCGAGCACAGCGGTCTGCCTGCACTGCGAAGGTGAGGCCCATCGACGCAGGATTCTTGACATTCGCCATGGCGACGGCGGGGTCGGGCGTGACCGCCTCGTCGTACCCCTCGTCGTCATCCACGTCCTGCGCAGCGTCCACAGAACCCGCCTGCCCCCCACCTGCCGGGTAGAGGACTCCCGCGACGTAGCGGGTGATCGGTGCGTCGTCGATGAGCTCGTTCGGCCCGCCCGCCGGACCCACAAGATCAGCGATCAGCTGTCGCGCCAGTTCCTCGCGAAACTGGTACATACCGTCAAGGCTGGCCATTCATGCCTCCAGATAGTCTGGCGCCGTCACCATGTTCCGACGCCTTGCACACGACAGTGCGGGACGAACTGATACGGGGACTGGTACCTGTCCGCGACGACGCGAGATAAGGCCGTACTCGCAACGATCTCGACTCGGCAGCCGTGGATCTCGGGCGGGACTTTCCTCAAATCGAGCCGCTGTGTGACGAGCTCTGCAAAAGCCGGTGTCGTCGCTGCGACCCATCGCCCGTCATGCGTCACGTCGTAGACACACGGATTGGACGGGCCGGTCCGCAGGCGCAACGATACGGGATCCCCTGCTGCCACTGATAAGTGGAGATAGTCGACGATCTCCTGGACCCCGACAGGTAGGTCGTCGCGCCCCGTCGTGTCGAAAGTCGCAACGTCCGAACCGCATATCTCGATACCGGTCGTATAGCGCCGCTTACCGGCGAAGCCGATGCGTCGCCACCGGCCCGCATGCGTGAGGTGACTCCACCGCCCGTCGTCGATGGTGTTCAAGGACATCAGGTTGGAGCGAGCCCGCGTGAGGCCGACGTAGAGCACACGTAGCTCAGCCAGCCAGTCATCGGCGTCGAGGGAGAACGGGACCAGCAACACCGAGTCGAACTCCAACCCCTTCGCCCGGTGAATGGTGGACACGACTACGCCACCGGTCGCCGAGTCGATGAGCTCGTCCGGTGGAATTCGTCCCGCGAGGTTCTCCGCGAGCTGGTCGAGGTCGACCACGCCCTTTCGCGGTCTAGCGGCGCGGCACAGCGCGCTCCAGGTAGTCGACGGGGCCCACGGCAACCGCGCCCCGACTTCCTCCAGCGTGTTCAGCGTGATTCGATGCAGCCCGTCCAGGTTTTGAAGTCGGCTCAGCCAATCACCGATCACGGGGTCGTCGGCGCGGCGCCGCAAGCGGTGTGACACGCCCGCGGCGTAGAGGGCGGTCGACACCGCTAGAGCTTCGCTGTTGCGGCGGGTGAGTATTGCTGCATCACTTGCTGTCTGAAGAATCGGCGCGGCACTATTGATGGAACCTGCTGCGAATAGACCGCGAACCGCGTCATCGAAACGCTTGGTCACGCTGGCCCGATCGGCAACCGAGTCGCGGATCAAGTCGCCGAGGCCGCTGATCGCGAGGATCTGCGAATCGCGTGTGCGATGATTCTCGACCATCCGCAGCCGGACCAGAGAATCTCCGAGGGTCGTGCCTACGCGCTCGGTGAACGATGGGCCCTCGCTCTGGTCGCCGGTAAAGTCGAAGATCGCTTGGGCGTCATCGGCGAAAACAGTGAATCCGCAGGCAGCCGACGTCAGCAAGGCCACCACGAAATCTGCGCGAATGCCCGTGAGATCCTGCGCCTCGTCTACGAAGATGTGCCGAATCTCGGCGAGGTCGTCGGGCAGCCTGTCGCGGACCAGGTTCGTCGCGAGTTTGATCCGCTGATCGTATCCGACACCTTCGAGTTCGCTCTGCCCGTCACTGTCCAGAATCCTGGTTGCGAACGAATCGAAGGTGGCGCTGCGTACGCGTGCTCTGCGGTTCGACTGACCGCCGATCCGGCGACGCAGCTCACCTACTGCTGCCCGAGAGAAGCTGAGCGACAACATCTCCTGACTTGCCACGTCGGCGTCGGCATTGATGAGATGAGCTATTCGCGCGACCAGCGTGTGCGTCTTGCCCGCACCGGGGCCAGCCGTCACCAAGAGTTTGGCCTCGATGGATTGCTCGACGACCGCGCGCTGCTCACGGGTCAATTCCGGGATGTCAGATACCTACCCTTCGTCCCAGAGAAACTCGAAGTCCGTGAATGCCAATTTCCCTCCATACATCCGAACGTTGTCCTCGACGTCGACGATCAGGCACTCGTCGGTGCCGCCGTTTTCGGGGCCACGTAGCCCTCGTCCGATCATCTGGAGGTAAAGATTCGGACTGTACGTCGGGCGTGCGACATAGACGGCACGGACCTCGGGTGCGTCGAATCCAGTCGTCAGTGTTCCGTAGTTCGTCAGCACCCGGATGTTTCGCCGCTTGAACTGCTCGACGTAGTGCCGGCGGGCGCCCGGGCGGGTCTCTGCCGTCACCGCTGCGGCGGTGATGTTCTCGAGTCGAAGCAGTGCGGCCAAGGTCTGCGCATTCTCTACTGATGCGGCGAACAGCAAGATCTGCCAGTCGGGATCCTGGCTGCGGATCGAGTCGACGAGGGTTCTATTGCGTGCCGCGTTGAGACCGAGCTGCGCCTCGACTGCGCGTGGCAGGCGTTGGAATCGGTTCAGCTCATCCATCTGGGCCTGGTCAAGGTCGATCTGGATCCCGTCTATTCGACGATGAACTACCTGCGACAGGATGCCTCGCTGCTGCAGCAGGATGATGAGTTGTTCGGTGTCGTCGTCCGGGAAGAGGCCGTCGTCCAGCCGCTTGTGGCCGTATCTCGAGGCGAGGATCTTCGTCAGTTGCTCGTTCGCGCCGATGAACGGGGTGGCGGTCAGGCCGATCAATGGGCACCTGTCCGTGCCGCGGGTATCAGTGGAGTCGAGTCGCAGCCACTTCAGCAGTCGGGTGGTCGTCGGGGTGGTCGCACCTCTGTGCGCCTCGTCGACGATCACAACTCCCGCTTCGGAAAGCCAACTGTACTTGGGCTCGTCGATGACCGACGCGTCCAGTTTCTGAATGGTCGCCACGACTACCTGTGGCGCACCGGTCGGCTCCGCCGAATTGACGTCCCAGAGCCGGCTGATTGTCAGCGGCATGGGCGGGCCCATCGCTCGCCAGACTTCAGCCCAGGCCTGGACGGCCTGCTCGCAGAGTTCGTCGCTCTGGGCGATCCACAAGACTGGTGCGTCGATCTCCCCGTCGTTGAAATGTTCCACCAGGCTCTGGACCGCGACTCTCGTCTTTCCTGCACCTGTGGGCAGTGACAACATCGCGCGCTTGCGTCGTCCCGTCGAGCGCAGCAGTTCACGCATGTGGTCCCGTACGTGAAGCTGGAAGTCGTGAAGCCTATTCAACTCGACAGGGCCGATGACCTCGAGGGCTTGATCCCGCCGATCCTCGGGAAAACCCGCATACTCTCTGGGGAACCCGAGATCGCGGACAAACTCCTGTGCGGCCCTTCCGCCTGCCCACTGAGTGGGAGGCTGCAGGCCCAGAAGTTCGAGCTCGTTCTTCGCCTCACGGAGGATGTCGACCCCGTGCACGGAGAGGGCCATCTCGGCGATCTTGCGATCGTCGACCTGGTGGCCTTGCTCGGCGACCGCATCTACGAGCGCCGTCGGCACATAACGCCGCAATGCCTCAGCTCCCAGAGCGGCGAGGAGTCGGGACTCGTCATCCGGCTGTTCTCGGATGCGCTGGAGTAGCTTTCGGTGTTCCTCGTCGATGCGATTCTGCAGAAGCGCGGCGAGCTGTGCCTCTGCCAAATCGAGGCCCAACTGGTCGGAGATGAATCGAAGCAGTGCGGCGTCGTTCTCATGGGCGTCGGGGCCGTCGTCGATGCGCCAGTACACCCTGCCGTCAGACACTGCGTCGTCCACATTCACCGTGGTCTGGCCGCCTGCAGCGCGGACCGTCCGCGTGAGTTCCTTGCAGCGGATCAGTGTGTGCTCGCGATGATCCGCCATGGCCGGGAGCAGCCTTAGCCCTGGGAACTCGTCGATCAACGGTACTTCCGGCGAGGCCGGTTGGTAACCGATTTCGATCGCGATGAGGTCGCCTTGGCCGCGTAGCCCCCAACGGTCGACAAGCTGCGCCGCATCCGCCGCTGAAGGAGCCAGCACGATCGGACTTTCTATTGCGCGCAGCTGTGCGTAGATTTTTGAATCCGCTATGGCGGTGATTTCTGACGGTGGGTGAACTGCGTGCCCGAGGCCGATGCGGCATGGTAGCGCCGTCGGTGGGTCCAAGACCTTCACGAGCGCAGTTATGTATCGGCCGATTAGGTCGTCGTCGGTTTCTCCCAGAAGGAGTTCGAGAGATGCCGTCAATGTCGCCTTTGGGCAGCCTGCTACCTCTTGTGGAAGCGCGAGTATCGACGTCGCCTCTGCCGAAAGGCGGGTGACAGGCAGCAGGCGGCCGAATTCGGCCAAGGCAGGTGAGACCGCGCGTCCGACGGATTGCAGTCCCTGTGTCGTCATCAGCGTTCCGTAAAGCTTGACCATCCAGGCGCTCGGTGACATCACCTCCACCGTGTCCAATTGGACCGGGCCGGTGGCGCGCCACGTCCAGCTGCTCTGCGTGGTGGACAGGCGTAGTAGTTCGCTTGTCAGTCGGGCGCCGACTTCGTCACTCAGGTCTGGCAGAACCTCCAGATGGCTTGGGATTGCGCTGAGGTCCGGATCGAGTGAGTTGCCGCGCAACGTGATTCCCGCGGCACCGAACACGGATCGAACATGGCCGACGTAGTCGTCGAACCATAGCGGGGGATCGTCGAAACGGCTGCGATCGGCGTGCGGGACATCGGACGCGCCGAGTGCGCGCAACAGCTTGAGATTCTCGGCGTGCCAATTCTCGTCGATCGTGAGGAAGTCGTCCGTTCCGTCCCCGTAAGCGATGGGTCCGGCGAGCAAGGTCGACCCCAGGGGCCGGAAGGTCCCGTCCAGGGTCCGAACTCTTATCCGGCCCGGCGTGAACCTCCTGACGAGCACAGCGTGCGCCTGTTCCACAGGAAGGCGCGTGGCACGCTTCCATACCTCGTTCCAATACTCTGTGGAGTCCTCACCGGTCGCAAGGTAGGCGCCGAACTCCGCAGATTGGTCCACATCGGCTACTAGGAAGACATTGCGCAGCGCACGATCCGCGAACGGATCTGCGAGTACGGCAGGATCGACCTCGGCGGTGTCGTCGATGTCGGGCTGGCCGCCGATGAACGCCCGGTTGGGGTCCGGCGGGACGAGAACACCGGATGTGGTCAAAACGATCGAGGCTAAACGGATCTCCTCGAAATCGATCGGTGACAGCTGGTCTTTCAACAGTTCGGACACCTTCAGAGCGGCGGCCGACGCTTCTGCAGTCGACGGACTGGCTAGAGCCTCGAGCCACTCGCGGTACGTCGCAATCGGCGGTACATCATCGTCGCGCCCTTCACGGGCCGCCTCGAGGAGTCGTTCCACCCGTGGTCGACGCTCGCGCGTCTCCACTGAGGGATGAACCCAACGGTGAGGGCGGAAGTCGAAGGAGGACCAGAGCTCGAGCGCTTCCTTCGGTACCCGTTCCGGATGGAGTCGGAGGTTCGCCGGTAGGTCGAGTTCGCCGCGTTGGTTTGGCAGCGACTCACGGGTGGAGGCGAGTCGATACACCTCCTCGGTGATCCTCCGGTCGGCCCAGGCACGCGCTTCGCGGCCACGAGCAGGCATCCGGTCGAGGTGCCGCCCGGGATCATCGGCCGACGAGACTTGGTCCAGGTTGTTGACCACAAGCGCCGCAGCGACGTCGATGAGGAACTCGTTGAAATCACCGCGAAGAAGATTCTCGCGATCCGGGTTAGTCTTCCAGGGCGCGTTCAGAATGCCCGAGAGCGTGGTTTCGAACGTCGTAGGGAAGAAGGCCCAGAACTTCCCAACGGAGGCCGGACCCGACATCGGTACAGCCCAGTCGACGGGGAGCCTGTCTCGTTCCTGCCGTCTGCCTGCGTCCTTCCTGGCCTCGGCTGTCGGTTCGACGACTTTGCGGAACACGCGCCACCGCTGATCGACGGTGCCCTCGATGAGCCTGACGTCTTCACCGCCCCTTTGAACGGTGATGGTTCGGTTCAGGCCGGCGACGCGATCATCCAGAATCAGCTGATTGACGTGCCTGGTGAACAGGAGGAACTCTGCGGGGAAGTCGCTGAGATCCTTCGCCAGCCACGACGTGTCCCTGCTCGGGTCGCGCTTGAGTCGCACGACCGTGACGCTCCACGACATCAAATCTTCGAGGATCGGGTCTGACGCGGCGGAGTCACCTGGATCCAACGGCTCACCTAGCCGCAGGATCGGATGCGGGAATTCGACGGTGCCGATGTGTTCGTTGATCAATCCCGCCGAGTACGCGTCGCTGAACCGCAGGCTGACTGGGCGGGAGAAGAACTCCGGCCTATCGGTGACGGCGAGCACCGACTTGAAGCCCAGCCCGAATCTGCCGATCTCCTCGCCACGTTTGCGCGACGTATTGGAGCTCAGCATCGCGCCGAGTCCGGCCTCGTCGATCGGGTCGCCCTCGTTGGCGCAGTACAGGTGCGTGTCGGTGAGGATGACCTCGATGCGCCCTCCCGACCGGCCCACCATGGCGTCCGCGCCGTTCTGTACGAGCTCGTAGACCTGGCGGTGGCCGTACCCACCCTCCGCGATAGCTTGCTCGATGTGCGCGTGCTCTTCGACCCACTCAGGTTTCGACTCGTATGAGTTCAGGGTGCGGTCATTCGAATCGACCAGATACTGCGCCAAGCGCGAACCAGTACTCTCCCAGCCGCCCAATGGCATATCAACGCCCCTCAACGTGACACATTTGTCATCCCCTGCCGGCATCGTATAGAACCGGTGGCAAACAATCGGTGAGACGAGGTTCTCACGTGAAAAGGGGCTCAGGGAGTGTCGGAAGAGGCTTTGTTCGATGCGTCCGTACGTGATCAATCGCAGCGTGTAGACGCGGTGCCTGTGGAGCGTCGGATGGATAGCGTGGCTGAACTGGCCAAAGAGTCCTCACAGCTGGCCGGAAAACTACGAACTAATCTCAACTCTTTGGCGGAGAACGCGCGGCTGGGCGGCGTTGCTAATGCTCAAGCCCAGGTCACGCGGGCCGCGGCCAGTTTGGCCGAGCTGACGTCGCTGATCGACCGGCTGGCGCAGGCGGAGCAAGCGATGGGGTTGCGAGGCGTGGAGGCGCGCCCGTCGGAGTACGCTGGCGAGCTGCAATCAGCCTTGATTGCGAGAGGCATACGGGTGGTCAGAGGGCCCGATCCCTATTGGCTCGCGTATCCCGCGTGGTTCAAGATCGAGCGAACCTCGAAGGGCGTCGTCGATGTGGTGCTGAATGGCGACAGAGTGGACTCCCTACGACCGTCGGTAGTAGCAGACAAGGTCGCCGAAGTCGTAACGGAGAAGTTCGACGCGAAGCGATTCACGGAATTGCTTCTCAACGTTCGGCAGCTGCTTCGCCGTGCTGGCGCTGTCGGGTCGACGCTCGCTCTGGAGGATGTATACGACGTCCTGGCGATGGAACCAGGCGGGAGAGTCGCCCGCCGTAAGGAGTTCAGCAGGGCTTCCTTCTACTACTCCGTGCACCGGTTGGCGGAGGAACTCGACACGAAACCGGACGCGATCATGTACTTCCCCAGTGCGAATAGGTCCGATGCCATCTTCTTCGACAGTCGAGGTAACAGTCGAAAGTATCTGACTGTGAACTTCGTCGACGGAGAAGTACGTTGATTCCCATCCATCCTGATGACTGGGCGGAAGTCATCGCGGCAGATCTCCCCGAATTCGTCGGCGGCGGCGGCGCACTCGTCCGCTTCGTCGTCGGCGAGACTCCAGGTGCGACTTCCCGTGCGAAGAAGTCGTTGAGGGCGCTTTCCGCCTCGGCGAAGCTGCACTTCTTCGACGTCGATGGCAGCACGACGAAGCTGCACTTGGCGCACGATCTCCTCGGCGCCATCGCTGGGCAGATCGATTTCCACGAGGTGATGACGTCGTTTCTTCTCGAGGCCGTCCTCGAGGAGGGGTATGAAGTCCCCGACGACGCCAGCGACTTCGTTCTTCGCGACATCGCCGAGTTGAACGACGTCGATCCCAAGAGCGTCCATAAGATCATCAACGCACGTATTCGATCGGCGATCCTGCGCGACCGCCGGTTGGTTCGCGACGTTCGTTATGCGTTGTGGGCAATCGCGCGTGAGGTTCTCCGTGGCACACCCCCCGAAATCGCGAGCGACGTGCCGCGACGTTGGCTACGGGGGGAGGTGTCAAGCCTTCGGGAACTTCGAGCCTTCGGGATCGTGCAGAAGGTCAATCGCTACAACGCTCGAAGCATCCTGAGGTCAATCCTGTCGTGGTTGCCCAACTCGAAATGGAACGGCTCGATCGTGTATGTGGACGCGGGAAGGCTCGCGGCGCCTCGAAACCTGCGCGACGGCACGACCTACTACACCCGCGCCGCGCTGTCCGACACCTATGAGGTGATGCGGGAGTTCATCGATGACACGGACGATATGAGCCACGTGGTACTCGTGTACGCAATGCCCCCGGAGTTCCTATCAATCGAACCGAAGGGTCGCGGGATGGGCGCATATCAAGCTCTACAGTTCCGTGTTAACGGCTTTCCCGAAGCCACGCGCCCTAATCCGCTGTCCAATTTGGTTGTGCTGCGGGATCGAGCCGAGCGGAGGGCCTTCTCAGTATGATCGAGTCGACGGTCCACGACCGCCGTGCAATCGAGGCCTTACGTGCCGGGGTACCGAACGGCGACGCAGTCCGAGCGCTTGGTAGCCATCAGACCGAGATCATCACCGAGTTCGAAGGCAAGCTGGCCAATGCGGCCGAAGTAGAGGCGTACGGCCCGACCGGCTTCGTGATAACCGGTTCGTTCGGCTCCGGGAAGTCGCATCTCGTCGAGGAACTGCATCAACTCGCCCTCTCGCGAAATTACGTGTCCAGCAAGATTTCGATAAGTAAGGAGACACCGCTGCATCTCCCGCAGCGGGTCGTCCAGGCGGCAGTCGGCGCGATGCAGGCCAAGGACAAGCCAGACGGCGTCCTGTTGGACATGGTTATGACACACAAGTCGGAAAAGTCGACCGCCCAGGCCTTCTATCGTTGGTGCGGCAGTCCCGAATCCGGCGTCTCCGTCATGTTCCGGTCCCTCCTCGACCTGCGCGACGTCGGGATCGAGAGCCTGGAAGCCGTCGACCTGCTTGTTCGGTACTTCTCCGCAGAGACCATTCCGATCACCACGATACGACGGCAACTGACCGAGGTTGGTCTCAGGTCACCGGTGGAGGTCGTGCCAGCTTCTGAAAGGCCCTGGCAGACAATGCGTTTCCTGTCCAGGTTTTGCCAGGTATCGGGTTATCGGGGCTGGGTGATCTTCCTCGACGAAGCCGAGCTCATCTCGAAGTACGGTCCCATCTCGCGAGCACGTGCATACGACCAACTGGGTCGATGGTTAGGGCTTCGGCCAGGGCATCGCGTGGCCGGCACCGCCGTAGTGGCGACGGTCATCAACGACTTCGTGTGGGAAGTACTTGGGCAGAAGGGTGACCGGTGGTCCGTGCCAGAGCTATTGGGGCGCGGACGGCGCCCAGCAGATATGGACGGCGTGCCCTACGCCGTCGAGGCCATGGAGGCCATCGATGCTGCTCTACCCCTTGCCCCGATGACGCTGGCGCATCTGCAGAAGTCTCACGCGGTACTGCGTGAAGCGCATTCTCGTGCGTACGCGTGGGACGCGCCTGAGCTCGATGTCGAGTATCGACGTCAAGATCCCATGCGGCACTACGTTCGTCGATGGATCAACGAATGGGATCTTCGCCGCCTCTACGGGCGTGACACAAAGCTCAAGTTCGGTGCGGAAACGATCGACGTCAGCTATGCGGAGGACGATGAATTCGACGGTCCTGAGTGGAGCGAAGCAGTCGATTGACTTCATTCGCTGAGACATTGTGTGGGTGTCGCGGAGAGTGTTTCCGCCAAGTGTCTCGTCCCGACCTTAGGTCAAGAGTTGATTACCCGAGCTGTCCGTTCGGCGACATCCCAAAGCGCATCGGCGTCTAGACCATCGACCCGCACGCTACTCGTCGGGCCGCTCTGGTGTTGTCCAAGTAGTGCTGCCAGCTCGGCGAACCCGGCGTGTCCTGCGACCCTCGGAAATGTCCTCCAGTTGCATCTTATGTTCAGACGGCCGGAGGCATCGAACAGAAGCTGAAACGGTGGATGTCGCAGACGAAACGGGTAAATGAACAAGCCCCCGCCGGGTCGGACGCCGTACCAGAACGGTGTATGGTCGCCCAGTATCTGGGTCTGGCCTGCGAACCGCTTCAAGAGCGTCCCGAGAAAAATCTGGTCGCCCGGGTCAGTGACTGCATCGACGAAGGAGTCCAGAGTCCACCGGCCCGAAACGCCTTGGTTGCGTTCCTGGGGTGACCAACGGTCCAACAGCCTGATGTGACCCTCCCCGCCGGCATCGTCGTTTTCATCACAAGTCGTTGCCGTTTTCGCAGGTTCGTCAGCGTCTACGAGCCGCCGGAAAGTTTCGTAGTAAATGTGAGCTGGTGTGACGACGGGAGCCCAATCCGCGATGATACGTTCGATCATGCTCGGACTGAGCTGGACTTCGCCTTCTGCAGAATCAGCTAGCCCCGTTTTCCGCACTGTTTGGTGTCAAGGTGTGTTGGTGTTGGATGTTGTTGTTGTGCTTGGTGTTTCAGGCCATGGTAGTGGAATGTCGAGGTGGGCGAGGATGAGTCGTTGGACCG
>Ga0209347_1002696_pt1 | contig 22626 bp, 20 predicted proteins | sample AutmiccommuBRH23_FD_187382 | JGI IMG/M metagenome (GOLD analysis project Ga0209347, IMG submission 187382) | Deep subsurface microbial communities from Mt. Terri, Switzerland - Autotrophic microbial communities BRH/23 (SPAdes) (version 2) | ecosystem: Environmental > Aquatic > Deep subsurface >...
GCGCTTTCGGATCGCGCGATGAAAAGTCGTGTAACACGCCACTAAAGTGTTCATTGCAAGCTTCCCCTAAAAAAATCATGTCAGCGGAACTGCGGCTGTGCTCCTCGGCCACGCCAGCCGGTCACCGAGGAGCACGCTGTTGGCACCTCACGAGGCAACTGACCTCCGAGCCGCCGACCCGTCGCAGGAGCATCCGCCCGACTCCGGACCGCGTCAACGGCGCTACGCGTCACTGCGTGATGGCCTCCGGCCACCGTTGACCCGGCCACTCCGTCGCGCTCTTGTGCTCCGCTATGGGTTCGGTGGCTCTCCCTGCCCGGGCGAAGGCGGGCGAGGACTCAAAGTCCGGCAGACTGGCCCGACAGCCTCGACTCACATGAAGCAGATATGAAGAAGCCCCAGCCTCCGTCCGACGCCGCGCAGCTATCAGCCGTGGTGACAACACACTGCGCCGACAAGGGCTACGCGGTGGCCGGACCTGAAACGGACAAGTATGGCTACCTCAACTTCCAAGTGACGACCGCTGACCAAGGTGCGAGGACGGGCATCTCGTTCAACGGTGAGGTCTTCATCCTGTCCTTCCCGGCGGGCTACGGCTGGACCGAGTTCGCGCAAACCCCGGAGGAGCGGCCCGAGGCCCTGGCGACTGTCCTGTCCTTCCTGGACGCCTATGCCGATCCCGCGACACGGGAGGTCGAGGTCAAGCGCCGACTGCGCCGTCCACGGCTTGAACTGCACGTCAGTAACGGCGCGGTGTTGCGTCGGCGAGGGTTGAGCAGGGGCCCGCTCGAGACGCCGTAGGACACCCCAAGCATCCGGTTATGCCGGCTCTTCAACTTTGAGCGTGGTGGGCCCCTGATCGAGGGCTCGCGGCCCTACGCCAGCATGGGTGTTGTCGAGACATCCAAGAGCGAGGACCGCGAGCGTGCCCCAGCCTACGTTCGACGCCGATCCAGCGTCGATCCTGTTCAACCTGCCCGGCTACCGAGTCGTCTCGGCGAGCCCCGCCGCCGGCGACCAGCCGCGGCAGGTGCTCATCGAGACGATCGAGGCCGAGGGCGCCTGCCCGACCTGTGGGGTGCTGTCCTCGCGGGTGCAGGCCCGGCCGACCCAGCACGTCAAGGACGTCACCTGCGGGGGTGAACGCCTCGACGTCAGCGTCCGCAAACGCCGCTACGCCTGCCTCGAATCCGCGTGCCCCAGAAGGACGTTCACCGAGGAGACCGAACAGCTCCCGGCCCGGGCACGGGTCACCACCCGGCTCGCGACCCAGGTCATCACCGCCTGCCGGGCCGAGCCCCGCGCAGTGTCCCGGGTCGCCGACGAGGCCCGCCTCGCGTGGCCGACGGTGATGCGGCTGCTCACCTCCACGATCGACCTGACCCGCGCGGTCGACACCAGGCACGTCAGGCACCTGGGCGTCGACGAGCACCGGTTCCGCACCGTGCGCTACCTGCGCGACCCAGACACAACCGCCGTCACGAGGGTCGAGCCGTGGTCGATCCTGTTCACCGACCTGGACACCGGCGCCCTGCTCGATGTCGTCGACGGACGCCGCGGCAGGACCGTGACCACCTGGCTCGCGGCCCGGCCGCGGTGGTGGCGCCGCCGCATCGAGCTGGTCGCGATCGACATGAGCAGCGAGTTCCGCGCCGCGATCCGCAAGGCGCTGCCCAAGGCGCGGATCAGCGTGGACCACTGGCACGTGGTGCGCCTCGCGAACGAGATGGTCACCAAGGTCCGCCGCCGCCGGGTCTGGGAGCTGCACGAGCGCCGCGGCCGGGCCGGCGACACGCCGTGGAAGTACCGCAAGCTGCTCACCTGCGCCGGCGACCGCCTCACCGTGCGGCAACGCGCCAAACTGGGCGAGATCCTCGCGCAGGACTTGGAGCTCGCGGTCGCCTGGGGCATCAAGGAGCACGTCCGCCAGCTGCTCGCCGCCCGCGACACCCCCACCTTCCAGCGCGAGTGGGCCCGGCTCGAGCACGCCGTCAAGGCCACCCGCCTTACCGAGCCAAGAGCACTGTTCAAGACCCTCACCGCCTGGCGCCGCGAGCTGCTCACCTTCTGCCGCACCCGCGTCACCAACGCCCGCACCGAGGCCGCGAACCTCAACGCCAAGACCTTCAAGAGGATCGGGCGCGGATACCGCAATCACGACAACTACCGATGCCGCATCATTGGCTACGCGCCCCGACCGATCGCGGCGTGAACACCCCGGACCACGCTCAAAGTTGAAGAGCCGCTATGACTCAGTCTTCTTGTGCTCGACCAACCAGGTGGCGATCTGCGGTACGTCGAGTTCCCCTGCTACGGCGCTGAGCACGAGCTCCTCGGCGTCGTCGACGCTGTACGTCAGGTCCCGACCGTTGAGCAGGCAGAAGATCCGGGTCGCGGACCAGGCTAGTCTCTTGTTCCCGTCGACAAGGGCGTGGTTGCGCACCAAGGAATGCAGCAGCGCCGCAGCCTTGTCCTCGAAGGTGGGGTAGGCGTCCTCCCCGAAGACGGTGACCAGCGGGCGCGCGGCGGCCGACGCCAGCAGACCCACGTCACGCACTTTCACCTCACCGATGACCCCGGAGGCGATCTCCAAGAGGTCTTCGACCGAGAGGAAGTCGATCTCCTCGCTGCTCACCTGCTCAGTCGCTCGAGCAGCTCGTCGTCCTCGGTGCGTACGCGCCGGATCGCGGCAGCCAGACGCTGCGGGCGGTCCGATACATACTGTGCGATCGCGGTTCGCGCTACTTCCTGCATCGAGCGCCCCTCCTGCTCCGCCTTGGCGCGCAGGGCTTCGGATTCTGCATCGCTGAGCCTGAGATTCATTGCCATAACTGACGGTACCACTACGGTACCGCCCAGTGTCAGCCCTTCACCGGCTTCCTGACGGCCCCACAGTCGGCGGAATGCCGCTCGCTCAGCGGCAGACCAAGCTTGCCCGGACGAGCAGCTCGCCCAGGCCAGCCCAGACCTGATGCGCCAGCTGCTGACCATCTTCGTCAACGCGCTGCTCTCGGAACAGGCTGACGGCGTCTGCGGCGCCGGGCCCGGATGGGCCCTACGAAACGAAGCGACCTGTGCGGAGACAGGCGACACGGCAGGTGGGCTGCGGGGTCAGATGCCGGCCCTGGAGCGGGGTCGGCGCGGCTCGGCTCCCGACGTGACCTCCGCAGATGCAGGTCGGCGCAACCAAGCGGCACTAAGTCCTGCCGCGAGGAAGACAAGGACGCCCGCTAGTCCGGCCATCACCACGTGTCCGTCGAAGTCGCCGGCCAGCAGGTGACTACCCACCGCGTACACGGCAAAGAGGCCGACGAGCACCGCGACAACCAAGTTCGCGTAGCGCGTCCGCCGGTCTCCGCTCAGCAGCGTCACAACGGCCATCACGAGGGGGACCCCCACCAAGGCGGCGAACATGAAGCCCGTGGCGTCGGTCATGGGCTCCCCCTCCATCTCGCCCGCAACCATGTCCTCGATCGCTCCTGGCATCACCAGGTACAAGAGCAGCGAAGTCGCGACGGCGACGACTACCCCTCGCGCCCACCTCGACTCGTGGCGCCGAGATCGGTTCCTTCGCCACTGAGGAGTGTCGCGCGGTGCTGCACGCCGCTCGCCGGACAGCCCACGCCCCCCGCTTGGTGCGGCGCGCTTGGCCTCGAGCTGCGCCAGGTAGAGGCCTTGGACATTGCTCGGGACGATGTCGAGCTCGGGCGCTCTGAGTGTTGACTCACCGACCAATGAGCGGCAACATACAAGTCGTACGTACGACTTGTACGATCAATCTCGACGACGAGAAGGACGACGCTGATGTCATCACGCACGACGGAGACCACGTCGGTCACCGGCACTACCGAGGAACGCGAGCGCCTCCCGCTCTACCAGTGGATGAACAAGATCCCGGGCGGCCTCATGCTGATCCCGCTGATCATCGGGTCGATCATCGGAACCTTTGCACCAGGTTTCCTCGAGCTGGGCTCCTTCACCACTGCGCTGTTCAAGACCGGGGCGCTGCCGCTGATCGCCCTGCTGATCTTCGCCACCGGAACGCAGGTCTCCCTCAAGACCAGCGGGCCCGTCCTCGCCACGGGAGGGGTGGTGCTCGTCGCAAAGTCCATCATCCCGGCGACGATCATCATCCTGATCGGTCGCATGGTCGGCATTGACGGCATCGCCGGTGTCTCGATCCTTGCCCTGCTGGTGGCGGTGGACAACTCCAACGGCGGACTGTGGCTGGCCTTCACGGGTCGCTACGGCGACAAGCGAGACCGGGGAGCCTACTTCGCTTCGGCGCTGAACGACGGACCGTTCTTCTCCATGCTCTTCCTCGGCGCCTCTGGCCTCGCGGACATCCCGTTCTCCCTGATGCTCGCCGCCATCATCCCGTTCCTTCTCGGCATGGTGGTCGGGAACCTCAACCCCCACTGGCGTGAGGTGCTGCGGCCGACCCCTGCCATCGTCATCCCGTTCTTCGCCCTCGCCCTGGGCACGGGCATCAACCTGGGCAACATCGTCAAGGGCGGCGCCCAGGGGCTTCTCGTCGGTCTGGTCGTGGCGCCGATCACGGGCCTGTTCGTGTACCTCGGCTACAAGCTCATCCTGCGGCGCGGCTACCGCTCCGGCATCGGCTTCGCCGCTGGTACGACAGCGGGCAACGCCATCGCCACCCCAGCGATCATCGGCGCCGCCGACCCAACCTTCCAGCCGTACGTGGAGGCGGCGACGGCACAGGTGGCAGCGGCCGTCCTGGTCACGGCCATCATCGCGCCGCTGCTCGCCTCGCTCGTCCTCAAGCGCGAGGGCGGCCTCTTGACCGAAGAGGAGATCGAGGCGATCGACGAGCAGGAGCTCGGCGTCTCAGAGCCGAAGCTGTGAGCCACGCCCGGCAGGTCCTCGTGCTCGCCGACGACATCACCGGGGCCAACGACACGGCCGTTCAGTTCGCGCGCCTGGGTTGGAGCACCTATCTCGCCCTCACCGCTGGCGGGATGCCGGCCCTCGACGAGGACCAGGTTGTCGTCGCGCGGAGCCTCGGTACCCGGGCTGCCGACGCGGAGACGGCAGCCAACCGCACCGAGGCCGCGATCGCCGAGCACGGTCGGGCGAGACACGTGTACCTCAAGATCGACTCGACGATGCGTGGCAGCGTCGCAGGCCAGGTCGCTGGTGCCGTGCGAGCCAGGCGTGCGTCGGAGCCGAACTCCTTTGTCGTGCTGTGCCCCGCCTACCCCGCCATGGGTCGGACCGTCCATGACGGCGAGATGCGCGTGGCTGGGGAACCGGCGCACCGAGGACCTGCCGGGCGTGACCCCATCACTCCCATCTCCACCTCCCAGGTGACCGCGCTCGTCCCGGGCAGCGTCAGCGTGTCCATGGGCCCGGACGCCGGCACTCTCGCGACATCGATCGGACGCGCGGCGAGGACCACCACCTGTGTCGCCGTCGACGCGGAGAGCGATCTCGAGCTCGACCGGCTGGCTCAGGCGATCGTCCTGCTCGGCGAGCGGGCGATGGCCGCAGGATCAGCCGGCCTTGCACTCGCCCTGGCTGCCCGCTGGGCATCCGCCCCTGATGACCGAGGGTCAGACAGCGGGGCGCCCGCCGTGTCCAGCCCCGCGGTCGCCCGGCAGACGCGGGCAGCTGAGCTGCCTACGCTCGTCGTGGTCACCTCCCAACACCAGGTCGCCCTCGAGCAGGTCCAGGCCACGCTGGGCGCGCTGCCGCCTTCGCTGATCTCGTCGTCCCGCGCGGCGTGGGACTACGTCGCCACCGACGACGCGACCAGGCGGTGGGCGCAGGACCTCGTGGTGTCCACGAGCTCGCCGATCCACGTCGTCCTGGCCCCGCCGCTCGAGGGGGCCCACCCCGACGCCGCGTCCGCAGGCCGGGTGGTCGCCAGGGCTCTCGCGATGGTCGTCGACGAGCTCGTCTCAGCCCGATCGAACGACGTCGCCCTCGTCCTGGTGGGCGGCGACGGCGCCTCCGCCGTCCTCGATCGGCTCCGCGCCGAGGCCCTTCACGTCACGGGAGCCCTCGTCGAGGGCGTGCCCGTCGGAACGATCGTCGGCGGCCCCCGGGCCGGCCTCACCGTCGTGACGAAGGCGGGCGGCTTCGGCGACGCCACGACCCTGACCCAGATTCTCTCGAAGCTCAACCCCACTCTTGTAGGAGCAGACCAATGACCCACCCCGTCCTCGGCGTGACGCTCGGCGACGTCGCCGGCATCGGGCCCGAGATCACCGCACGCATGCTGCTCGAGCACCCCGACCTGCGCGACACGTGCATTCCCGTCGTCATCGGCGACGCGGATGCGGTGCGCCGCGGTGTCGAGGTCGTCGGCGGGGACCCTGCCGTCGTCCGCGTCATCTCCGACCCTCGGGCCGCGACCAACGACCCACGACTGATCGAGGTCGTCCAGGAGGGTCCCTCACTGGCCCACGTGCCCTTCGGCGCGGTCCATCCCGACGCAGGTGACGGCGCGTACCGCTTCGTCGTCCGCGCCTGTGAGCTCGCGAAGGCCGGAGCCATCGACGGAATCGTCACAGCGCCGCTGAACAAGGAGGCGATGCACCTCGGAGGCCACCAGTACCCCGGCCACACCGAGCTGCTGGCAGAACAGTTCGGAGTCGAGAACTTCTCCCTCGTGCTGTCCGCCGGGGACCTCTACTTCTTCCACCTCACGACGCACGTCTCGCTGCGACAGGCCATCGCGGACATCACGCCGGAGCGGACGGCCAATGTCCTCAACCTCGTCCATGCCTTCACTCGCGCCCTCGGTCGACCCGACGAGCGCATCGCCCTGACGGGCCTGAACCCTCACGCCGGCGAGAACAGGCTCTTCGGTGACGAGGACGCCGACGTGCTCGCGCCAGCCGTCGAGCAGGCCAGGGCTCGCGGCATCAATGCCTACGGCCCCCTGCCCGCCGACGCGCTGATCCCGCAGGCCGTCAACGGAAAGTGGAACCTGGTCGTCGTCTGCTACCACGACCAGGGCCACGCCCCGTTCAAGGCGGTGTACGGCGACGATGGCGTCAACATCACCGTCGGCCTGCCCGTCGTGCGGGTGTCGGTTGACCACGGCACCGCCTTCGACATCGCCGGCAAGGGCGTCGCACGGGAGGCAAGCCTCGTCCTGGCTGCAGAGCGCGCAGCCGCGTTGGCCCTAGGCTGGGGCGACGTGTGGGAGGCGGCCTCCGGCGGGGCACTCACGCGCTGACCGTCGCTTCACACGTCACCCCCAGCGAGGAGCTCGCGTGGCCCGCACGCCGTTGCACGAGACGATTGCAGTTGATCTTCGTCACCGGATCGCCGCCCGCGAGTTCCAAGCTGGTGACTTGCTGCCGAGTGAGGCCGAGCTGTGTGCGGAGTTCTCGGTGTCGCGCTCGACCGTCCGGCAGGCACTCGCGACGTTGGAGGCCGCCGGCCTGGTCCGCAAGGCGCAGGGCCGCGGGTCCGTCGTCGCGCCTCAAGCGGAGCTGCACCGTGATGTTGCACGGACGGGACTGTCGTTGCAGTTCGCCGAGGGTGACGCGTCGATCACGACTGAGGTCCTTGAGTATGCAGTCCTGGAGGCCCCCGACTCCGTACCTGTCCTTGCAGGAAGGTCGGCCCTCCGGATACTTCGCCGCAGAGCCACCAACGGTGAGCCCTATGCCGTGATCCGCACCTGGATGCCCGCGGAGTTCGCTGCCGCGATCACCTCCACGAGCCTCGAGAACGCATCGCTCCACGAGCGTTTCGCCACGGCGCTGCAACGTCCGGTGGCCGGCGGCCGGCGGCAGGTGCGAGCGGTAGCCGCAACGCCCCAGGTTGCACGACAGCTCGGCATCGCGGAGGGCGACCCGCTCCTTCTCCTCGAGGGCCAGAGCGTGGACCGTGAGGGCCGTCTCCTCGAGGTCTTCCAGACCTGGCACCGTGCCGACCTCGTCACCTTCGACGTTGCGGCCACCCCCGGCCCACGACCTCCCGTCACCGAGCCGCATCCCGCCGGAGCCTCGGTGGGGCTCGATCAGCGGGTCGACGCGATCGCCGCTGCCGTCAAGTCGCTCCAGCAGGGCCTCGAGGCGATCGGTGCGTCCTTGGATGAGGTGCGCCGCGATCTGTAGATACCGCCCGGGGTTGGCGAGCGCGCGATGGCGCTGGCACGCTGGAGCTGGGTCGCGAACTGGAACCATCACCAGCTGTCCGAAGGGGGACCACGATGCCAGAGCTGCTCGTCGACTTCATCACCTCGCTCGACGGTTACGGGTCGGCCGAAGGGTGGCCCGGCTGGTGGGGGCTCGAAGGGCCGGAGTACCTCGCCTGGCTGCAGCAGCAGCCGGGCGACTCCACGATCCTGATGGGGGCAACCACCTACCGGCTCATGTTCGAGCTCGCCAGCGCAGGTGAGCCCGGAACCGATTTCCTGGCGGACCGGCAGAAGGTGGTCTTCTCGACGACCTTGACCGAGCCGCTGTGGCCGGACACGGAGCTCGTGTCCGGGGATCCCGTCGCGGCCGTTCGCGAGATGAAGGCGTCGGGTGCCCGGCCGTTGACCACCTTGGGCAGCCTGACCCTCTGCCGCGCCCTGCTCAGGGCTGGTCTCGTGGATCGCTTCCGGGTGGGCATCTTCCCCGTCATCACGGGCACCACGGGACGGGACCGGATCTACGACGGCTACCCCGATGTGGCCCTCGACCTCGTCCAGAGCCGAACGTTCGACGGTGCGATCCAGCTTCTCGAGTACGTCCCCAGAGTGCTGTCCGGACCGCCCGGCACCACCAACCCGAACGCGTCCGCGTAGGGCGCGAGGGAGCGGGGCCAGGCTCCTGCTGGTCATCGGTCTCGTGAGCCTCCCCCTCCACCCACGGCCCTCCACGACACGCGTGCGGAGGGGGAGGCCGACCAAGGAGGCGCTCGTCCCAGCTCGGGGGGTACTGGGACGAGCGCTCTGCCTTGAAGACGGACGAGGCGCTGGATCGTGACGCGGTTTCTGTGACATTTCTCGAAGATCTCTGCCGGCCCCCGTTCGCCGTTGTGCAACGGCACCCCGTGTGGTGAAGTCGGGCTGGACCCGTCCGCCGTCGCACGATCCGGAGAGACCATGACCGACGTCCTCGACCCGACGCTGTCGCACACCCGCGGGGAGACCGACATCCCGCTGCTCGAGCAGACGATCGGGGACAACCTCGACGCCACTGCGGCCCGCTTCCCCGACCGCGAGGCCCTCGTCGACGTCAGCCAGGGCAGACGCTGGACGTATGCCGCTCTGCTGGCCGACGTGGACCGGCTCGCTCGCGCTCTCCTGGCCCTCGGGGTCAAGACGGGTGACCGGGTCGGCATCTGGGCGCCGAACTGCTCGGAGTGGACGCTCGTCCAGTACGCGACGGCCAAGATGGGCGCGATCCTCGTCAACATCAACCCCGCCTACCGCTCCCACGAGCTGCACTACGTCCTCGGCCAGGCGGGGATCTCCACCCTCGTCGCGGCGGAGTCGTTCAAGTCGAGCAACTACCGCGAGATGATCGACGAGGTGCGGCACGACGTGGCCTCCCTCGAACGGGTCATCTACATCGGCACGGACGACTGGGACTCCACCCTCGCGGAAGCCGACCGGGTGAGCGCGAGCGAGCTCAGCGGCATACAGGCTGCTCTGAAGCCCAGCGACCCGATCAACATCCAGTACACGTCCGGCACGACCGGGTTCCCCAAGGGCGCCACCCTGAGCCACCGCAACATCCTCAACAACGGCTTCTTCGTCGGCGAGCTGTGCCGCTACACCGAGGCCGACCGGGTCTGCATCCCGGTGCCCTTCTACCACTGCTTCGGCATGGTCATGGGCAACCTCGCCTGCACGACTCACGGTGCGTGCATGGTCATCCCGGCGCCCGGCTTCGACCCCACGGCCACGCTGAAGGCGGTCCAGGACGAGCAGTGCACGAGCCTCTACGGCGTCCCGACGATGTTCATCGCCGAGTGGAGCCTGCCGAGCTTCGCCGACTACGACATCTCGTCCGTGCGCACCGGCATCATGGCCGGGTCGCCCTGTCCCGCCCCGCTGATGAAGCAGCTCATCGCCTCGGGAATCGAGGAGATGACGATCTGCTACGGCATGACCGAGACGTCACCGGTCTCCACCCAGAACCGCACCGACGACACCTTCGAGCAGAAGACCGGCACCGTCGGCCGGGTCCACCCGCACCTCGAGATCAAGATCGTCGACCCGGGCACCGGGGAGACCGTGAGACGCGGGCAGGCCGGGGAGTTCATGACCAAGGGCTACTCGGTGATGCTCGGCTACTGGGAGCAGCCCGACAAGACGGCCGAGGCGATCGAGGACGGCTGGATGCACACCGGCGACCTCGGTGTCATGCACGACGACGGCTACGTGGAGATCACCGGCCGGATCAAGGACATGGTCATCCGCGGCGGCGAGAACGTGTACCCCCGCGAGATCGAGGAGTTCCTCTACACGCACCCCGACATCCTCGACGCACAGGTCATCGGCGTTCCCGACTCCAAGTACGGCGAAGAGCTCTGTGCCTGGGTCCGGATGAGGGAGGGCGCCGAGCCGCTGACGGCGGAGGCGTTGCGGGAGTTCTGCACCGGGCAGCTCGCGCACTACAAGATCCCCCGCTACGTCGAGGTCGTCGACGAGTTCCCCATGACGGTCACCGGCAAGATCCGCAAGGTCGAGATGCGCGAGCTGACCGCCAAACGGCTCGGGCTCGTCTGAGCCGCGGGAGTCGGGCGACGACCTGAGTAGCGAAGCTCAGGCGGGCTGCTCGCCACCAGCAGTACGGTGCGAGACAACGCCGCTCCTGGCGTCGGACGAGCGGGTAGGACCCGCAGCTGAGGAGGCCCCCGATGGCCGTCGGACTCGAGATCGTACTGACCCGCGGAGTCGCAGAGGGGGTCATCACGGGGGAGCAGGCAGAGCGGCTGCGACACCTCGGCGAGGACGGGACGGGGCCCGTGCTCGGTGGAGGGGCCAGGCAGTCGCCCGGCAGGCGGGGCCCTTCGCTCGTCACGGAAGCACTCGGCTACCTCGGCGGCATCATCCTGCTCGTCGGCGCGATCCTCATCGGCTCCCAGTACTGGCCCGACGTCGACCCGCTCGTGCGTCTGGGCGTCGTGGTCCTCGTGGCAGTGGCCTTCGTCGTCGCCGGCAGCCTCATGCCCCGGGGACTCGACGCAGTCGGAACCCGGTTGCGCTCCGTCCTCTGGGCCCTCAGTGTGGCCGCCGGGACGGGCGCGGCCGCGATCCTCTTGTATGACGTCGTCGACGTCGACGACGACTACGTCCCCGCCCTGATGTTCCTGCTCGCCACGGTCTACGCGCTCGCGCTCTGGACCTGGCGTCCCACCGGGCTGCAGCTGGCCGTGGCCGCCGCCGGTACCGCCGTGACGGCCGGCCTGCTGGTCATGCTTCTCGTCGAGTCGTTCGATGCAGCGATCGCGGGCGTGCTGGTGGTGGGTGTCGTCTGGCTCGCGTTGGGCTGGGCCGCGGTGATCAGACCGCCGCGCGCTGCACTGGTCGTCGGGGCGGGCATCGTGTTCTTGGGCAGCCAGATGTACGTCGTCGGCGGGTCAGGTCCGATCTGGGCCGTGCTGGCCTCAGCCGGACTGGTCGGCGTCGCCCTCTACCACCGCGACCTGATCATCCTCGGGATCGGCTCGCTCGGACTGCTGTTCGCCCTGCCGAACCTCATCTACGAATGGTTCCCCAGCGTGGTGGCGGCGGCCGTGAGTCTGCTCGTCGTCGGTGGCCTGCTCGTCGTCGCGGCCCTCTATACAGCCCGGCGCGGCCGGCAGCATCCCGGAGACGGTCCGGCAAAAGGCCCGGCGAACGGCGCCGCGGGCAGCCCAGCGAACGGCCCCGCCACCACGCCCGCCGGTCAGGAACGCTGAGCCGAGGGTGGGTGGGTGCAGCGATCGGGGGCGCGACCCGATCGCTGCACGCAGGTCCGGAGCCGACCCTCGCTCAAAGAGCGAGGGTCGGCTCCTGCGCCGGCGCTCCTCTGCGCAGTAGGTTCTCCGGAGGAGGCTCGACTCAAACCGTCACCTGAAGGGGTTGGCATGCCGGACAACATGCAGACGATCCTGTGGATCGTCCTTGCGCTGGTCGTCGTTGCACTGGTCATCTGGTTGCTGGTCTCGTCATCGAGACGCCGAAAGCTCGAAGCACGGCAACGCGCCGATGCGGCCGCGCTACGGGCCCGAGCGGAGGAGCAACGGTCCCAGGTCCAGGCCGTGGAGGACCGCGCCTCCGTGGTCGGCGCGATCGCGGATGACGCCCGGGCCGAGGCCGAGGCGAAGGCCGCAGAGGCGGCGCGTCTCGAGCGCCGGGCCGAGCAGGAGCGCGCGGCGGCGGAGGCGGCCCGACACGAGCGCGAGACATTGGTGCGAGAGGCCGACCGCCTCGATCCCGACGTGCGCACGGATGACGAGGGCTACCGGGTGGACCGGTCCGGCCATCGGCTGGAGGGCGACGGGCAGCAGGCGGAGGAGCGGGGGGCCTTCGGCCGGCCCGGCGGCGCACCCGGGTCGGTGGCTGCGGGCGTGGCCCTGGGGTCCGCCGGAGCAGCAGCGGCCCCCACCGACCGTCCTGGCGGTCCCCGGCCCTTCACCGAGGAGGAGGACGAGCCCGATCTCGCGGACGCAGAGAACCCCTTTGCGGGACAAGATGACTCGGAGTCCCGAGCCGAGCACGTGGCAGACGCCGCGGTCCAGCCGGCGGCGGACGCCGCGGTCCAGCCAGCGGCAGACGAACGTGCGCCGGAGACGGCGGATCCTGACTGGGTCAACAGCCCCGTCGAGGACATCGACGACGACGAGCTGGCCGCCTCGGCCGCGGAGGAGACCGCAGCTGAGGACTGGATCAACGGCCCCGAGCAGACATCCGGCGGCGCCCAGCCCTACACGTCGGAGGGCGCGCCGGCCGTCGAGGTCGACGAAGCCGGGGCTGTTGCGCCAGGTGCTGCCGCGGGTACCGGTCCTGCGAGCACGACCGACGCGCGAGAGGACGAGGCGATGACGAACGAGGACGCCGACTGGGTCAACGGCCCGGTCGAGGATGTGGACCAGGAGGAGATCGATGCCTCCGCGGCCGCAGAGACGGACGCCGCAGACTGGATCAACGGACCGTCGGACGACGAGGCGGTGACGTCGCACGGCGGGTCACCCCAGGATGCCGGGTCGGCTGCGTTCGAGGAGCAGCTGGCGGCTGATCCGATGACGGTCGACCACGTGGACGTGCCGGCGCTGGACGACCGGGACGACGTGGTCGTGGGCGGCGGGACCCCGAGCGACGACCCCGGTGACCACCGGGGACAGCCGTGGTCGACGGATCTCACCATGCCGGGCGGCGCGGGCTCGACCTCGGCCGCGACGAGCGGGGCGGCCCAGGAGCCGGCGGCCCTCGCGGGCCATGGCGAAGAGCCGGAGCAGGCATCTCGGACCGAGGTGCGATGGAACGACGAGCAGGAGCCGGAGGCCGCGGGGGAGGACGGCGCCGAAGCGCACGCAGCCCGGAACCCAGGGCCCATCGAGCACTCCGGCGATGCTCCCCTTCTGGACGACGCCGCGGGGACCGACGAGGGTGACGAGGCAACTTCCGAGTCGTCCGAGACGGAGGCGGAGGCGGTGGCGGAGCGGTCCCAGCCGCCGTTCGGACGTGATGAGCGCCTCGACGTCGAGCCGGCCGCCGAGCCTGCCGGCTCCGAGGTGCCGCCCCTCGACGACTCCGGATTGCTTGACCCGGACGAGACGCCCGCGGCCCCGCCGCAGGAGCGCCGGATCTCGAACTTCGACGAGGTGCGGGACGGTGGCTTCGGGATCGGCTCGGCCGCACCGCTCGACGACCGTGCGCAGCCCCTCGGCCATACGGTCAAGGGCTACCGTGACTCCGACACCTTCCTCGCTCCCGGCGCGTCCGGCTATGAGGACCGCGAGCCCGACGTGTGGTTCTTCAACGAGGAGGCGGCGCGCCGAGCCGGCTTCAACCCCGCCAGCGAGTAACCCAACGATCGAAAGAGCAGTTCGCGACGATCGAAAGAGCAGTTCGCGACGATCGAAAGAGCAGTTCGCGACACGTCCCAGCGGAGGGCTGAGCCCGCCGGAACCTTCTTCACGGCTGAGTGTCGCGAACTGCTCTTTCGATCTGGTGTCGCGAACTGCTCTTTCGATCAGTCCCAGGTGCGGGCGTCGACGATGCGGCCGAAGTCGCCCTCGGGCAGCGCCTCGACCCGCCGGACGTCGGCTGCGAAACGCAGCCCCGACCGCACCGACGACCGGACCTGCTCGAGGACCCGCTCGACGTCCCCGCCTGACTCACCGGCGTTGTCTGGCTCGTCCAGGACGACTTCGCAGGCCAGCTCGTCCTTGTGGTTGACCCGGTCGATGACGAAGCGCCACGCCGCGACGCCACCCACTCCGCTCATCACGGAGGCGGCCTGCCTCGGGTGGAGGAACATCCCCTTGACCTTGACCGCCTCACCGACTCGTCCGAGCACCCCGGCCAGCCGCGCCGAGCCATCTGCCCCCGTCATCCACGCGGACAGGTCACCGGTGCCGAAGCGGATGAGCGGGTAGTCGAGCCGCTGGAGGGTGACGACGACCTGGCCCTCGCCGTCGGAGACCGGAGCCCCGGTGGCGAGATCGCACACCTCGACGTGCAGGCCCGGTCCCGGCAGCAGGCCACTGCCCGGTGCGGTCTCGTAGCCGATCAGCCCGACCTCGGCCGTCCCGTAGGACATCAGCACCGTGGGCACCCGCTCCTGGAGCAGCGCTCGCAGCGAGTCCGGAAGCGGCTCCGCCGTGACGAGCGCCTTCCGGAGGCGCCACCGGTCGACGGGCAGGCCGAGCTCGTCGAACCGGTCGATCAGGGCCTTGAGGTAGCTGGGCAAGCCGACATAGGCAGTGACACCAAGGTCGGCGATGGCCCTCGCCTGCAGGTCCTGGTTGCCGATGCCACCGGGCACCACCACGGCCCCAACCGCGCGGCAGCCCTCCTCGAACATCGCGCCCGCGGGGGACAGGTGGTAGCCGAAACAGTTGAGGACGACGTCGCCGGAGCCGATGCCGGCGGCGGCCAGGGCCGACGCCCACCGCCACGGGTCGGCCTCGTCGAGCTCGGGCTCGTAGATCGGCCCCGGTGACTGGAAGATCCGCCGCACGTCAGCACCGGGAGCGAGCAGACCACCGAACGGCGGGTCGGCCTGCTGCTGGGCGAGGACGTCGTCCTTGGTGAGGATCGGCAGGGCGGTGAGGTCGCCCGCGGCCAGGTCGTCGACCGTCAGACCCGCCCGCAGCACGCGCTCGGCGAACGCCGGCACGACAGAGGCAGCCCGGCGCACGACGTCGCCGACAGCGGGAGCCAGCTCAGCGGCATACGCCTCGACTGCCTCGGTGAGCGTGGGGGAACCATCGACGGACACGGGAAGCCCCTCTCAGAGCCAGCGCTTGCGGCGCTTGTAGTGCTTGACGTCGCGGAAGCTCTTCCGCCCGCCGGACTCGCCGAGGCCGAGGTAGAACTCCTTGACGTCCGGGTTCTCCTGGAGCTCCTGGGCGGTGCCCTCGAGGACGATCCGGCCCTGCTCCATGATGTAGCCGTGGTCGGCGACCTCGAGAGCGCGCCGGGCGTTCTGCTCGATGACGAGGACGGTCAGGCCCATCTCCTCGTTGACCCGCTTGATGAAGGCGAAGATCTCCTTGACGAGCAGGGGGGCGAGGCCCAGCGACGGCTCGTCGAGCATGAGCAGCTTCGGCTTGGCCATCAGGGCGCGCCCGATGGCGAGCATCTGCTGCTCGCCGCCGGAGAGATAGCCCGCGACCCGGGCCCGCATGTCGCTGAGCTTCGGCAGGAGCGCATACACCTCGGCGAGGTCGCTCTGGATGTCGATGCGCCCGCGGAAGTAGGCGCCGGAGATGAGGTTCTCCTCGACCGTGAGGTGCTCGAAGATGTGCCTGCCCTCCATGCAGAGGGACAGGCCCAGACGGACCCGCTCGGCGGCGTCGAGGTGGGTGACGTTCTTGCCGCCGAAGAGGATCGACCCGTCGGTGACCTCGCCGTGCTCGGTCGGGAGCAGCCCGGAGATCGCTTTGAGGGTCGTCGACTTGCCGGCGCCGTTCGAGCCGAGCAGCGCGACGATCTTGCCCTCGGGCACCGCGAGCGAGAGCCCGCGGAGCACGAGGATGACGTCGTCGTAGATGACCTCGACGTTGTTGATGGTGAGCAGGTCGGTGGTGGCCGGCCCGGGCGCTGCCGCGCCGGCCACCGTCCCGCTCACAGGGGTCGAGGTCATGACTCCGGCGTCTGGTTCGCCGCGAGCTCGACCATCTGGCCCGCCTTGACCTCGTAGATGCCGGTGCCCGTGGAACCGCGGTGCGAGTCCGCCGTGAAGGCGACCGTGCCGGCTCCGACGACGCCGCCGGTGTCGACCGAGATGGACTCGAGGGCCTTCTTGATCGACTCGCCGGTCAGCTCGCCGCCCGCGTCGATGGCCTTCTCGATGCCCTTGGCCATGATGTCCATCGTGTACCAGCCCTGCGCGTAGTGCAGGCCCTTGTCCGCGAGCGAGGAGCCCTTGGTCTTGAGGAACTCGTCGATGGCCGCATGGCCAGGCTTCTGGGCCGTCGGCGGCGCGAAGGGCTGGACCATGACGTGACCTTCGGCGTTGTCCGCCCCGGCCGTCTTGATGAACAGCTCGTCAGCGCACCAGTTGAGGCAGACGATCTTCATGTCAAGGCCCTGCGCCTTGATGTCCTTGGCCACCTGGGCCGCCGGCGACGAGACGTTCTGGATGACGATGTACTTGGCGCCCTGGGACTTCGCCTGGGTGAGCAGGCCGACCTGGTTGGGGGTCTTGGGCATCGGGTAAGCCTTGTAGCCGAGGTTGAGGCCCTTGTCGGTGATCCACTTCTGGCCGTCCGCGACGGGCGCCTGGCCGAACGGGCTGTCGTTGTGGAAGACCGCGACCTCGGCCTTGCCGCCGGCGTCCTTGGCGATCCAGTTGAGCGCGACGCGCATCTGGTCGGAGTACGTCGGGGCGACGACGAAGTTGTACTCCGACTCCTTCGGGTCGGTCAGCGGCTCGGCGTAGGACGCAGACATGAAGGGAAGCTTGTCGGCGGCGACCTTGCTGCGCAGGGCCTCCGAGTCACCGGTGCCCCAGCCCTGGACGGCGACCACTTCGTCGTTGACGTACTTCTTGTAGAGCTCCTCGGCCGCGGGGACCTTGTAGGCATAGTCATTGTTCTCGGCGTCGATCTGGCGGCCCTTGATCCCGCCCTTGGCGTTGATCCACTCGATGTAGCCGAGCATGCCGTCGTTGTAGGGCGTACCGACGTCGCCCGTGGCGCCGGTGCGGTCGGCGATGATGCCGATCTTGATCGGGGTCGTGTCGCCCGAGGCGCCGGCGCCGGGGCTGTTGTCGGTCGCCGCTCCGCCGCACGCGGACAGGGCGAGTGCAGCGGCTGCCGTCGTGGCGACCGCCGCTATGCGGGTGCTGAACTTCATTTCTTCTCCATTCATCGGTCGCCTGGCGGCGGGTGAGGCTGGGGGTTTGCCTGAGTGGTGCCGGATGGGACGTGGAGCGGGGGGGGGTGGCGCGGTATGGCGCTAGTAGCGGAAGGGCCAGAACCGGATGTAGTCCTTCATCCGGGTCCAGATCCGGTCGAGTCCTCGAGGTTCCACGAGGAGGAAGACGATGATCGCGATGCCGAAGACCGCGTTCTTGAGGGCCGGGAGCTGGTCCGAGAGGGCGGGCACGCTCGAGCCGAGCACGTCCACGAGCTCCGTGAGCAGGGCCGGGAGCAGGCCCATGAAGATTGCGCCGTAGACCGCGCCGGCGATGCTGCCGAGGCCGCCGACGATGATCATCGCGAGGTAGAGCACCGAGACGTCGAGGGTGAAGCGCTCCCAGGTGACGGTCTCGGTGTAGTGGGCGGTCAGGGCGCCGGCGAGGCCGACGAAGCCGCTCGAGACGGCGAAGGCCGTGACCTTCGCCCGGGTGATGTTGACACCGATGGCCTCGGCTGCGATGTCCTGGTCGCGCACGGCCATGAAGCTGCGGCCGAGCGTGGTCCGGAAGAGGTTGCGGGCGACGACGACCGCGAGGATCGCCAGCGCGAGGAGGATCCAGTACCACTGGACCTCGAACATCCGCCGCTCGACCTCGAAGCCGCCGACCTGCAGTCGGTTGACCTCGAGGTAGCCCTTGCCCTCCGTCAGCCACTCCCAGCGGCGGACGACGAACATGATGATCTCCTGCGACGCGAGCGTGGCGATCGCGAGGTAGAGGCCCTTGAGTCGGAGGGCCGGCAGGCCGAAGAACGCGCCGACGGCTGCGGTCATGATGACCGCGATGGCGATGCTGATCGGCACCGGCACTCCGGCCCGGTCGGAGATGATGGCGGAGGTGAAGGCACCGACGGCGAGGAAGCCGCCCTGGCCGAGGGAGATCTGCCCGGTGAAGCCGACGAGGATGTTGAGGCCGACCGCACCGATGACCGAGATGAGGATGACGTTCGCGATGCCGAGCCAGTACTTGTCGAGGATGTAGGGGGCCGCGAGGAGCAGCACGAGCATGAGGGCGAGTCGAAAATACTCAGCCTTGGTGGTCCGCAGCCGCAGCTCGGACCGGTAGGTCCGGTGGTGGATGCCGGTGGCAGTCGCCATGGGTCAGACCCTCTCGATCCGTGTCTCGCCGAAGATGCCGTAGGGCCGAACGATGAGGATGGCCACCAGCACGATGTAGGGGATCACCTCGGCCAGTCCGGGATCGGCGTAGCCCGAGACGTACTGCTTGAGCAGGCCGATGACCAGGCCGCCGACGACCGTGCCGGGCACGGAGTCGAGACCGCCGAGGATGACGACGGGAAAGACCATGAGGCCGAAGGCCGCGATGCCCTGCTCGACGGCCGACAGGTCGGCGAGGAGCACGCCGGCGATCAGGGCGGAGATCGCTGCCAGGATCCAGGCGAGGCTGAAGATGCGCTTGACCGAGATCCCCATCGTCAGGGCGGCTTGTTGGTCGTCTGCGACCGCCCGCATCGCGACACCGTGCCGGGACTTCTGGAAGAAGGCCGTGAAGGCGAAGAGCACGATCGCCGCGACGCCGATGACGATGAGGCGGTTGAGCGGTACGGTCGCGCCCGCGACCTGGATCGTGCCGGTAGGCAGGATCGGCGGCTGCTCACGCACCGCGGTGCCGAAGAAGATCTGGATGATCGCCCTGAGGACCGCCGACAGACCGATCGTCACCATGATGACGCTGATGGCGTGCTCACCGATGAGCGGCCGGAGAACGAACCGCTCGACGACGACGCCGAGGACGATCGCCACGAGGACCCCGAAGACGGCGGCGAAGATGAGCGGTAGGCGCATCACGACGAAGGCCGTGTAGAACATGTAGGCGCCGACGAGGAGGAACTCGCCCTGGGCGAAGTTGATGACGCGGGTCGCCTTGTAGATGAGGACGAAGCCGAGGGCCGCCAGGGCGAGCAGGGCGCCGTCGGACAGGCCGTAGACGGTGAGCGAGATGAGGGTGTTCATCGGCGGCCACTCCAGACGGGTCGGCGTCCCCGGCCTTCAGGAGCGCGGAAGGTGGACATGTCGACGATCTTGAGCACGAGGTTGCGCTCGACCTGGCTGCCGTCCTGGTAGGTGACGAGGCTGCGGATGGTCACGTCGTCCGAGCCGCCGGCCAGGCCGTTGATGATGTCGGCGTAGCGCTCGGCGATGACGTTGCGCCGGACCTTGCGGGTGCGGGTGATCTCGTCGTCGTCCGGGTCGAACTGCTTGTGCAGCAGGACGAACCGCTTGATCCGGATGCTCTCGGGGAGGTCCTCGTTGGCGCGGAGCACCTCCTCGGCGATGAGGTCGCGGACCTCCTGCTTGCCGGCGAGGTCGGTGTACGTCGTGTAGCTGAGGCGCTCGTGCTCGGCCCACGACCCGGTCGTCATCGGGTCGATGGTGATCATCGCCGTCATGCCGTCGTCCGTCGGGAAGGTGACGGCCTCCTCGACGTAGGGCGAGAACTTGAGCTTGTTCTCGATGAAGGCGCTGGAGAAGCGGGTGCCGTCGCTGGTCGTCAGGACGTCCTTCGCGCGGTCGATGACGACGAGGTGGCCCTGCTCGTCCAGGAACCCGGCGTCCCCGGTGTGGAGCCAGCCGTCCGCGTCGACGGCCTCGGCCGTGGCCTCGGGGTTGCGGTGGTAGCCGCGGAAGACCGAGGCCGAGCGGAGGAGGATCTCGCCCTCGTCGGTGATCCGGATCTCGGTCCCCGGGATCGGCGTGCCCACGGACGCGAAGGCGATGTCGTCGTCGCGGTGGACGACCGCGATGCCGCAGATCTCCGTCTGCCCGTAGATCTGCTTGAGGTTGACGCCGATCGCGTGGAAGAAGCGGAAGACGTCGGGCCCGAGCGGGGCGCCGCCGGTGTAGGCGTGGTCGATGCGGGCGAGGCCCAGCTGGTCGCGGACCGGCCGGAGGGCGACCTGGTCGGCGACCCAGTAGAGCGGGTCGATGGCCTTGGCCCTGCCGTGGATCCGTTGCTCGGCGACCCGGTCGCCGACCGCGTAGCCCCAGCCGAAGACCTTGCGCTTGATCCAGCCGGCCTCGTCGATCCGCACCTGGACATCCGAGAGCATCGACTCCCAGATCCGCGGTGGCGAGAACATCACGTTGGGACCGATCTCGCGCAGGTCGGTCTTCTGTGTCGCGCTGTCCTCGGGGAAGGAGAGGGTGAGCCCCCGGGAGAGCCCGCACGCGACGGCGAGCATCTGCTCGCCGATCCACGCGAAGGGCAGGAAGGAGACGTAGCGGTCGCGGGCGCCGATCGGGTCGATCGTCGTGAGGTGCTCGGCCATGGCGAGCAGGTTGGCGTGGGAGAGCTCGGCGAGCTTGGGTCGGGAGGTGGTTCCGGACGTCGTGCAGATGACGGCGACGTCCTCCGGCTGGCCGGAGGCGATCTGCTCGTCGAGCCACCCGGGGTGCTGGTCGCCCCATTCGCGACCCTGCGCCTCGACCGCGGTGAAGTCGGTGAGGAACTCCTCGGTGTAGGCCTCGAGCCCGTGCGGGTCGTAGTAGACGACCGTCTCCATCGGCACGTCGGTGGCCTCGCTGCGCAGTCGGATCAGCTTGTCGACCTGCTCCTGGTCCTCAGCGATGACGACCCGGGCGCGGGAGTGGGTGAGGATGTGGTGCAGCTCCTCGCCGATGCTGGTGGGGTAGACCCCGACCACCGAGGCGCCCAGGCTCTGGGCCGCGAGCTCGGCGATGAGCCACTCGGGACGGTTGTCGCCGAGGACGGCGACGATCTGGCCGCGCTCCACGCCGAGGGCGGCGAGTCCGTGGGCGAAGTCGCGGACCCGCTGGTTGTACTGGGCCCAGGTCAGCGGCTGCCAGATGCCGTAGCGCTTCTCCTGCAGGGCCGTGTCCTTCGGGCGCTGGGCGGCGAGCCCGGCGAGGAGGCGGGGGAAGGTGTCCCCGGAAGCAGGTCCGTATGCTGCTGGGCTCGCCCCGCGCGAGCCGCTGGGTTCGCTGGGGGCGAGGTCAGCGGCATACGGCGTCTTCTCGGTGCTCATCAGTGCTCCTCCGCCCCGAGGTAGGCCTCGACGACCTTGGGGTTGGCCTTGACCTCGTCCGGGGTGCCGTCGGCGATGAGCCGGCCGAAGTCGAGGACGCTGACCCGGTTGGAGATGTCCATGACGACGGCCATGTCGTGCTCGATGAGGATGACGGTGACGCCGGCGAGCTCGTGGACGTCGAGGATGTAGCGGGCCATGTCCTCCTTCTCCTCGGCGTTCATGCCGGCCATCGGCTCGTCGAGGAGGAGGAGTGCGGGCTGGAGGCACAGGGCCCGGCCGAGCTCGACGCGCTTCTGGATCCCGTAGGCGAGCGACCCGACCGGCTTGTGCCGGAAGGGCTGGAGCGAGAGCAGGTCGATGACCTCCTCGACGAGGGCGCGGTGGGCGATCTCCTGGCGGCGCGCGGGCCCGAGCCAGACGAGGGAGGCGAGGACGCTCTTGCTCATGTGGATGTGCCGGCCGAGCATGAGGTTCTCGAGGACGGTCAGCCCGGAGAAGAGCTCGATGTTCTGGAAGGACCGGGCCACGCCGAGCCGGGCGATCTTGTAGGGCGGGAGCTTGGTCAGCTCGTGCGAGGTGCCCTCGACTCCGGTGTGGAGGACGATGCTCCCGTGCTGGGGGTGGTAGAGGCCGCTGACGCAGTTGAGCAGGCTCGACTTGCCCGCACCGTTGGGGCCGATGACGGCGTGGATGTGCCCCTGCGTGACGGTGAAGCCGACATCGGCGAGGGCGTGGACGCCGCCGAACCGGAGGCCGATGTCCTTGACCTCGAGTGCGGGTTGGCCGGACGGGACGGCCGAGGAGTTCAGCGAGTGCTGGTACGCCCTGGTGAGACCGGTGGTCACGCGGGGTCCTCTCCTTCGTTGGCTGGGGACTCGCTGAGAATAGGTTTCCACTATCTGAAAGTGCAAGGGCTGCTTGTGAAATTGTTATCCACGCAGTTACAGTCTGATTCCGGATCCGGGTGCCGCCCGGGAGCGAGTCAGCACGAGGAAAGAGGACACGGGTGCCGCCTACGGAGGTCGGGGACCGCGACTCGAGGGGCAGTCTCGGCACGGTGCG
>Ga0209347_1002697_pt1 | contig 22614 bp, 24 predicted proteins | sample AutmiccommuBRH23_FD_187382 | JGI IMG/M metagenome (GOLD analysis project Ga0209347, IMG submission 187382) | Deep subsurface microbial communities from Mt. Terri, Switzerland - Autotrophic microbial communities BRH/23 (SPAdes) (version 2) | ecosystem: Environmental > Aquatic > Deep subsurface >...
CCGTGGATATTAGTGATAGTGAGGTCTTGTACGCCACATTGATGCAGTTGGTAGAAGATGTTAGTTTTAGGTTGCGTAAAACTAACTGCTGGTGTCAGTGTGTAGCCGTAAAGATTAGATATACGGGTTTTGATACCTATAACAGACAGAAAACTTTATCTCAACAAATAAATTTGGAAACAGAAATATATTCAGAAGCCCGGGAGCTATTTGACGGTTTCTATGACGGGCAACCTGTGCGTTTAATAGGAGTTACTTTATCTCATTTGAAAGCTGAAAAAGCAAAACAGGTTGAGCTCTTTGGCTTGGAAAATGAAAAGAAGCAGGCCCTGGCTGAAGCTGCTGATAGATTAAGGGCAAAGTACGGTAAGCCGTTGGTGGTAAGAGCACGCGGTATTAAGAAAGATTGAAAACGGTAGTAATTAGTTTGGAAAGATGATAAACTGATAGGGGAAAAAGGGTGGATATTAAGGTAATTAATGTTTCCGGGGGTCAGTAAGGCATAGTTTTTCTCAGGAACTTAATTAATAAAAATTCGTCTAAAAATTGGAGAGGGTATCGGTGAAAGGGGGTCTACAGTTGAGCTTAGCCGATGATAAATTGTTGGAACTAAGTAAATCAGGGGATATAGAAGCCTTTGAACAGTTGATTTCTTTATACGAAAAGAAAATCTATACAATTGCTTACCGGTTTATGGGCAATCATGAAGATGCTAGTGACTTAGCACAGGAGGCAATGTTAAAGGCATATCGAGCAGTTAAGAAGTTTCGGGGAGATGCTTCTTTTAAAACCTGGCTTTACCACATAACGGCTAACGTCTGTAGGGATGAATTAAGGAAAAGAAGCAAACGAAAGGAAACTTCTTTAGATGAGCCGTTGGTTTTTGAAGAGGGAGAGGTAACGAGGGAAACGCCTGATTGGACAAACGTACCGGAACAGGTTTACGAGGATAAAGAGTTACAGGTTTATCTGCACGGTTTAATTCAGGCCTTAACTCCCGATTATAAGATGGTAGTGGTAATGCGAGAGATACAAGGCTTTAGTTATGAAGAAATTTCTCAGCAGCTAGATTGTTCTCTGGGGACGGTAAAATCTAGGTTGAGCAGGGCACGCAAAATGTTGAAAGATAAAATATTAGCTGACCGGGAACATTCCAATAAGGTACGGAGTCTAAAAAGGTGAAAGGAGGGAGACATTATGGCTTGTCAAGATTATCAACAACTACTTTCAGCTTACATTGACGAAGCATTAAGTGAAACAGAAGCTGGGCAGTTAGAAAACCATTTAGATTCTTGTGAAAGTTGTCGTCAGGAATTGGGAGATTTGAAGGATGCGATTCTAATGCTGCAGTCATTGGACGAAGTTGAGCCGCCTGCTGAATTTCACCAAAAGCTTTGCAGGAGGCTGGAAACGGAAAAACAGTCACAGGTCCGGCGTCCCTCCTTGGTAAACAGATTGGTACGTTCACCTTGGCTGCCGCTATCTGCTGCTGCTGCGTTGGTACTGATTGTAGTAGTATCCTTTGGAGTAACCATGTTATTCCGGCCAATGGGGAGTACGCAACTGGCTGATCATGCCCCTGCTGAATATAGCCAGTCAGGATCTGCTGGGGATATGGGTATTGCAGAAGAATCGGCCCGAAATGCTGAGCTGCCGCCTCAGGGAGAAGGAGACGACGGAAATCGGCAATTTGGCATTGCCAGTGACGAAATGGCTAAGAGTTCTATGGTGGAAAATGAACAGTTTGAACGAAAGGTCATCCAACGGGCACACTTTAATGTGAAAGTGGATGATGTGACTGGTGCTGAGCAGAAGCTAAGAAATATTACCGACAGCTTAGGCGGTTATATACAATCGGCCAATATCAGTAAAGATGGCAATGAGCGGTATTTTGCTTCCTTAACCCTAAGAATTCCTCAAAGTCAATTTGACGCTGCTGTGACGCAAATCAAAGAATTGGGCGAAGTGCTTAACTCATCCACCAGTGGTGATGATGTAACCCAGCAGTATTATGATACTGAAGCTCGCTTGAGGATCATGCGGGAGGAAGAGAAAAGCTTACTGAAGTTGTTAGAAAAAGCTGATAAAATGGAAGATATTATGCAGGTCCGACGCGAACTAAGCCAGGTTAGACAGAATATAGAGGTGAAAGAGAGTGAACTGAAGCGGTTAGACCAGTTGACTAGTTTATCCACTATAGATGTATCACTGCAACAGGTTGAAGTGCCGGGACACCAAATAACTGCCACTGGAATGGGCGGTGTTTGGCAAAGGACTATAACAGCATTTATTTTGTCTACTAATAGATTGATTAAAGGCTTAGGAAACATGATTATTGGGGCCGGAGCAATTTTACCACTGTTACTTTTATTAGCAGCTTTAGCTTTAATGGTATTTGCAGTAATAAGGTTTAGAGCGAAAAGAAAAGCAGAGTAATTGTCGGTGTGCAGGAGATAACAGCCTGCACACCGAATTTTTTTATACTAGGGCGAAATTAGAAACAATCAGTGGCACTTTCAACAGAAACTAAAAATCTGGGTTTAAGGATGGTAGCCAAAACATGAAGAAAAACTTTCTTTGGGATGCACTTATTATAATATCTCTAACCGCATTGGTAAGCGGTGGAGTTGCTTGGCCGTTGCAACGGGCGACTTGGGGAATTGAAAACGCTACTGATACGACAGAAGTGACTGGTGGTCGATTTGATGCTCCTACGGTTTCTTTGGCTGCTGTTGGTGATATTATGCTGTCAAGGAAAGTGGGACGATATATAGACCAAAACGGAACAGAGTATCCTGTAATGGAAGTAGCCGGAAGATTGGCCCAGGCTGATATTACTTTTGGCAACTTGGAATCTCCCATTGGGACAGGGGGAAGGCGTCTACCTGGCAAGGGCATTTGGTTCAGGGCGGAGCCTTGGACGGTTAGTTCATTGGTCTATTCCGGCTTTGACGTTGTAAGCGTTGCGAATAACCATGCGTTGGATTACGATAGTGAGGCCTTTTTAGAGACCTTAAGTAATTTAAAAGACAATAATATCCGTTCTGTGGGCGGAGGAGAGAACATTGTCGAGGCCAGGAAACCGGTCATTATAGAAGAGAATGGCCTTAAGATTGGCTTTCTGGCTTACAGTGAAATGGCTGATATTATTTGGAGCTTTCAGTACCCAAGAAGGCTAATGGCTGAGGAGGACCAAGCGGGTATCGCACCGGCTGCAGCTACTGGGATAACGGACGTTGATACGGATCCTCATATCCAGGCAGTGTTGGAGGATGTAAAAAAATTAGTGCCGAAAGTGGATGTGGTTATTGTTTCCTTACATTGGGGTCAGGAATACAATTATGAACCGTTGGCTTACCAGCGGCAATTTGCTTATCGTTTAATAGATGCCGGCGTAGATCTGATTGTTGGGCATCACCCTCATACACTGCAGGGGTTGGAGCGCTATAAGCAGGGTTTAATTGCCTATAGTTTAGGGAACTTTATTTTTGACCAAAGCTTCTCACAACAGACTTCCGAGGGTTTGATGCTGGAGGCAGTATTATCGCCGGTAGGAGTAAAAACTGCCACAATAAGCCCAGTTTTAATTAAAAATGCCCAGGCTCAGGTAGCGGAAGGGGAAACTGCAGACAGGATAAACGGCATTACGGCTCGTTTGTCTCAAGAACTCGGTTTGGACTTTGGTTGGCAATCTGCCATGCCGGTGTTATCATTAAAGGATGAAGGCGTTAAAATATAGCAGTGTGTTAGTTATTAGGGGGTTTTAGGCCATGAAGAAAATATTAATCATAGACGGAAACAGTTTGATACACCGGGCTTTTTATGCTTTGCCGTTGCTGCAGAATAAGCATGGACAGTATACAAATGCTGCTTATGGATTTACCAATATGCTCTTGAAGGTTTTGGATGAACAGCAGCCCACCCACCTGGCAATTTGTTTTGATAAAGGTAAAATTACTTTTAGGCATGATAAATTTGAAGAATATAAGGGACATCGTAAGGCTACTCCTCAGGAATTAAGGCCCCAGTTTCAGATGGTAAAAGATATAGTAAAGGTTTTGGGGATTACTTCTTATGAGCTGGAGGGATACGAAGCTGACGATTTAATCGGTTCTTTATCAAGGCTGGCAGATGAAGAAGGCTATAATTGTCTCATTGTTACCGGCGATCGGGATGCGCTACAGTTGGTATCTGCAAATACTGAAGTGCTTTTGACACGAAAAGGGATTTCCCAGTTGGAAAGCTATGATTTAAAGGCTATTGATGAGAAGTACGGATTAACCCCTATTCAACTAATAGATGTGAAGGGATTAATGGGAGATTCATCAGACAATATTCCCGGTGTTCCCGGCGTAGGGGAAAAAACAGCTTTAAAATTAATTAACCAGTTTCAATCTTTAGAAAATGTACTGGAAAATATCGATCAAGTTTCGGGTAAAAAACTGAAAGAGCGTTTGGAAGAACATAAGAAGCAAGCACTGTTAAGCAAGGACTTGGCTACAATTGATCGGCGTGCACCAATGGACTTGGATCTTGATTCTTGCTGCGACCCCCAGCCGGATTATTCTCAAACACTGAAACTTTTTAAAGAACTGGAATTTACTAGTTTAGTAGGGCGGTTTTTAGAGCGAATGGAAAAAGAAGGACAAGGACAAGGACAAGATGTTTCTTCTGAGGACAGGGCGGAAGTAGTTTTAGTGGATAGTGCTGTGGAATTGGCGGAAAAACTGAACCTTTTTGATACTTCTGAGCCAATTGCACTATATCTTCAGAATAATAGTAGTTTTGAAGTGACGGGGATTGGGCTTTCCAACGGTAAGGTTTCCTTAGCATGTGATTCTGATCAAGAAGTTATTAAATTATTGGACAGTTGGCTCCCTCAGTTTGATGCTATTTATGTGCATGATGCAAAGCCTGTCTACCACGTTTGGGGAACAGATAACATAAACATAAAAGAAGATACCCTGCTGGCAGGTTATTTATTAAACCCATCAGCCAGTAGTCATCAAATATCACAATTAGCAGTTGAATATTTAAGCCTTGCCTTGAGGCAGGAAGATGGGCCGGAAGCTTGGGCCCAAAGGGCAGAAGCAACGTACTTATTAGCAACGGTCCTAAGGGAGAAAATTGTCGCATTTGAAATGGAGAAGCTTTACCAGGAGTTAGAACAGCCTCTGGCTCAGGTGCTGGCTGAGACGGAAAAATTGGGCATTAAGGTGGATAAGGCACAACTGGAAGAGATGGGTGACATGTTGGATGTAAGTATCGGGGAATTGATTAAAAAGATATTTGCCCTGGCCGGAAGAGAATTTAATATTAATTCACCGAAACAGTTGGGCGTAGTCTTATTCGAAGATTTAGGGCTGCCGCCAATCAAGAAAACAAAAACAGGCTACTCTACCAGTATTGAGGTATTGGAGGAACTGCTGCCTAAGCATAAAATTATTGAAGAAATAATACAATACAGAACTTTGGTTAAATTAAAGACAACCTATATTGAGGGGTTAAAGCCGCTAATAGATGAGACAGGCAGGATTCATACCACGTTTAATCAAACCATTACTGCCACGGGCCGTCTAAGCAGTACCGAGCCCAACTTGCAGAATATCCCTGTGCGGTTGGAATTGGGCCGGAAAATTCGTAAGGCTTTTGTTCCTTCTACCGAGAACAAAGTGTTATTAGCTGCTGACTATTCCCAAATCGAACTACGGGTATTGGCTCATATTTCCGGAGACGCTACCTTGAAAGATGCCTTCCATAACAAGGAGGACATTCATACTAGAACGGCAGCAGAGGTGTTCGGTGTAGCTATGGACGAAGTTACGAAGGACATGCGGCGCAGTGCAAAGGCCGTTAACTTTGGCATTGTTTATGGTATTAGTGAGTACGGGTTGTCCCGGGATTTAAGAATTACTCGGAAGCAGGCAAAAGAATATATTGACCGATATTTTGCCCGCTATCATGGTGTTCAGCAGTGGATTGACCAGGTAATAGTTGAGGCACGGGAAGCAGGTTACGTCACTACATTATTAAATAGAAGACGGTATCTGCCTGATTTACTAAATTCAAACTGGAATATCCGTAAGTTTGGCGAACGGACGGCCATGAATACACCAATTCAGGGAACTGCTGCAGATATAATTAAATTGGCAATGCTTGCCGTAGGTAATTACTCAAAAGAAGTAAGAGAGGCTAATATGCTGCTGCAGGTGCATGATGAGTTGATATTGGAGGTCGAAAAGGATGCATTATTAGAAGTGGCTGGAAAAGTGAAAGAACTAATGGAGAGTGCCTACAGCCTGGATGTACCGTTGGTGGCAGATATTAAGTATGGTTCTAACTGGTATCAGTTGGAGCCGCTTCAAATAGATTAAGGATGTGACACAATGCCCGAATTACCGGAAGTGGAAACCGTCAGACGAAGTTTAGAACCCTATCTGGTAGGTAAGATGGTAGTAGGAATTGAAATACTGCTGGAAAGAATAATTAAGAAGCCTGAACCTGAGGAATTTTATAGGCTGCTGGCCAACAGGAAAATCAGAGCGCTGGCTAGACGGGGCAAATACCTTTTAATTAGGTTAGAGGAAAACTATACGTGGGTTATTCATCTAAGGATGACAGGCCAGTTAATTTACACAAATGAAAGAATGAACCACAAACATTTGCGGCTTGCATTTCACTTAAACGATGGCAACTGGCTTAATTTTATTGATATGCGGACTTTTGGCAGTATGTATCTGCTGCCGGTCGACCGGCTGGGAGAAATAACCTGCTTAGCCACCATGGGTCCGGAGCCTTTAGACAATAGTTTTCATCTAGAAGAATTAACTCAAAGGTTAGGCAGACGTAAAGGTGCAGTAAAAGCCGTTTTGTTAGACCAATCGGTAGTTGCGGGGCTGGGAAATATTTATGTAGATGAAGCCCTGTTCGAAGCCAAAATTGACCCTAGGCGGGAAGCTGCTTCCTTAAAAGAGAATGAAGTGGCTCAGTTGCATAAAGCCATAATTAAGGTTTTAGAGAAGGCAGTAACAAATCGCGGCACCACATTTAGGGACTATCTAGATGGTGCGGGAAGAAAAGGCGGCAATCAGCAATTTCTTAACGTCTATCAACGAAGCGGCGAACCATGTGTGCGCTGCGGTACGGAGATTTCTAAAATTCGTGTCGGTGGTCGGGGCACTTCGTTCTGCTCCAAGTGTCAAGGTTAAACAAGCACAGAATTAAACCCCTTTCATATATTGGTTATTAGCCATAAAGTGAAGGGGGAAGAGTAATGGGGTTTTTATCGGCGTTATTATTTGCATTTGCAGTTAGTTTAGATGGTTTTGGCGTTGGGGTTTCCTATGGAGTGCGACGTATCAGAATACCGGTTTTTTCACTGTTAATTATCTGTTTATCTTCGGCCATAGCCATCACATTATCTATGTTATTCGGGGGAGTAATAAGCAGATTCTTTGATCCAATAGTCGGTCAACGGATTGGTGCCGTTATTATCTTGTTGGTCGGGATATACCTAGTTTTTCAAGCTTTGCATTCTACTGCCGGTCATAGTAAAAAAACAAAAGAAACAAAACGAATTAAACTGGAGATTTTTCAAATCGGCATTGTGATCGAAATATTACGGCGACCGGTAACTGCGGATATTGATAAGTCCGGCACCATTAATGCTCTGGAGGCGCTGCTTTTAGGCTTCGCCTTAGCGATGGACGCTTTGGGGGCAGGTTTCGGAGCGGCTGTGGCAGGTTTTAAGGTATGGCTGACACCATTATTGGTAGCAGGGTGTAAGCTTCTAATGGTATCCACGGGCCTTGCTTTAGGTAAGAATTTAGGTGCGTTCAAATTAGGTAAATCAATACACATTTTACCTGGGTTAATACTAATTCTTATTGGTTTATTTAATTTCTGAGGTGATGATAAACATGTTTATAGGTCTAACAGGAGGAATTGGCGCCGGGAAAAGTCTAGTATCACGGCGCTTATCACAGTTGGGAGCAAAGATAATAGATGCGGATGCCATTGCTAAGGATATAGTGTCACCGGGTCAAGCCGCATACCAAGACATCGTAGAGGTTTTTGGGAAGGCGGTTTTAAACGATAATGGGGAAATAAATCGGTCGGCTTTGGGTAAATTGGTATTTTCGGACGCAAAGTTGCTTAATAGGTTAGAGCGGATAACTCATCCGCGAATATTTGAAATGATTGAAAATTTGTATCGGCAGTATTCCCAGGTTGATAGTAAGACAGTTGTTGTGTTGGATGCCCCACTTTTAATTGAGGGTGGGCTTTATAGGCAGGTGGATCAGGTTTGGGTTGTAGTTGCAGATATGGAACAACGCATTAAGAGAGTTGTTGACAGGGATAATACTACTAGAGAATTAGTAGAGCAACGCATCCAGGCTCAGTTGTCCGATGAAGAGAGGCTAAAGCACGCAGATGTAGTCATTGACAATAATGGAATGCCTAGTGATACGGAAGCATTGGTGGACAAGTTATGGAAAAAAATTAACCCTCAGATGGCATGAATATTGGGGAGGTCCATATGTTTAAAGTAGTAATCATTATTACGGAGTGATACTATGCTGATAATTGGCCGCTGGTCAAAGGTACTAGTGGTGTTTTTACTGTTAATTGTGCTATTTCTTTTTGCAGGTGGTTGGCAATGGGTGGGCAAAATTGCATACCCTTTGCCTTATAAAGAACATATCTTTAGATACAGCAAGCAGTTTCAAGTGGATCCGCTATTTGTTACTGCCGTAATGCGCGTAGAAAGTAGGTTTTATGCGGAAGCGCATTCCAGGCGCGGGGCTAAAGGCTTAATGCAGCTTATGCCTGAAACAGCCGAATGGATTACCCAACAGTTAAACATAGAATACCGGGCTGATATGCTAACAGAACCTAAATATAACATTATGCTGGGCACATGGTACATATCTAATTTAAGTGCTCAATTTAATGACAATTTACTGTTGACCCTAGCCGCATATAACGGGGGTAGGGGAAGGGTGAAAGAATGGCTGGAAGATGAGGTGTGGGACGGAAAACAGGAAAATATCTCTCAAATACCCTTTGAGGAGACTAAGAAATTTGTGACACGGGTCTGGCGTGATTACCAACTATATCAGAAGCTTTACGGAGGGTATTCACGCGTTTATTTTAGAGATTTTTTAGAGTTATACCTTCAATGAAGTTGAAAATAACAGGTTTCGGTAGAAAGTTGTACTTTCTTGTAGTGTAAAAAAAGGTATTTGGGAAATGATAACGAATATGTATTGTGGCTTTTTCCATACAGTTCAGGTAGGGAGTGAATGCAGCTAATGAAGCCACTAGATAATATACAGCAAGTCAGAGAACTAACCATAACACCGGAAAACCGCTTTTTTTCTGCTCAGCATGAAGAAATAGACAGTGGATTGACCACTGATATTTACTTTATCAAGACTAAAGAAATCTTAGATAAAATAAATTTAGGTGATACGGAAGTTACGGCGGAGATTTTCACTCGTAAAGAAGGGGTGTTAGTCGGAGTAGATGAAGTTAAAAGACTCTTAAAAAACAAAGGGGTAGAGGTTTGGTCTCTAAAAGAAGGGGATACCTTTTCACCTAACGAAACTCTTATGAGGTTAAAAGGACCCTACAACAACTTTGGCATGTATGAGACAGTTTTTCTTGGTATGTTGGCCAGTTCCAGCGGATGGGCTACCCGGGCCAAAATGGCCAAAGATGCGGCACAAGGCAAACCGGTCTTTTGTTTCGGAGCACGCCATGTACATCCGGCTGTGGCACCTGTGATGGAAAGGTCGGCTATAATTGGCGGCGCTGATGGGGCTAGTTGTATTCTTGGTGCCAAATTGCTGGGCAAGGAACCCGGTGGTACTGTTCCCCACGCCATATTTTTAATTGTGGGAGATACGGTTAAAGTAGCTCAATCTTATGACGAATTGATGCCCAGCGATGCTTTAAGGCTGGTATTGGTTGATACCTTTAAAGATGAAGCAGAAGAGGCTCTGCGGGTGGCGGAAGCCTTAGGTGAACGATTGGATGGCATTCGTTTGGATACTCCCAGTGAAAGGGGAGGTGTCACCCCAGGCTTAGTAAGAGAGATTAGAGCGCGTTTGGATGCCGGTGGTCATTCTAAGGTTCAGATTTTTGTCTCCGGCGGCTTGTACCCGGAAAAAATGCAAGGTTTGGCCGAGGCCGGAGCCGATGCCTTCGGGGTAGGGAGCTACATATCTGCTGCTCCGCCCATTGATATGACAATGGATATTAAAGAGATCAACGGGAAACCGATTGCAAAAAGGGGTAGAATTCCAGGAATTATTCCCAATTCAAGATTAGAAAAACTATTGTAGGAGGAGCGATTTGCTTCTCCTTCTTAACTTATTAAAGGGGGGAAGATCTTTGCGTTATTTAGGTACGTTAATATTGATTGTCGCGTTGACATTGACCGGATGTGCCCAGCAATTGGAGAATATTCCCCAGGGAAAGGAAACAGAAGAAGCTGTTGATCAAAATAAGATTGTGGAGATGAAGCTGGCTTCTATGGAGGATATGGACAGCCTTGATCCCCTTAAGATTAATTCTCCATTGGAGTTTCAACTAACTCGGGCTATATACGATAGTTTGTTTCTATTAGATGAAAAGAGCGGCAGCTATGTTCCGGAATTAGCGGCAAAGTACGAGGAGAATCAGGAAAACACCGGCCTAATCATTTTTTTAAAGGATAACGTAAAATTTCATGATGGCACCGACTTAACAGCTCCTGCAGTCAAACTATCTTTAGATAGGTGGAAAGCGGCTGTTTTGCCTAGCAGCTGGCATCCGTTGAAATCGGTTGAAATATTGGATGAAAAGTCTCTATTGATTACCTGGAACAGAAGTAAGCAGGAGCTGCTAGCGGCCTTAGCTAGTCCGCGCGCGTCAATTATTTCCCCTAATGCACTGGCCGCAGGCATTGCTTTTAAAGGTGGAGGGTATTTTTCTCCGGTATCCATAAATGCCGGTACCGGTCCTTATAAACTGCAGGAATGGGTATCGCATCAGTGGCTCTCTTTAGTCTCAAATAACGATTATTTTGGTGAAACGCCCAAAGTAAAGCGATGGGAGATTAGGCTTGGCATTAATCCTGAGGATGCTTTGGTATCATTTAAGGCGGAACGCTTTGACTTTGTCCAAGGAATGGACTCTCGCTTGGCGCAGCTTGGATCTGACCTAGGTCTGAAAGATAACTTAGAGTTTTACGAGCTAAAATCAGGCTTATACTTAAAAGTAAATAAGGAGCAATTTAAGGAATTGGAGAGCCGGCAGGCATTAAGCGGAATAATTAATCGATCGGAGATTTCCTTATTACTTAAAGGGATACACCAACCCTTGGAGTACTTCTTGCCCCAGGATAGCTATGGCAGTAAAGTACCTGTAGGGAACCTGGTAGATCCCAACGGTGTATCAACACTATTTGAAAAAGAATTGATTGACGTTACTTTAGTGCGGCCTGTAGATGTAAACAGTCATGTGACAAAAACATTAGAAGACGTATTGCAGGAAAAAGGAATAAAGTTGAAACAGCCGAAAGAAGAAATGGTGTCTTTACGCTTGGTGCTATGGACTGAGCCTTATCTACATCCTTATGCCCGTTTGCTATTATGGGCCAATAACGGTTTGGTTTCTGAGGAGAGTGAGCCTAGTCCGTATGCTGAGCAAGATTGGTATCAATATATTGCAAGCTTAGAACAGCAGTTTGCATCAGACGTGCAATTAATTCCATTGTTAAAATTGCGCCAGGTATTATTTGCAAATGAGGATAACCGGATGGTTCAAGACGAGCAGGGCCTTCTTGAATTTGCAAAAGTTGGGATCAGTGAATAACTGCTGCTTGGAATGCCATAATATAGAACAAAAGCATTTCATGCCTTTTGTTAGGAGGCCCAATCTTTGTTTGATCTTAGGTACCATATCACCACCTTGGTTGCAATTTTTTTGGCTTTAGCCATAGGCATTCTGGTAGGAACAACCATGGTAAGTGACCAATTATTGGTGGAGCAGCAGAAACAAATGATAGATCGTTTAGAGGATGATTTTGTTGCTCTACGAGAACAGAATAGAGAATCAAAGGAGGAAATGGCTGTTTTTCAAACCGCCACTGATAATTATCAGCAATTTGCAGATAAGGTATACCCCTTAATCGTCAGTGGGCGGCTGGCAGGTGTCCAAGCTGCTATAGTCATTACCGGAGAAGCGAATTACTCGGATTTGGTAGGATCTTTATCTTTATCAGGCTTAGATATTAATCCGGTGATAAGTATCTCGAAAGATAGCGAATCAATAAGTGCGGACAAAGAGGGGAAATTAAAAGATAAGGTTACAGTAAAGTTATTAGCGCAACAATTAGGACATTATTTACTTTCCGGTGACCTAACTGAACCTCTGGAAAAATGGAAGCAGATGGGACTGTATGATATTCATAAGGGTTTTGAAAGCCAACCGAATGTGGTTATTTTAGTTGGCGGTTCCCAAGAGGAAAAAGATGTTGTCTGGATCGAAAATTTTGATATCCCACTTATTAACGAAGTGATGCAAAATGAGAAGGCTGTGATAGGGACGGAGTACAGTAAGGCCGCTTTTTCATACATTCCTTATTACCAAATGGAAGGCATTAGTACGGTGGATGATATAGATCTGGTGTTGGGTCAGGCGGCTCTAGTTTTTCTATTGGAAGGTCGCCCCGGACATTATGGCATAAAATCTAGTGCTAAGTCTATCATGCCTGAAATCTATTAATGATAGCAGGAAGTACTGACTTTTTAGTTGGTAAGTTGGTTAGTTAGACAGTTGGACAGGTTCACCCGCAGGGCACTTTCAATGGGAGACGAGTGAACACCCCTGAAAGAAGTTCCCATCTTATCTGTTATTGACATGGCGTATGTTTTGTAGTTATAATATCTAAGTAACCTTAAAAATGAATACGCAGGAGTGCTGGAATTGGCAGACAGGCATGGTTGAGGGCCATGTGTCCATCAGGGCGTGCGGGTTCAAGTCCCGCCTTCTGCACCAGTCATATCCAAAACATTTTCCTCAATCTTCATTTCAGTTTGAACCTTCTCGGCGGAGATTGTCACCTTTTCTACATACTGGTGAACAATATCTTTGCAGGCTAGAAGGTCTTTTTTATTTAGAGCATTAGCATTAGCGAACACAAATTGCTTGATGTGCTCTTTTTTTATTTCTCCAAGGGGTTCTTGGAATTCTAATTCAGCTATCCGTGCTTCTAGCTGAGTTTTTTTATTTTCTGCTTCTTGGAGCCTACTCTGAATACTACCTATAAGCAGCTTTTCCTTGAGCAGCTAAAATATCAACCAAGTTATTTATTTCTTTATCTACTTGTGCCAACTCTTTTTTCACCCTTTTAAGCTCGGTATTAACTTCAGCATATATTTTTTCCCTATGATTTATAAGATGCTGAACCAGGTCAGGGATTTTCTTGGGATTAAATAGCTTACTTTTAAGTTCTTCAATGACATGTTGCTCAAGTGCTTCTTTTTAAATTCTCGTATTTCCACATGACTTGGTTCTAAGCCTGTTATTGCATTCGTAATAGTAATATCGCTTCTTCCGAGCAGTGCTCGATGATCCGACCATGGCCTGTCCGCATTCACCACAGTAAACTATGCCGGTGAGTATATAAGGTTCATAGCTTTCAATGATCCAGTAGCTATTTTCCTTGACTTCAAGATCACTTGCACCTCCTTGAATGAATCTGGCTCAATTATTGCTGGAATTCCACCTGGTATCCGAATTATTTCATCTTCCGATTTCTGCTTATGATAGTTTCTTTTTCCGTCTTCCCGATAACCACTGCTTTTGTTAAAAACATATACCCCCATGTATCTCTCATTGCGCAGGATCTCAAAGATGGATTTTTTCCGAAGGTTTACCCCTCTTGGTATAAAACCCTTTACTATTCAATTCATGGATGATTTGGCCATATCCATGCCCTTGGCGGGCCATATTGAATATCAACCTGACTGCAATAGCTTCTTCCTCGTTGATGACATATTTCTTGGTCTCCGTATTTACATCGTAACCAAGGGAGGGTACGCCTCCCGTATGCTTGCAATGGTAAGCATTTTCCTTAAGACCTTTCATCGTTTCTTCTGCTAAGTTACGGCTATAGTATTCCGCAAATGCTTCAAGCATAGACTCCATTATGACACTTTCCGGACGGGAGTCGTCAAGGGGCTGTTTGATGCTAATTACCCTAATACCGAAAGATTTTAGTTCACGCTTGTATACTGCAAAATCATATCGGTTGCGGGCAAATCTATCCTGTTTATCTACTAGCACAGCTTCAAAGTGCCTAAATCGAGCATCTTTAACCATTTCCTGAAACGCTGGTCTATCAGCAGTTTTTGCAGAAGTTGCTTGGTCCTTGTATGTGTGAATAATTGCATAGCCGTTTTTCTTTGCCCATTCAGAGCATGATCTTATTTGAGCGGATATACTTTCTTCGCGTTGCCAGTCTGATTAAAAACGTGCGTAAATTAAGGCTGGTTTCATACTTTTCTCTCCTGAAGAATTTTCTAAGATAGATTAAGTTTACACATTGCACCAATAAATCCTGCTTCGGGTAGTAAAAAGCCGAAGAGACAGGAAAATTTTTTAAAAAGCTTTATTCGACAAATAATGACAAAATATCCGAAGGGATTACATATTCTGGTGAAGAAATTAAATTTATTATTCTAAATATTTATAATAAAGGGGGTTGATGAATGACTTCTGTCGTAGACGACATGCTATCAGAACAATATGAATTTAGAGATCCGATACATGGACTTATACCTTTAAACAAAGCTGAAAAAGCCCTAATAGACTCCGAACCTTTTCAAAGACTGAGAAATATTAAGCAGTTAGGTACGTCCTACAAAGTTTACCATGGTGCTGAGCACACTCGGTTTGGGCACAGTATTGGGGTTATGCACATTGTGGGTAAAATCTTTGATTCTCTTTACAACCAACCCAATTTTAAATTGAAGCAGCAATGGGAAGAAGACGAATTTAAACGTTACAGGCAAATAACTAGGATTGCTGGGTTGCTGCATGACCTAGGTCATGGGCCGTTTTCTCATGTCGGAGAAAATGAAAAATATGGCTTGTTTCCTAAGATTCAAGATGTCGATAAACAAGAAAGGTCGGGACATGAGGTTTATTCCCGAAGAATAATTAACGATGTTTTAGGTGACATGATCGATGAGAATTTTAAAGACTACGATATTACTGCTGAAGATGTGTTAACCGTACTTTTAGGCCACTCGACTGATAAGCATCATAGATTTATGGACGAAATGATAGACGGTCAACTCGATGCGGACAAAATGGATTATTTATTGCGTGACTCTCATCATTGTGGAGTCCAATATGGTGTTTATGATATAGTTAAATTAATAAATTCCTTAACAATTTGTCCTAGTAAATTTGACGAATGGCAGCTAGGCGTTTCTACTGATGGAGTGCATGTTGTTGAAGAATTTATTTTTGCAAGGTACTGGATGTTTCTTCAAGTGTATTTCCATAAAACCCGGAGAATTTTTGACTATTATCTTTCGGAAAGTATTAGCAAGTCATATTCTACTGGGTATCCGGTCGAATTATCCGAATATCTTAAAATGGATGACGTAACTGTTATTGAAAGATTGCGTATGGAAGTCGCTGGGGGTAGAAATGATTGGGCGAAACTATATTTTTCTCGGCCGCATTTAAAGGAAGCGTTTGTTTCAAAGCCCCATTTGGAAGAGGACGAAGAAGTTGATAAAGTAGGTTGGGTCATTCAGAAGTTTATGGAGAAATACGGGGAAGAAACTAATTATATTGATCAAGCAAAAGGAAAGTCTGCTAAATCGCTGATTAACATAAACCGTTTCCTTGAAGAGGGTCAGGAAGAAGGTGATGAGTCACTACCTGCAATTCCTGTTTTGAATAAATACACTGATGAAGTATTTCCAATTCAGGATTTATCTTTACCACTATCAATAATTTCGGACAAGCAGATAAACGTTTTGCGAATTTATTCTACGGACAATTTAATTGATGAAGTTAGGGAATTTTGTCACGAAAAGTTTTACAAAGAATACTCGGTACATGCCAAGAAAATGCAGGAAATTCAAGAACAATGGGAGAAAGAAAAAAGAGAGAAGGAAGAACGGAAAAAGTTTGTACAACGTTAGGAAAATTATATGCAAAGGAGTGATTATGGGTGAGGACAGATGCTTTTGCGGTCTATCTTATTCAAAGACTTGGTAGCATTAAAGGGAAAAAAGCATTTCAAAAGCTAGTTTATTTGGCACAGGTTATTGGCATACCACTGGATAAATCGTACAGGATGCATTACTACGGACCGTATAGTGAACAAGTAGCCGACGATATGAATGAGATGGTAAGGGATCAGATCATATCACATCTTGGAGCTAATACATATGCTGAGGGTAGGAACTCAGAAGAAGTAATTAATGAATCCGCGGACGAAATAAATCAATATAATCAGGAGTTTGAAACATTGATTGATCTTTTTGGTGATATGAGTCCGAGGGAATTGGAAATCTATGCAACTGCACATTTTGTAGATTTAAGTTTTAATAATTTGCATGGTATTTCAGATAGAGACAAAATAATTGAAGAAACTAAGAAAGCAAAGTATCCTAAATTTTCGATGGAAGAAATCAATAGTGCATACAATCAGCTGGAAGAATGGGACTTATTATAAATACTAAAAGACCAGGGGAGGGCCTCTGGTCTTTCGTATTTTGTGGAAAAAAATTCCACTTTACTCTTTGCTTTCTACAAAGCATCATGTGCCAAAGATAGAATGCACTCTGCTTAAAGGAAAGGCTTAAGTAATAGGTTACTTACCCGTGAACATCGTAAGCTGAGATTTGTTTTTTGCATTGGATGATTTATCTTTAATTATTTCTATATTCTTGGGATACTCGTTAATAATTGAGGCGCTGTTAGGTTTGTGCCTATTCCAATTGTTCCGAATCGATTTTTCACTATAATTAGCATAACAATAACTACACTGAAACTTGCACGTATTATAAATGCCCATATCTACAGAGCCTACGCAAAGGCATTCCTTGCATTGGTTTTTGTCTTTAGAAAAATCTTTAGAAATATTAAACAACGATTTAATTAATTTCCCGTCAATACAACTACCGTGTTGTATCCCAATATTTTCTAAGTTTATAATTCCGCACATGTAAAAACCTCTATATTATTTTCGGCTGCAATAGATTTTATTTGTTGACTAAGATTATGCAATTGGTTTCTATTTTCCCGTACACTGCACCAAATCTACCAAATTCTGCCCCCGGTGACGTTTTTGACCACCAGGGGCACAGTACACATGTATGCGGAACTGTTGGTGCTGATGGAAAGATTAAAGGTGTAGTACCTTCCGAGATATTAAGTTTGTACCCGGCTAAAGTACTAGGGGATACAGGCAGAGGTAACGACGACGCGATTACCGCAGGGCTACGCTGGGCTATCGAAAAAGGCGTAGACGGTAGTTAACATGAGTTTAGGAGGACCCAAGCCGCAGGCGAAGTTGCACGAAGCTATTAAAGATGCTGTAAACGCAGGCATTATCATAGTGTGTGCCGCAGGCAATAGCGGTAAGAGTTTCCTTGCCTACCCCAGTAAGTTTAAGGAAGCTATATCCGTATCAGCTGTGAACGTAGAAAAAGAATGGCCAGACTTCAGTTCCGTTGGTGATGAGGTAGAGATAGCTGCAGCTGGGGTGGAAGTACTAAGCACTTGGTTGGACGGGGAATATGCTACCCTTCGCGGCACCAGTATGGCAACGCCGCACATCACTGGGGCTGTAGCGTTATTAATAGCTAAAACTCTGATCAGAAAGGGCAGGAAACCAACACTGGATGAACTGCGCTATACATTGCATCTCTATAGTGAAGACCTTGGCGAATTTGGCCGCGATCCGGAATACGGGTTCGGGGTCTTTTCTTTTGGTCGGGTTAAGGAAAGTGACCAGGTGAAGCATGAAGTCCGGATGAGAATTGGCCATACTCAATACTTCGTTGACGGAAAATCAAAAGAAATGGATACGGTTCCCATTCTACACAAAAACCGGACAATGGTACCAATCCGGTTTATCAGCGAGGCCTTAGGTGACAAGGTAGACTGGATGCCACCAGACACCGTTAAGATCTACAGAGGTTAGGAGGTGAGGAAGGTTGAGACTAAGAACCGGCACAATACAGTTTGCTGTGATACATCATACCTACACTTTACCGGAGTACACAGTTGAAGAAGTAAAACGTATGCACCTTGAGCGTGGCTTCGGTGATGTCGGCTATAACTACCTCATTGAAAGAGACGGCAGTGTCCACGTTGGCCGTGATGAAAAGTACCGGGGAGCTCATACCGTCGTTGAAAACTCCGAGGACCCACAGTATTGGAATGAAAACGCCCTGGGAATATGTTTCGTCCATAACGGTGAAGAAAAAAAGAGTTTCCGGTAGCAATGTATGAATCTGCAGCTAAGTTACTGAAAGAAAAAGGCTTTAAGATGGCACAAATCAGGCTACATGGAGAAGTTGACGCCACCAGCTGCCCCGGCAAGTATTTCGATAAAAACATGTTGGCCAGATACCTTGAAAAAGAATGGAGGGGGAGCATGAAAGATTATGAGGGGCGCTGGTCGGAAGGGGTGATTGATCGTGTCAAAAGGTTAGGCGTGATGGAAGGGTATCCGGACGGATCATTTAAACCGACGCAACCGGTTACCCGTGAGGAACTGGCAGTTGTTGCTGTGAGGATATTAGAATTGAAAGGAGAGGATAACTAATGGACATAATGTAATTCATATCAGAAAACTTTTTGATACTGGTACCAGTGCTGTGGATCCTCGGTGTATTTTTTAAGCGGACGCCGAAGATACCGGACTGGACAATTATTTGGATCTTAGCAGGCCTGGGTATTGTTGCTGCAGTTGATCTGGATATGGATATTGCTATCACCAGTCCAATACTTCAAGGTATTTTGGTTACTGGTGTCGCGGTGCTAGGCCATCAGGCATTTAAGCAGTATACTAAAAAGAACGATATATAACTAATTTTAAGTGTAATGATATGGATAACCCTGATTTGAGGAGAGACGAACAATATTTTAAACGACAAGTTGAATGATTAGGCGATTCGTGCTAATTCCCGAACCCCGGCTCTTAGGAGTCGGGGTTTTTGTAATTAAAAGACCTGAGAATTAATAAGAATATTAACATCGTTACTGGTTAGATTATAAAAAAAAATAATTATGGAGGAATTTGCCATGTGTTTATTGAATAGACGTCATATAAAGCGATTGTTCTGGAGGGGGAGGACTGTGACAGAAGTTATTGATAAGCATAAGCAAATAAAAAAAACATATAACAATTTTTTGAAGGCTAAGGAGGTGAATGCTAAAGCTGGAACGGCCATGGCTAAAAAGCGAGGGAAAAATGTAAAAAAGTTAAAAGCTTGTTCCATGCATGAATGCAATTGGATATGAAAAAGGTATTAGAACTTAGAAAGAATATGCTTGAAAACTTAGAAAAGAAACAGGATGATACGAAGTATATTATCTATGTATCTTCAGAGTCAATCGGATACTCAGATGCTGTTCATTTTTATGATGTGTTAAGAAAGATCGGCACTTATAAAAGAATATACTTAATTATAGGCAGCCTTGGAGGAGATCCTGATGCCGCTTATAAAATTGTCAGTTTATTAAGACATTATTGTGATGAGTTAATAGCAATCGTTCCATTTCTCGCTAAAAGTGCAGCAACATTAATTACTTTAGGGGCAGATGAAATTCAAATGGGTCCAATTTCAGAACTGGGTCCAATTGACCCCCAAATTAGGTATTCTAAGGATAACGGATATGGTCCAGCGCAGTCCGTTAATGATTGTGTGGAATTTGTTGCGGATAAGATAAAAAATGCAGACGATCCCGAACTATTGCATATGCTACTATATCCCATTATTGATAAATTAGATCCACTAATTATTGGTCAGTTGGAGAGGTCTGTAAAAGCTGCCAAGCAATATGCCCTTTCTCTCTTAACTAGTGGAATGCTCAACGACGATGAGGAAAAAGCTAGAGATATAGTTCAACAACTATCAGAAGGATACTATTCCCATGGTTATGTTATTGATCGTATAGAAGCTCGAGACATGGGGTTAAGCGTTAAGTTTATTGATGACAACTACTGGGACATTATATGGCAATTATACTATACATATCATTTGGAAATGGTTAATGCTGTAGCAGATGAGGAAATATTTCGTGTTGTTGAAACAACTGAAACTTTGCAAAAGGAAATTGAAGATATGGAACTTGAGGATTTTATTGATAGCTTAGATATAGATGACGATATAGATGATATGGATGATCTAGACATGGAAGATCTTTCGGAAGAGGACGACGAGTAATTTGGCGAAAAACGTTCCAAAGCGACAGAGTCTCATTTTAATTAAAGAGAATAAATGGTCAATATATCGGAACTCATTAACTCTAGGAGAAACCTAGAGTTATATTTCTATAAATTCGCTTAATTTACAACCAAGGCACTAAACATTACCCACTAATACTTATAACAGCGCATTTTTTCCTTGACACCAAACACGCGTTCCCCTATAATAACATTACATTCCAGTAATTAGGAGCTGGTGTCAATGTTAAATGCCCGCCAAAGAGATACCTCGAAGCTATAAAAGATCTTACCCAATCCCAGGGCTATCCCCCAACTGTCCGTGAAATAGCAGCTGCCACAAATGTTTCCTCCTCATCAACCGCCCATGCACTTGTTAGGCAACTTGAAAACCTCGGATAAATTGAAAATGATGGTAACCCCAGAACTCTCCGAGTGGTTCGTGATCCTGAAGAAAATCTTAAATAGGTCAGTACTCATAAAGTTGCTTGAGGGAAAACCTTCATTATTTACATTTCGCGGCAGTTAGTTTAAAGTTGAGGAAATTCTGGACTTTTGGAAAGACGTGGCGAATGGTGGAACGGTGAAGGGGAGAAGGACTTTTACAGGGTACTGTTATCCGGGAATGGTATGGCTGAGGTATACTATGATAATGAAGAGGATAAATGGTTCTTATATAAATTATACGACTAGCTCCATGTCGAACAATATGTTTGTAGAGGGATAAAAGTAATTATGTGGAACTTATAAAATGGTATTTAAAGTTTAATGGAGGCAAAGTTTATGTTAGAAGAGAGATACATAGAATTATTTATAAAAGGTATTCCACTACTTATCACATTGGTACCTATAGTACTTAGTGTTATTACTATTTTCACCTCTCGTGAAGTTGAAACTTTGTTATACACTAAAGAGCGAAGGGTATTAAGAAAAATATTGATATATGGATCACTATTGTTTGGGTTGGTTTTGTTTCAAACATCTGCGACTGAATTAACTGCCAGTTTAATAGAGCAATTTAATAATGTAGAAACATTAATAGCTATATTCACAATGATCTTATTTTTTACTGCTGTGATATACAACCTACTAATGTATGGCTTCGTTATATTGTGTAGTACAGAAATAAAGGTACTGCGGCCATTTGCGATAAAGATATATAATAATCATTTTGTGCAAAAAATTTTGGGTAGCAGTTTACCATTTGGTGCGGTATTGAGCGTAATAACTCTTTTGTTGTTTAATGGAATAGTACTTTATTATTCAAGAGCCAGTGTTGGACAAGTCAATGCTAATCTAATAAGTACTTATGCTTTTTTTTATTTTCTAATTGTAATGGTCATTATAAACTTAAGAAATGCAGCCAGTCTCTTCCAAACACAAATATATCAAGTTACTATTTACATGAAGGACAACAAGAAATTTGAGAACGTTTATATTTATTATCCATCAAACCGCAATACCTTGCTGTTAGGTGACGCTCCTAATATTGATGATGCTACCCAATTTGTTACTGTCTCAAAAAACGATATAGGATATATTGTATATGATAAGATAGTCGAAAGATGGTCTTTGTTTAAAGAGGAAGATCCTTCATCAAATCGAAGCTAGTATTTTTTATGTGGTCAATTCTTTTATACACATAAGGTAATTATAGTTAAGTTAACTTTATATTTTAGTAAGGTTGGGTTATTTTGAGTTGCATTTTCTTGTGGGTGGCCGTACAAATTGTTGTGATGTTATTTTCTAGGTAAATACTTTTAAAACGACAAGTAATTAATAAGGAAGCTTTACGTTTTCCCGTTCTGTTTCGAATACTGTTCGGTACGTGCCTTCTGCACCAGGTGAAGCAAGGGAATCTAAGATTCTTTTGCTTCTTTTTTTGTCAAAAATCACTGTCCACCTTTTCTGTAACCGTATTAACTTACTAACCGTATACTATATCATACAAAAATAATTGGAGGCAGTACAATGAGTGGACATAATAACAGCCAGCCGGGATTAAATAGTATAGCCGGCCATAATGTAGCGATGGCTAGAATTGAAGGTGGGCCTTTAGCGCCCAGGTTAATGGGTAGTATCTGCTTTGTGGCCGTCCCAGGGGGAACAGAGGTATTTGTGGAAGTGAGGGGTCTTCCTGC
>Ga0209347_1002699_pt1 | contig 22614 bp, 24 predicted proteins | sample AutmiccommuBRH23_FD_187382 | JGI IMG/M metagenome (GOLD analysis project Ga0209347, IMG submission 187382) | Deep subsurface microbial communities from Mt. Terri, Switzerland - Autotrophic microbial communities BRH/23 (SPAdes) (version 2) | ecosystem: Environmental > Aquatic > Deep subsurface >...
GGCGAACGGGGTCTTTTTCCTGTCATCTGGCTGGCCTATCAGCGATGATTGATGCCACATCGGGCTTGAGTCGTTCGAATTGAGCTGGAACTGCCATGAATACGCATATCGTCCGTTCCTTCGACGAAGAGTTGAAGTATCTTTCCAACCGCATCGCGGCAATGGGCGGTCACGCCGAGCGCATGGTCGATCAGGCAATGTCGGCTCTGGTGAACGCGGATGCCGGCCTGGCGCGCAAGGTCATTGACGACGACGCCTTTCTCGACGAGAGCCAGCGCGAGATCGACGACAAATCCATCGTCCTGATCGCCAAGCGCCAGCCAATGGCCGGCGACCTGCGTGAGATCATCGGCGCGATCCGCATCTCGGCCGATCTCGAGCGTGTCGGCGATCTCGGCAAGAACATTGCCAAGCGGGTTGTCGCCGTCACCGAGGCGCGCCAGCCGCTCAGCCTGTTCCGCGGGCTGGAAGCGCTTGCCGAACTGGCGCTGACGCAGCTCAAGGAGGTCCTCGATGTCTATGCGTCGCGCTCCGTCGAGCGCCTTGGCTTCATGCGCGACCGCGACGACCAGATCGACGCCATGTACACCTCGCTGTTCCGCGAATTGCTGACCTACATGATGGAGGATCCGCGCAACATCACGCCTTGCACGCATCTTTTGTTCTGCGCCAAGAACATCGAACGCATCGGCGACCATGCGACCAACATCGCCGAGACCATCTATTATGTCGTGACTGGCGAGCAGATGCCGCCCGACCGGCCAAAGGAAGACAAGAGCCACAATGTCATCTTGAAGGGTGGGGCCACCGCATAGGTCCACCCATTCAGCATGGTTGCGTGAGGCCGAAGGCTTTCGCGAAGCCGCCCGGCGAATGCCCTCGGCCTGGCCGAACCGCCACGGAAGTTTCAATTCAGCCGCGAATTGCCCTAAGCTGCTGTCCAGCCTGCCTGCGCGGGCGACGTCCGGAGGAAGCATGGGCCTCATCGAGGATATTCCAGGATCCAGACTTCTCGAAGACGGCGTCGTTGCCTGCAGCGCTTACGAGGGCGGTCGCCGCGTCGCCGACATCACGATCGATGAAGCCGGCGAATGGTCGAGGAAACAGGGCCATGTCGTCTGGATCGGCCTGTGGGAGCCCAGCCGCGACCTGCTGCTGCGGGTGCAGCACCAGTTCGGCCTGCACGATCTCGCCATCGAGGATGCGGAGCATCCGCACCAGCGGCCGAAGCTCGAGCAGTATGGCGATGCGCTGTTCATCGTGGCGCGGACCGCACAACTGATCCGTGGCCGCGTATCCTTCGGCGAGACGCATGTCTTTGTTGGCAAGGGCTATACCGTCAGTGTCCGGCATGGCACCTCAACCTCCTACGCCGCCGTGCGCCAGCACTGGGAGTCGTGCCCAACCGCGCTCGCCAAGGGCGAGGACTTCATTCTGTATGCCATCCTCGATTTCATCGTCGACAATTACATGCCGGTGCTCGAGCAGATCCAGGAGGAGGTCGACGAGATCGAGGATCGTGTCCTTGCGAGGCCGATGACTGGCGCCGACATCGAGCGGCTCTACATGTTGCGCAGGGACCTTTTGCGTCTTCGCAACGCCGCCGACCCGCTGGTCGAGGTCTGCCGTCGTCTGACCGGAACCGATCTGCCGCAGATACGTCCGGCCATGCACAATCTTTACCGTGACGTCACCGACCATATCAGGACAGTGCAGGAAAAGATCGACAATCTGCGCGAGGTGCTGGCCTTCGCTTTCGAGGCCAGCCTGCTGGTCGGGCAGAGCCAGGAAACGGCGATTGCCAAGAAGCTCGCCTCCTGGGCGGCAATCCTCGCCGTTCCGACCGCCATTGCCGGCATCTACGGAATGAATTTCGCTGAAATACCCGAGCTGAAGCTCACTTACGGCTATCCTGCCGTGCTGGGCTTCATTATCGTCGTCTGCTCGGTTCTCTACTGGCGCTTCAGGCGCAACGACTGGCTGTGAAGCCGGTCGGTCCTGAAGCGCGTCCATCGGGCGTCAGCGGCTGCGCCGGCGCTCCGATGCCGGCTGAAACGCGATCTTGGCGTGGTAGCCGCAATAGGGTCCGGTATCGCCGGATTGATTGCCGCAGAAGCTGAAATCGTCGGTCAGCGGATCGCCATTCGGCCATTTGCAGGTGTTCTCGGAAAGCTGCACCAGTTGCAGGTGGCGTGAAATCGGCACCACGACGTTCTCGCTCGGCCGCGCCTGATAGCGAACCACCGGGTCGGTGTCGAACTGCGCCTGCAGGGCATTGGCTCCGATCGAGGTGGTCATCGTGCGGGTAACGCTGGCCGAGCGGCTGACGGTCTTGGATGCGGTCGCGCCCATCACCGTCTTTTTCTGCCTCGCCGGTCCGGCAGTCGAGCGGCCGCGGCTTGATAGCTTGAGCCTGTGGACCTTGCCGATTACGGCGTTGCGGGTCACCGATCCAAGCTGCGCGGCGATCTGGCTTGCGCTCAGGCCCTCAGCCCAGAGTTTCTTCAAAAGCTCGACGCGTTCGTCGGTCCAGTTCATGGTGGCACGCTCCTTTCGGCGTGCGGTATCCAGAATCCATAAGCGCCCCGGCAAGACCGGGTCGATACCACATATACGCTTCAGATTAGGTTCGCCGCACGAGATATAGTCTTTTTGTTGGCTTCAAACTACTCCATCGGGTGACTCGGTGACAAGAGTCACAAGTGCAACACCGATTGGTTTTTTCGGTTTTCCCCAACTTGCCCGCCGGTTGTGACGGGGGCATCGGGGATAAGGCGGCGGCGCGGCACCGCTGCGCGACCTTTTCGTTGACTTCATGCCTAAAACCCACAATATGAACGGGTCAGCCGCCGCTTGGGCGGCTTTTTTGATTTTGGCCGTATGGGGAATTCCAGGCCGCCTCGCGGCTTCCGAATATCGGCTTCCGGAGACATATGTAATGAGCGGTTCGGCGCTTTACGAGACTTTTGCGCGTGCACCCCTGTCTTTTGAGCGGGGCGAGGGTTGCTGGCTGGTTACTGCCGATGGCCAGCGCTACCTCGATTTCGCCGGCGGCATTGCCGTCAATTCGCTCGGCCATAGCCATCCGCATCTTGTCGCGGCGCTCACCGATCAGGCCGCCAGGCTCTGGCATGTCTCCAACCTCTACGAGATTCCGGGCCAGCGCCGCCTCGGCGAGCGACTGGTCGCCGCGACCTTCGCCGACAAGGTGTTCTTCACCAATTCCGGGGCCGAGGCGCTCGAGGCCGCCATCAAGACGGCGCGCCGCTACCACTACGCCAATGGCAATCCTGAACGGTTTCGCACCATCACCTTCGAGGGCGCTTTCCACGGCCGTACCCTGGCGACCATCGCGGCCGGCGGTCAGCAGAAATATATCGAGGGCTTCGGTCCCAAGGCCGACGGCTTTGACCAAGTTCCCTTCGACGATATTGACGCCGCCGAAAAGGCCATCACGCCGGAGACGGCGGCAATTTTGCTCGAACCGGTGCAGGGCGAGGGCGGTGTGCGCACCTTCCCGACCGAGTCGCTGAAGCGGCTGCGCGCGCTTTGCGACAAGCATGACCTGCTTCTGATCTTCGACGAGGTCCAGTGTGGCGTCGGCCGCACGGGCAAGCTCTTCGCCTATGAATGGTCTGGCGTCGAGCCCGATATCATGGCGATCGCAAAGGGCATTGGCGGTGGTTTCCCGATGGGCGCCTGCCTGGCCACCGATGCGGCCGCCATCGGCATGACGGCCGGCGTGCATGGCACGACCTTTGGCGGCAATCCGCTTGCCATGGCGGTTGGCAATGCCGTGCTTGACGTGGTTCTGGAAGACGGCTTTCTCGACGAGGTTGCGCGCAAGTCGTTGCTGATCAAGCAGGGCCTTGCTTCTGTCGCCGATGAGTTTCCGGGCGTCATCGAGGAAATTCGCGGCGTTGGCCTGCTGCTCGGCATCAAATGCCGGGTGCCCAACACGGCGCTCAACGCGGCGCTTCGCGATCAGAATCTGCTGGCCGTACCGGCCGGCGACAATGTCATCCGCCTGCTGCCGCCGCTTGTTGTAACGGATGACGATATCCGAGACGCGCTGGACCGTATCCGGGCAGGTGCCCGGGCCGTTTCGCCCGCCCCGGTCGCCGCAGCGAACTGACCGTCTGGAGTGATCTCAATGACCGGTGGCATCCGCCATTTCACCGACCTGTCCGGCGTTTCCGCCCAAGACCTGCGCGGCATGCTGTCCGATGCGTCGGCGCGCAAGGCGCGGCTGAAGGCCGGCGAACGCACCCGCCCGCTCGACGGCAAGGTGCTGGCGATGATCTTCGACAAGCCGTCGACCCGCACCCGCGTCTCCTTCGATGTCGGCATGCGCCAGCTTGGCGGCGAAACCATCATGCTGACCGGCACCGAGATGCAACTCGGCCGTTCCGAAACCATCGCCGATACCGCCAAGGTGCTGTCGCGCTATGTCGACGCCATCATGATCCGCACCACTGCCCATGATCGGCTTCTCGAACTGACCGAGCACGCCACCGTGCCGGTCATCAACGGCCTGACCGACGACACCCATCCATGCCAGCTCATGGCCGACATCATGACCTTCGAGGAACATCGCGGACCAGTCGCCGGCAAGACTGTCTCCTGGATCGGCGACGGCAACAATGTCGTGCATTCGCTGCTTGAGGCTTCGGCCCGGTTCTCCTTCAATCTGCGCATTGCGGTGCCCGAAGGCAGCGAACCGGAAGCCAAGTATGTCGACTGGGCGCGGGCCAATGGCGGCAAGGTCGACATAATGCGCTCGCCCCAGGAGGCCGCCAAGCAGGCCGATTGCATCATGACCGATTGCTGGGTTTCCATGGGCCAGGAGCACCGGGCTCGCGGCCACAATGTCTTCCTGCCCTATCAGGTCAATGGCGATCTGATGAAACATGCAAAATCCGATGCTCTGTTCATGCACTGCCTGCCGGCCCATCGCGGCGAGGAGGTCACGGACGAGGTCATCGATGGTCCCAATTCCGTCGTCTTTGACGAGGCCGAAAACCGGCTGCACGCCCAGAAGGCGGTGCTTGCCTGGTGCCTCGGCGCTTGAACCGGAGCCCGGCGATGCCTATCTCCGGCCCATCACCGAAAACAATTGGCGTTTCGACGCATGCTTCCTGAGTGGCGGCATCGCCGCGCGCCGGAGATGTGTCATGTTGGAAACTGTGGAATTGTCTGATCGCGAAAGAAAACTCGGCGAGTTCGGCCATGCTGGCGACGACCATGTCGTCCCCTTCGAGGTCGGCCCGCTTGACGCGCGCGGCCGCATTGTTCAGCTCGGACCGCTGCTCGACGCTATCCTCGAACGCCATGATTATCCCGAATCGGTGGCGCGGCTTCTCGCGGAAGCCTGCGTTGTCGCGACCCTGCTCGGCTCTTCGCTGAAGTTCGACGGCAAGTTCATCCTGCAGACCCGCACCGATGGTCCGGTCGACATGCTTGTTGCCGACTTCACCACGCCGGGCTCGCTGCGCGCCTATGCCCGTTTCGATCCCGACCGGCTGGCCGAGTTGGCCGCGGTAGGCGAAACCGCGCCCGAAACCCTGCTTGGCAGCGGCATACTGGCGCTGACCATCGACCAGGGTGAATACACCCAGCGCTACCAGGGCATCGTGCAACTTGATGGCCATTCCCTGGAAGAGGCGGCGCGCACCTATTTCAGGCAGTCGGAGCAGATCCCGACCGAGATTCGTATCGAGGTTGCCAAGGTCATGCGCCCCGGCGAGCCTGAACGCTGGCGTGCCGGCGGCCTTCTGGCGCAGTTCCTGCCCGAGGCGCCGGAGCGCCTGCGCATGCCCGATCTTCACGGCGGCGACGGCGACACCGGCCCCGAGGTTCCGGTCGACAATGCCTGGCTCGAATTGCAGGCGCTGCTTGGCACCATCGGGCCGACCGAACTGACCGACCCGATGGTCGAGTCGGAACGGCTGCTCTACCGGCTGTTCCACGAGCACGGCGTCAGGGCCTTCCCCGGGGTGCGCGTCGCCGACGAATGCTCCTGCTCGCGCGAGCGCATTCGCGGTATCCTCGAAGGCTTCTCCGCCGAGGAGATCAGCGAGAGCACCGAGGAGGGTGTCATCTCGGTGGCCTGCGAGTTCTGCTCGCAAGCCTACGAGTTCGACCCGGCGGAGTTTTCTCCGGCCAGTTAATGCGTCGGCAACCTCCTCTCCTGGTTGGGGAGGAGGCGGCGCGGGCCGGGTGAGGGAGCAGGAGACAGAGCCTGCTCAGTTCAGGCGCGGCTTGCCTGGCAGGTCGAGCGAAAACGCTGGAATCTCGATGTCGAACTCTTCGCCGCTTTTCGTCTGCATCGTGTAGCGGCCGACCATGAAGCCGGATGGCGTCGAGAGCGGGCAGCCCGACGTGTATTGATAGCTGTCGCCGGGATCGAGTTCGGGCTGTTCGCCAACCACGCCGTCACCGCGCACTTCCTCGACCCTGCCGCTCCCGTCGGTAATGTTCCAGTAGCGCGAAAGCAGCTTCACCGCATCGTCCGACTGGTTGTCGATCGTCACCCGGTAGCCCCACACATAGCGGCTTTCGTCCGGTTCGGAACGGTCCTCCATGTAGAACGGCTTGACCGTCACGATGATGTTGCGCGTAACGGCGCTGTACATGGTTCACGTCTCCGGCATTGCCGCCCGAGGGGCAGTCCTGCCCCTAGATTCAGCATCTGCGGGTGCGCGGTCAACCGTATTCCGTCTCCGGTTCATGAATTGGTGCCTGGATACGACCAGTCTCGGGTGATTTTCGGCAGGATTGAAATAAGTCTGTCCAATCCCGCCGTGAAGCGCTCTACTCGCAGCATGTTGATTGGGGATCACGGCAATGCTTGACGGCTGGGCGCGCAAGCGTCTCGATCCCTGGCTCGACGCGACGGCGGCGCGGGCGGCTGGCGCGGGCATTACGGCCAACGCCATCACTCTTGCCGGCTGCGGTATCGGTCTTGCTGCTGCCGTGGCCATTGCCGGCGGCTGGTTCTGGCTCGGGCTCCTGCTGATTGGCATCAGCCGCATAGGCGACGGGCTCGATGGCGCGGTTGCGAAAATCGACGGCAAGACCGATCTCGGCGGCTATCTCGATATCGTGCTCGACTTCGTCTTCTACGGCGCCATCCCGCTTGGCTTCGTCATCCACGACCCCGCCGCCAACGGGCTGGCCGGCGCGGCGCTGCTGTTTGCCTTCTACGTCAACGGCTCGAGTTTCCTCGCCTATGCCGTGATGGCCGAGAAGCGCAAGCTGATCACCGCGTCGCGCGGCCCTAAGTCCCTGTTCTTCACCACCGGTCTCGCCGAGGCCAGCGAAACCATCGCCGTCTTCGTCGCGTTCTGCCTGTTTCCGTTCTGGTTTCCGGCCATTGCGTGGGCGTTTGCCGCGCTGACCCTCTACACCGCGCTCTCGCGCATCGTGCTGGCTTGGCGCAGTTTCAGCTGAAACTGGTTGCAGCTGGCCTGCGCGGTCCTTTTTTGCCTTCAGGTGAACCGGAAGCCCGCTTTCCACGTAGCAATGGATAAAGCTGCCTTACCGGGAACGGCCATGTCCGAAGATTTGAAAGTCGGCGTAAGCGCCGCGTCGCGCACCCGCACTGCCTGGATCACCGGCGCCAGTTCCGGCATCGGGCGCGCCCTGGCGCTGCGTCTCGCCGCTGAGGGCTGGAACGTCGCGGTCAGCGCCCGCACGGCGCCAGATCTTGTCTTGCTTGCTGCCGAGGCTCCCGACCACATTCATGCGTTTCCGCTCGATGTCACCGATGCCTGCGCGACCAGGCATGCGGTTGCCCGCATCGAGGCTGCGCTCGGCCCGCTTGATCTCGCCGTCCTCAATGCCGGCAGCTATGGCCGTGACTCGGCCGCGCAATTCGATGCAGCCGCCTTCCGCGCAACGGTTGATATAAACCTGATGGGCAGTGTTCACTGTCTGGCGGTGCTGATGCCGGCAATGCTGGCACGCCGCGCCGGCCACATCGCCGTGGTTTCGTCGGTCGTCGGCTATGTCGGCCTGCCGGGCGCGGCGGCCTATGGCGCCACCAAGGCCGCCCTCATCAACCTGTGCCAGTCGCTCTATCCGGAGCTTGTGGCCGGCAACGTCCGGCTAAGCCTCGTCAATCCGGGCTTCGTCGATACGCCCCTGACGCAGAAGAACGATTTTCCGATGCCGTTCCTGATCTCGACCGGCGAGGCGGTCAACCACATCATGGCCGGACTTGCATCACGGCGCTTCGAGATCGCTTTTCCGTGGAAGATGGTGCTGGCCATGAAGCTGCTCGCCGCCCTGCCGGCAAGACTGCTCTTCGCCGTGACGCGGCGCATGGTTCGCGCCTGACGACTGCCATGTGTCGGCAGTTGCGCTGGTTAGTGCTGCTCGTTTGCCGGGGCCGGTCTGCCGACGATTGTCGTGGCCGTGCGGCTGGCCGCCGCATTGTGCCGGTGAAACGGAATGCCCTTCCACCAGATGCGCAGCGCCTCCCAGTGAATGCCTGCGGTGACCTTCAGCGTCATCAGCGGATAGCGCAGCAGCGCCAGCAGCAGGTTGCGGTCCGTCAGCGGCTCGCGGCGTCCGCAAAAGGCCGCGACCAGAAGCAGCCCTTCGGCATCGGACTCGTCGATGCGCACCAGCACCCTGTCGCCCGGCGGCTCGATATGGAAGCGGTAGAAGCACGACATCGGCATGAACGGCGATACGTAGAGCTCCTTGGCGCAGCCCTGCTTCACCGCTCCGTCCGTGCCCTGCTCGACAGGGATCACATAGGTATGGCGTTCGCCGAAGGTGTTGCATACCTCGTAGAGGATGACCTTCAGCCCACCATCGGCGTCATGGCAGAAATAGACGGTCAGCGGATTGAACACATAGCCGAAGATGCGCGGGTAACAGAGCACCCGCACACTCATGCCCCCGGTATCCGTCCAGCCTGCATCGTGCAGCCTGGCCTCGATCCAGCCGCGCAGGCCGCCGGCGCTCCCGTCGCCATGATCGGCATCCCAAAAGCTCAGCACCGCTCGGCGATTGTGGCCAAGCAGCCACGAGGCATCGCTGCAGCCCGGCAATTCGTCGAGATCGAGCAGCAGGGAAAATACCCGGTAGCGCAGTCTGTGCCGGCGCGGACGCGAGCGTGTGTGCATGACCTCGCCGAGGAAGATGCCCGATGCGCCGCTCATTCGGCCGCCTCCAGCCGTGGCCGCAGCGTGATCCGCCCGGATTCGTCGCGGACCTGCCAGGGACGGCGCACATCGGCCAGGCTTTCCGCCGCTGCCAGCCCGGCCTGCAGCCCGTCCTCATGGAAGCCGAAACCGAAATAGGCGCCGCAGAACCAGGTGTTGCGCTTGCCCTGCAGCCGCCAGAGCTGTTCCTGTGCGTCGAGCGCGCGCTGGTCGAACAGCGGATGCTGATAGCTGTAGCGGCCGATCACTTTCGATGCCGCGATCTCGCGGGTCGGGTTGAGGGTGACGAACAGGGGGTACCGCTTGTCGAGGTTTTGCAGGCGGTTCATCCAGTAGGTGACGCATAGCTGCCGGGCGTCGTCGTTGCGGTCCTCGCCGATATAGTTCCAGCTCGACCAGATGCGCCGGCGTCGCGGCATCAAATTGGCGTCGGCGTGCAGTACCGCCTCGTTGGCGGTATAGCGGAAGGCGCCAAGCAGCGTCCGTTCCTCGTCGTCCGGGTCGCCCAGGAGGCCAAGTGCTTGGTCGGCATGGGTGGCGATCACGATGTCGGTGAATGTGTCGGAATGCCCCGACCTGTCGGTAATTGTCACACGCCCGTCGCTGCGTGAAATGCCGGCGACCTCGACGCCCAGTCGAACATTGTCGGCGAACCCCGCGCTCAGGCGATGCACATATTCCCGGCTGCCGCCGTCAACCGTCCGCCATTTCGGGCGGTCTGCAAGGCTAAGCAGGCCATGGCTGGCAAAGAACCTGACGAAGGCCAGCAGCGGGTAGGCCCGCATCTCCTTGGCGGTGGTCGACCAGATCGCCGCGCCCATCGGCAACAGATGGTCCTCGATGAAGGCCGGCGCAAAATTATTGCTGTCGAGGTATGCGCCAAGGCTGACGCCTTGCAGGTCGCTTCGCGACAGCAGCGCAGGGGCCTCGCGATAGAAACGCAGCACGTCGCGCATCATCCGCCAGAAGCGCGGCCGCACGACATTGCCCCTTTGTCCGATCAGGCCATTGAGACCCGTGCCGGAATATTCCAGCTTCCCGCCCTCCAGCGAAGCGGCAAACGACATGTCGGAGGCGGCCGTAGGCACGCCGATCTCCTTGAACAGCGCCACCAGGTTGGGATAATTACGCTCATTGTAGACGATAAAGCCGGTGTCGACCGGTATCGGTCCGTGCCCGGTCGGCGCCATGACCGTGTGCGAATGGCCGCCAAGCCGCCGCTCGCTCTCGAAGACCGTCACCGGCATCTTGCGGCTGAGAAGCCAGGCGGCCGAAAGCCCCGCGATCCCGGACCCGACCACTGCGACGCGTCGCGCCCGGTCGGGCAGATTGCTGCTCGCATGAAATCGCACTCTTTGACCTTCCATTCCTGTGGAGCCTCGATGCTGTTACGCAGCATCGGCCGCACTGGATCGTTGGGACGCGGAATTTTATGCCGGAATGGTGATCCGACGTCTCTTCGCCGACGTATCGACTGCATGAACATTCTCGTTCCAGGAAGCGCGCCAGCGCTGCAAAAGCGCTATAGGATGGGCCGAAGGCGCTTCCGGGTGTCGCTGCATGTCGAATTGGAAAGAGTGGAAATGCGCCGCCAGACGCAAGGCGACAAAGGGTCTGACATGGCGCGCCTGCTTGGCGCGGTTGCTGCGACGCAGGACATCGAGGCATTCGAGGCGCTGTTTCGGCACTTCGCGCCGCGCGTCAAGGCCTACATGGCCCGCCTTGCCGGCGACGGTCAGCAGGCCGAAGAACTCATGCAGGAAACCATGATCACGGTCTGGAACCGGGCCGGCACCTACGATGCTTCACGCGGCGCTGTTTCGACCTGGGTCTTCACCATTGCGCGAAACCTGCGCATCGATGCCTTTCGCCGCGAAAACCGCCCGGCCTTCGACCCCAACGATCCGGCCTTTGTGCCGGATGACATTGCCCCGGCGGATGTCGAGCATGATGCGCGGCAGGCCTCGGAGCAGCTGCACCGGGCAATCGCCGCCTTGCCGGAGGAACAGGCCGCCCTGCTGCGCCTGTCCTTTTTCGAGGACCAGTCGCACAGCGCCATCGCCACCCGGCTGAACATACCCTTGGGCACCGTCAAGTCGCGCATGCGGCTTGCCTTCGACAAATTGCGCGCCGCGATAGGCCGCTCCGGAGACGTTTCGTGACCATTCGTCATCACATAGGCGACGACCTGCTCATCTCTTACGCCGCCGGCAGTCTTGCCGAGGGATGGAGCCTTGCCGTTGCCACGCATCTGGCCCTTTGCCCCGCCTGCCGGCGCAGGCTCACGGTTGCCGAAGGCATCGGCGGCGACCTGCTCGAGACCATGTCGGACGATGTGGCGAGCGACAAATCCTGGTTCAGCCTGCTTGGCCGTCTGGGCGATCCAACCAAAAGCTCCGCCCCGGCCGCAAGGAGCGTCGCGTCGGTCGATCACGTCGGCGGGCTGCCGGAGCCCTTGCGTTCCTACGCGGGCGGCGACATCGACACGCTCAACTGGAAATCGCTCGGGCGCGGCGCCTATCATATCCCGATCAGGACCGGGGATGGCGAAACCATGGTTCGCCTGCTGCGCATTCCCGCCGGCAAGCCGGTTCCCGAGCACAGCCATGGCGGCCGTGAACTGACCCTGGTGCTGAGCGGCAGTTTCGTCGACAGCCAGAGCACCTTCGCCCGTGGCGACATCGAGGATGCCGACCCCAGCCTGACGCATCAGCCTGTGGCGACGCCCGATGCGGACTGCATCTGCCTGGCCGTCACCGACGCGCCGCTGAAATTCCGCAGCTGGATCGTCAGGGCCATCCAGCCTTTCCTTGGCATCTGACGCCGCAACAGCACACCGGACGCAACCATGCTGACAAACATCTCCGTCGCCTATGTCGCCACCGCCGTCGCCTTTTTCGGCCTCGACTTCGTCTGGCTGTCGACCATCTCGACCAGCTTCTACAAGAGCCGCATCGGGGCCCTGTTGCTCGACCAGCCCAATTTCGGCGTCGCCGGCGTGTTCTATCTCTTCTATGTCGCAGGCATCCTCTATTTCGCGGTTCTTCCGGCGCTGAATGGCGGCGGCTGGACCACGGCGCTCATCAGCGGCGCGCTGCTCGGCCTGTTCGGCTACGGCACCTACGACATGACCAATCTGGCGACGCTCAAGGGCTGGTCGGTCCAGCTCAGCATCGTCGACATGGCCTGGGGCATGACTCTTACCGCCACCGCCTCGTGCTTCGGATATCTGGTGACGGCCTGGACCATCGCCAGGGCAGGTTAGCTCGGGTCAGACAGATCAGACAGCCCGGCGCTCGGCAGTACCACCCCCATTGTTATCCCGGCCGCGCTGCTCAATGGATCCCGGCTCGGCGCGGCTTCGCCGCCTGGCCGGGATGACGCCGCGCTGGATCTGCCGCCGTCAAACAGTGAATGGATTTGGACCCCAGGATGGCTTGATGTCTTGCAAATAAAGGCCCCGATCCCAAATCGCCGGTCTTTTTATCCACGCCCACGCCCCCGCCACCTCCCGCATAATCGTCGCATCGCCTTCACGGGAAACCTGGTCCGGACCGGGGATCAGGGGAGGGCGACGGCGCCGGGTGGCTGCGCAACGGTAGCGCGGTTTGGAAATTTTCATCCAAAAGCCCGGGCCCTGGCGGAGGCAAGCGCGTGAAACTCGTGGCTCCCTGGCTGCCGGGGCAAGAACGCTGGCGGGGCGCGGATGCTGCGCCACGTATTAAAATCAGAGAGGCTCGGCCCTGCGCCCCGCTTCCCGACTTCTCCCACCGTGGCTGGGAGCGCTCTTTGACAAAGGCCAGACGGAGATTGCCGGGCGTGGCGGCGAGAAGACGTGGTCTTCGCTCGCCCCGGTGGGAGCGAGCAAAAGCGCTACAGCCGCCGCTTTGTCAGGCCGCCTGCTTCTTTGGCTGGATCAGGCCGCGCTCGATCAGCAGTTCGGCGATCTGGATGGTATTGAGAGCCGCGCCCTTGCGAAGATTGTCGGAGACGATCCACATGGCGAGCCCGTTCTCGACCGTCGAATCCTCGCGGATGCGCGAAATGAAGGTCGCATCCTCGCCGGCCGATTCGAGCGGCGTGATGTAGCCGCCGTCCTCGCGCTTGTCGATGACCTGGCAGCCTGGCGCCTCGCGCAGGATGTCACGCGCCTCGTCGGCGGTGATCGGCGTTTCAAACTCGATGTTGACGGCTTCCGAATGGCCGATGAACACCGGCACGCGCACGCAGGTCGCCGTCACCTTGATCTTCGGGTCGACCATCTTCTTGGTCTCAGCCACCATCTTCCACTCTTCCTTGGTGAAGCCGTCGTCGAGGAAGACGTCGATATGCGGGATGACGTTGAAGGCGATGCGCTTGGTGAACTTCTTGCTCTCGACAGAATCGGCGACGAACACGGCGCGGGTTTGCGTGAACAACTCGTCCATGCCTTCCTTGCCGGCGCCGGAGACCGACTGGTAGGTCGCGACGACGACGCGCTTAATCCTGGCGAAATCATGCAGCGGCTTCAGCGCCACGACGAGCTGGGCGGTCGAGCAGTTGGGGTTGGCGATAATGTTCTTGCGGGTGAACAGCGAAATCGCGTCGGGGTTCACTTCCGGCACAATCAGCGGCACATCCTGATCGTAGCGGAAGGCCGAGGAATTATCGATGACGACGCAGCCCTGCTTGCCGATCTTCGGCGACCATTGCTTCGATACTTCGCCGCCGGCCGACATGAGGCAGATGTCAGTGTCGGAGAAATCGTACTGATCGAGGGTTTTGACCTTCAGCGTGCGGTCGCCATAGGACACTTCCGTGCCTTGGCTGCGCCGCGAGGCGAGCGCCACGACCTCATCCGCGGGAAACCCGCGTTCCTCGAGAATGTTGAGCATTTCCCGGCCGACATTGCCCGTGGCGCCGACGACTGCAACCTTGAAACCCATGAGAATTCTCCTGTCCCTCTCCGCTGCTTCACTGTGGAAACCCGCCGGCTCAGCGGGTTCCTCCCCGGGCCGAACCCGGGAGGGGCAAGCAGGCCAAGGGAGATCAGACCGTTTTGGCGGTCTTCGTTTTGGCCGTGGTTTTCGTGGTTTGAACCGGCATGCGCGAACGCCCGGCCCGATGGCCAGGAAATTCGAGTGCAAAAAGCGCCATCAAAAGGCCGCGCATGGACAAAATTCCGGTTCGCGCCGGGTAATAGCTGGATTCAGCCAAGAGTCAATCGGGACCCGCGTCGGTGGCAGGCCCCGGAACGCCGCCTAGCCGAAAAACCTGGCAATGATGGCGTCGCCCATGGCGACGGTGCCAACCTCGGTCATGCCGTCGGACATGATGTCCCTGCTGCGCAGCCCCTCGTCGAGAACCGCGGAGATCGCAGCCTCGAGACGATCGGCTTCGGCCACCATGTTGAACGAATAGCGCAGGCACATGGCAAAGGACGCGATCATGGCGATAGGGTTGGCGATGCCCTGGCCGGCGATGTCGGGGGCCGAGCCGTGCACCGGCTCGTAGAGCGCCTTGCGCTTGCCGGTTTTTGCGTCGGGCGCGCCAAGCGAGGCCGATGGCAGCATGCCGATCGAGCCGGTCAGCATGGCCGCGATGTCCGACAGCATGTCGCCGAACAGATTGTCGGTGACGATGACGTCGAACTGCTTGGGCCAGCGCACCAGCTGCATGCCGCCGGCGTCGGCCAGCATGTGGTCGAGCTTGACGTCGGCATATTTTGCCTTGTGCGTCGCGGTAACGACCTCATTCCACAGCACGCCCGACTTCATGACGTTGCGCTTTTCCATCGAGGTGACGTGGTTCTTGCGGGTGCGCGCCAGTTCGAAGGCGACGCCGGAAATGCGTTCGATTTCAAACGTGTCGTAGACCTGCGTGTCGATGCCGCGCTTCTGGCCGTTGCCGAGGTCGATGATTTCCTTGGGCTCGCCGAAATAGACGCCGCCGGTGAGTTCGCGAACGATCAGGATGTCGAGCCCTTCCACGACATCCTGCTTCAGCGACGACGAGGCGGCGAGCGCCGGGTAGCAGATGGCGGGCCTGAGATTGGCGAACAGCTCGAGATCCTTGCGCAGCCTGAGCAGCCCGGCCTCGGGGCGAACCTCGTAGGGGACGGCGTCCCATTTCGGTCCGCCGACCGCGCCAAACAGCACCGCGTCGGCTGCCAGCGCCTTGTCCATGTCGGCATCGGAGATGGCCTGGCCGTGGGCATCGTAGGCGCAGCCGCCGACCAGCCCCTCATCGGTGGCGAAGCCGCTGCCAAGCTTGTCGTTCATGGCCGCGATCAGCTTCTTGACCTCGGCCATGGATTCGGGGCCGATGCCGTCGCCAGCGAGGAGAAAGAGGTTCTTCGATGCCATGATGTTGTCCTTGGTCGTGAGTTGCGGCCTTGCTAAACGCAGGGCCGCCAATGCGCAAGGTTCTCTCGCCGCATCAGGATCGCCTGAGCGCCGTGAGCTCGATTTCGATCTTCATTTCGGGCTTGATCAGGTCGCAGACGACCATGGTGGCGGCCGGCCTGATGTCGCCAAGGGCCTCGCCGAGTATCGGAAATACCAGGTCGGCATAGGCCGGGTCGGTGATGTAGTAATGCGCCCGCACCACATCGGCCAGATCGAAGCCGGCGTCGGAAAGCGCCTTGCCGACTGTCTTCAGGCAATTGCGCGTCTGGTCTTCGACGCCGTCGGGCAGGGTCATGGTGGCGTAGTCATAGCCGGTGGTTCCGGCGACAAAGCACCAGTCGCCCTGCACGACGGCGCGGCTGTAGCCGGCAGTCCTTTCAAAGGGCGACCCGGTGGAGATCAGCTTGCGCGTCATCGCTGCTGGAGGTCAGGCCCAGGGCCGGCGTTCGGCGAGCTTTGCCTCGTAGCTTGCAATCGCCGGGGCCTTTTCCATGGTCAAGGCAATGTCATCGAGACCGTTGAGCAGGCAATGGCGCTTGAAATCGTCGATGTCGAACTTGACCGTGCCGCCATCGGGGCCCCGGATTTCTTGCGCTTCGAGGTCGACCGTCAGCGTGGCGTTGGAACCGCGCGAGGCGTCGTCCATCAGCTTTTCCAGATCCTCCGGGCTGACCGTCACCGGCAGGATGCCGTTCTTGAAGCAGTTATTGTAGAAGATATCAGCGAAGCTGGTGGAGATGACGCAGCGAATGCCGAAATCAAGCAGCGCCCAAGGCGCATGCTCGCGGCTTGAGCCGCAGCCGAAATTGTCGCCCGCGACCAGGATCTGCGCGTTGCGATAGGCCGGCTTGTTGAGCACGAAGTCGGGATTTTCCGAACCGTCGTCATTGAAGCGCATCTCGGCGAACAGGCCGACGCTCAGGCCGGTGCGCTTGATGGTCTTGAGATAATCCTTGGGGATGATCATGTCGGTGTCGACATTGACGATCGGCAAGGGCGCGGCGACGCCGGTGAGCTTGGTGAATTTATCCATGGTTCGGCCCTGTTCGTTTCGGCTCGGTGTTCTGGAACGCTGCTTTACACAAAGTGGCGCGCAAATCAAAGAGACAGGTGGCCTTGATCGGCCTCAGATAACGTTCAACTCCCGGAAAGGCCGGTTTTCGGCAATCCGTGCGTAGCCGAATGGCGAGCAGTCGACGGTGCGGTAGGCGCCATGGACCAGAAGTTCGGCCAGCGCGTTGCCGACGGCCGGCGCCTGCTGCAGTCCGTGACCGGAAAAGCCATTGGCGAAGATGAAATTCGAGACCGCGGGATGCGGCCCGATGACGGCGTTCTGGTCGAGCACGTTGTAGTCGTAGTGGCCGGCCCAGGCGCGTTTTGCCTTGATCGCCTCGAAGGCCGGCACGCGCGTTGCCAGAAGCGGCCAGATGATGTCCTCGAATTGCGGCCAGTCGGGCTCGAAATCCCGCGGATCGGCAGGGCCGTCCGTGTCGTGCGGGTCGGCACCGCCAGTGATGTAGACGGAACCTTCCGGCCGCACATAGATGCCGCTCGGATCGACGATCAGGGGCATGTCGGCGAATTTCTCGCGCGCTTCGAAGACAAAGACCGACCGCTTGCGCGGTTCGACCGGCAGCGCGATGCCGGCCATGGCGGAAACTTGTCCGGCATTCGGACCGGCCGCGTTGACAACCGTGCCCGCCTCAAGCGTATCGCCATTGTCGAGCGTGACCGAGACAATGCGATCACCCTGCCTGCCGATGCCGGTGACCGAAGCACCGATCAGTTCGACGTTTCTTGCCTTCAGCGCCTTGCGAAACAGCATCAGCATGGCGTGGGCATCGAACCAGCCTTCGCCGGTTCGGCCATAGGCGCCGGCGGCAATGCCATCGGTGGACAGCCAGGAGAAGCGGTCCTGCAAGGCTGGGGCATCCTCGAGTATGATGTCGGCGCCAAGCGCCAGCTGCGTCTTGTGATTGGCCTCGAGAATCGGCACGCCGCTGTCGCTGGCGAGGATGAGGTAGCCCTTTTCGTGAAAGCCGATATCGGCCTCTGCGCCGAATTCCTGCTGCAGATTGCGGAACAGGTTCAGCGTGAACTGCGACAGGCGGATATTTTCGGGGACGGAGAACTGCTGGCGAATCGAGGCGCAGGACAGCGTGGTCGCCGAATGGGTGAAATGCGGATCGCGCTCGATCAGCGCGATGGAGCCGGAAAAGCCGTGCTCGCGCAGATAATAGGCGACCGAACTGCCGATGATTGCTCCGCCGATGATGACGACATCGTATCGCGCCATGTTTTCCTGCTCCTCAACTGCCGGTGATCGCGCAGATGACAGGTTCAGCCATCCCTCGGCAAGGGCTTGCAAGGGCCAGCACCGACGGGCAAGAAGACCAGATGACCCAAACGCCTACGCGCCAGCGCCGTTCGGTGCTTTTCGTGCCTGCCTCCAACAGCAGGGCAATCGCCAGGCTGGCGTCGCTGGATTGCGATGCGGCGATCTTCGACCTGGAGGATTCGGTGCTGCCCGAGGCGAAGGCCGAGGCGCGCGAGAATCTGCGTGGCTTCTTCGAGGCACGCGGCCCCGGCGGCCCGGAATGCGTCATCCGCATCAATCCGCTGGCCAGTGAATGGGGTACGGAAGATCTGCTCGCGGCGCGGGCCTGCAAACCGGACGCGATCCTGCTGCCGAAGGTGAACACGCCACGTGACATTCACGATGTCGACGACATGCTGGACGAGACCGACGCGCCACCGGGGATTCGGCTGTGGATCATGGTGGAGACCGCAAGGGCGATGCTCAATATCGGCCCGCTGGCGGAATTCGGCCGCGACAGGGCGGCAAGGCTCGATTGTTTCGTTGCCGGTACAAACGACCTGCTGAAGGAAACCGGGATTTTGGCGACGCCGGACCGGCGCTATCTGGCGCCCTGGCTGATGCAGATGGTTCTGGCGGCGCGGGCCGGCGGCCTGGGCGTGCTTGACGGCGTCAGCAATGATTTTCGCGACCTCGATCAATTCTCGCGCGAATGCGCGGAAGGCGCAGCGATGGGCTTCGACGGCAAGACGCTGATCCATCCGGCGCAGATCGACGCTGCCAACCGTGCGTTTTCACCGTCGGAAAGCGCCTTGGCCGATGCGCAGGCGGTCGTCGCGGCTTTTGCGCGGCCGGAAAATACGCAAAAGGGCGTGATCACGCTGGATGGAAAAATGATCGAGCGGCTGCATCTTGAGCAGGCTGAGCGGCTGTTGGGAAAGGCAGGCCGCTTTTCGGGGAAAAAAGGGTAGATGTCGTGAAACTCTACCGTTTTCCGAGCGGCCCCGACGATTCCGGTTTTTGCCACAGGGTGACAGCGGCGCTGAACAAGGGCTGGCATCCGCCTGGTTCGCCGACCTACGGTTTTGACGCGGAAACGAAGACCAGGCGCTGCGGCCAGGCGGTGGTGAAGGATGTCGACGGCGTCGATTGCGATCCCGGCATCAGGCTTGGCGACTACTGATCGGCGGCTTCCTCGATTTTTTCCATATCGTCGTCCGACAGGCCGAAATGATGGCCGATCTCGTGGATCAGCACATGGTTGATGATCGAGCCCAGCGTCTCGTCGTTTTCGGCCCAATAGTCGAGAATGGCGCGGCGGTAGAGCGTGACGCGGTTAGGCCCCTCGCCGGTCTGGGGGTTCCAACGCTCGGCGATGCCGCGGCCCTCGAACAGGCCGAGCAGGTCGAACGGGCTTTCAAGCGACAGATCGTCCATGATCTCGTCGGTCGGAAATTCGGAAATCTGGATGATGATCTCGCCGGTCAGGGTGCGGAATGTTTCCGGCAGATGGGCGTATGCCTCAAGCGACATAAGCTCCATCTCCTCCATTGAGGGTGATAATTGATCCTCCCATGCGCGGGTCTGGTAGATGCGGGCCATGCTTTTTCCTTTTGTCGCATATAGCCGTTTGATCTCCTTGTTTCGAGGGGCTTGCCTCAAGGCGGGTAAATTGGTTGCTCGGCGGAGGCCGCGAAAGGAATAAATTCTCCATCCGAGTCGCTTGACTCTTCCGGTCGCCTCTGGAATCTATAAGAACATAACAGGAACAATTGCCGGAAAGCAGAACCGTCATGGCGACCAACGCCGCGACGCAGGGAACCGTTTTTGCCTTGCGCCACAAGATCGCGAAAATCGAGGGCCGGCTTGCCGAGCGCCTTGAACAGCGCGACGCAGCGGCTGGTCCAGACGTCGTGCTGCGGCATCACGGAATCGCCGCAGCGGGCGATGGCTTGCTGCCGACAGGCGTCGAGGATCTGGACCGGGCGCTGGGCGGTGGGCTGCCGAGGGCGGCTTTGACCGAAATTCATGGTGCCGAAACGCGCGACGCGGGTGCCGCGGCCGGTTTCGCGCTTGCCCTTGTCAGCATGCTCCTGAAGCGGCACGGGGGTAAAAACCCGGTATTGTGGATTGGCACGGCGGAAGTGTTTCGCGAGGCGGCTTTTCCCTATGCGCCGGGGCTGCAACAACGTTTCGGCATAGCACCCGAAAACATCCTCCTGTCGGAGGCACCTAAACTCGCGGATGCGCTTTGGATCGCCGAAGAGGCGGCACGGCTGACGGCGCTCTCGGCGGTGATTATCGAGCTGCGCGGCAACTCGCAGGGACTCGACCTGACGGCGACGCGCCGCCTGCATCGCCGGGCGCAGGCGGCCGGTCGACCGGTATTCCTGCTGCGCCAGTCGGCACATGTCGAGCCGACGGCGGCGCCGGTCCGGCTCCTCGTATCGCCGGAACATGCCGGCCTGCGCTGGACGGTCGGCGGGGCGCTCGCCCGCTCGATCGGCCCGCCGGGCTTTTTGGTCAGCATTGGCAAGAGCCGCACGACTCTGCCCGGACAGTTTGTAGCAGAATGGAACTTCGATGAGCGCTCCCTCCAGCAAAGGCGGCCAGACCGTCGCCAGGCAGAGAATCCTGTCGCTATGGTTTCCCTATCTCAGCGTCGAGCGGATCATGCGGCAACGCCTGGGACGGTCGTGGCGCTTCAGCCGGCCGGCGATGACGCCGCCCCTCGTCATCAGCCACCGGGAGAACAACACACAGCGCATCGCCGCGCTGGACGAGCAGGCTGAGCGCATCCGCCTGAAGCCCGGCATGGGCATCGCCGATGCACGCGCCATGCATCCCGCAATCGACATTGTCGAGGCCGACCCCGGGGCCGACCGGCAATTGCTCGAAAGCCTGGCCGACTGGTGCGACCGCTACACGCCGCTGGTGGCGATCGAGGGCAAGGCCGGGCTGTTTCTGGACATTACCGGTTGCGTGCATCTGTTCGGCGGTGAAAAACGTCTGCTAGACGACATTCTGGCGCGTTTCTTCCACCAGGGTTTCGACGCGCGCGCCGGGCTTGCCTCGACGGCCGGCGCGGCCTGGGCGGCGGCGCGCTTTTCCGGTTCGCAGATCGTCGAACCGGGACAGGAAGCGGGGTTGATCGGACCACTGCCGCTGTCTGCACTACGGCTGGAGCCGTCGACCTGCGCCAGCCTGGAAAGTGTCGGCCTGCGCACCGCAGACGCGGTGATGGCAGCGCCGCGCGCGCCGCTGTCGCGCCGCTTCGGCAAGACCCTGCTCCTGCGCCTCGACCAGGCGCTTGGCCGGCTCGAAGAAACCCTGTCGCCGCGCTTGCCGGTGGCACCGCTGTCGGTCGAACGACAATTGGCCGAACCGGTGTCGAGCACTGCCGACATAGAGAGCCTGGTCGCCATGCTGGCGGCAACGCTGAAGGAGCATCTCGAACGGCGCGAGGAAGGAGCGCGAATGCTCCAGTTGCAGTTGTTCAGGGTCGATGGCGCGGTCAGCCGGATTGCCCTCGGCACGTCGCGGCCGCTGCGCGATCCGCGCCTTGTGCAAAGACTGTTTCACGAAAGGCTGACGGCGCTCGAAAGTGACATCGACGCCGGTTACGGTTTCGACCTGGTGCGCCTGTCAGTGCTTGTGGCGGCACGTTTCGAGATGGACCAGGGCGACCTCGCCGGCGCGACGCTGGAGCGTGACGAGAGCATCGCGCTCCTGGCCGACCGTATCGGCGCGCGTCTTGGCAAGCAGGCGATCCTGAGGCCGGTTGCCGTGCAGAGCCATTTGCCCGAGCGCGCCGTTACCATGGTACCTTTCTGCGAAGGAAATCCGGTGAGGGTAGAGCCCCAGGGCACGCCGCCCCTGCCGATGGAGCGGCCGATCCGCCTGTTTCGCCATCCCGAACTGCTCGACGTGCCGGCAACCGAGGTGCCCGAGGGACCGCCCCTGCATTTCCGCTGGCGGCGCGCGCTCTACCGGGTGGCGCGCGCCGAGGGGCCTGAGCGCATCGCGCCGGAATGGTGGCATGAGGATGCCGATGCGCCGGTGCGTGACTATTTCCGCGTCGAGGATGCCGATGGCCGCCGCTATTGGCTTTATAGGCAGGGCCTCTACGGAGCCTCGCAAAAGGCGGTTCCGCGCTGGTTCATGCACGGTCTTTTCGCATGAATGCAATGACGCCCACGCCCTATGCCGAATTCGGCATCCAGTCGAACTTCTCGTTCCTGCGCGGCGCTTCGAGGCCGGAGGAACTGGTGGTGGCGGCAAGGCTGCTTGGCTATTCGTCGATCGGCCTTGCCGACCGCAACAGCGTGGCCGGCGTCGTGCGGGCCTGGCAGCAGGCCAAGGTGGAAGGGCTTGCCTATCATCCAGGCTGCCGTCTGGTCTTTTGCGACGGCACGCCGGATATCCTCGCCTACCCGCGGGATCGCAAGGGCTGGGGACATCTGTGCCGCATGCTGACGCAAGCCAATCTGCGCGACGAGAGCGAGAAGGGCGTGCCCTGTCTGTACCAGGAGGATCTTGCCGAATGGGGCGACCGGCTGTCGCTTGCCGTGCTGGTTGAGGTCGGACCGGGCGCGGCCGAACCACGCAGCCTGCTTGTCCGGCTGAAGCAGCGTTTCGGCGATGCGCTACGGCTGGCCGTGGCGCCGGACTATGGCGGCAACGACCGCTACAGGATCGAACAGGCCGCCGCGCTGGCAGCCGCCGCCGGCCTGAA
>Ga0209347_1002700_pt1 | contig 22605 bp, 22 predicted proteins | sample AutmiccommuBRH23_FD_187382 | JGI IMG/M metagenome (GOLD analysis project Ga0209347, IMG submission 187382) | Deep subsurface microbial communities from Mt. Terri, Switzerland - Autotrophic microbial communities BRH/23 (SPAdes) (version 2) | ecosystem: Environmental > Aquatic > Deep subsurface >...
TCGGTCGCCTCAAGCGCTTCCGCCGCTTCGCCATCCGCTACGACCGACGTACCGTCCACTTCGCAGGTTTCGTCCATCTCGCCGCTGCCATGATCTGGCTACGGGGGATGAATGTCGATCCGGACTAAGTCCAAACGGCTCGCAGAATGCCTCCATCTCGTCGAACTGGGGCGGCGGGGGTGTCAGCTGCGTCAGGGCCAGCACCTGTCGCTGCTGCCGGGGCCACGCGCCTTCCATCCGGCGCAGCATATGCACCGTCCCCGTGTCGGGGTCGTGCAGCGGCAGCGCCTCGGCCCGCCGGTCGGCATAAAAGGCTGCCAACAACGCCGAGTTCTTGCGATCGGAGCAGGTCAGCTGCCCGCCCCTGCGAAGACTGACCCAGCCATCGGCCAACACCCGCTCGGCAGCGCTGTTCAGTCGCACCAACTGCTCCGCCTCAAACACGAAGACCGCCGTCGCCCGCAGATCGGCCACATTCGCTGAGGGGGCAGGCAGGTCCAGGTCCGCCTGCCGTTGAACCAAGCGGAACGCGCGGAGTAGATGCGGCGACAGCGCCGACAGCAACTGCGAGGACGCGCCGTCGATACCGTCCCCGGGCCGAGGCCGGGCGATGCCGAACCAGCCGATGCAACTCCCAAAGCTCAGGTTTGCGCCGCTGATGTCATAGATGCCGAACCGGGGCAGCAGTTCCTGATGGATCCGGCTCTGCCGTGCGTCACTGTCGGAGACATAGGCGCGCTCGGGGGCGAAAACCCCCGGGGGCCGCGCGAGCACACGGGCGACACGGAAATCGTCTGCGGCATGGTCGGTCAGATAGGTCGGTGCAAACTCGGGATCACCCTTGGCGAAGAGGTTGACATAGGCGCGCCCCGTATCGCTCGAGACCAGAAACATATGGACCGTCGCCCCGTCGATCAGAGAGGCCAGACTGTCGCCGACCTCGGCCTAGCAATGCGGCTCCAGCACCGCGTCATATATCTGGTGGACAAGTCGGTCTGCCGTATTGATCGCTCTGTTCCTCCAGCCTTCCCGACCGGGCGTCTACACCAAGCTGACACGACTTCTGCTGAGCGGCTGCCTACCGCCAGCAGCTCAGCCGGGTCAGCAACGGCGTCTTAGTGATTGAGATGCCCCAAGGAACTGTGTTCGAGTTATTCGGTCACGTCAATAACAGCAGCTACATCACGGCCCGACCCGGCCTGCTGATGGGACGAGGGACTACCTGCGATCCAGTTTTTTAGGTGGGGCTGCATGACTTGGCCAAAGCTCCTATGGCAGCTTTGGGCAAACGGCGCCCTTGACCGGGCCCGCGGGTGCCGGCCGGTCGGCGCAAGGCTGTTGCAGGTCCCGTGCCGATCACGGGCGCGCGCATTCTTATCCCCGAGCCTCGCGCCTCAGCCTTTGACGTCGGCCAGCGAGCATGCATCCCACAGCGGCGAACTGTATCGCCGCGGCACAGACGAACAGCGGGGCAGATCCGGTGGCATCGGCCCCGCCCCCCCCCCCGCGCAACAGGCCGAAGGCCGCCGGCGCGAAGGCATAGCCGGCCTGACCGATCGCGACGATCAGCGGCACCACGCGGGCGGTCGCGGCCGGGGAAAACTCCTGCTGCGCGATCAGCGGCGGCAGCGAGGTGGCATTGCCGATGCCCAGGCCGAACAGCGCGATTCCCAGGAACAGCCAAGGGCCGGCATCCTCTGCCGCAAGAATGAACAGCAGCGAGCCGATCACCTGCACGCCGTAGCTGGCGCCGGCGACAAGCCGGCGGTCGGCCGAAACCGGCATCACCCATCCCACAAGCGATCGACCGAGGATCGCGGCGAGCGTGGCGCCGCCCATGGCAATACCCGTCAGGCCCTCCCCCAGCACCGGCACCAGCATCGAGAACAGATGCGCCAAGAGGCCGATCTGGGCGAAGAGCCCCAGCGTCATGCCGGCGGCCAGAGTCAGGAAGCCGGGGTCTCGGAGGAGGGACCGACGGGCCGGTTCGCCCTGTACCGTCTGGGGCGGGGCAAGCGCGTTCTCAATGCCATCCGGCGCCTGCCCGGTGCTGCCGGGCGTGTGCCGGAACACCAGCGCCGACAGGGCCAGAACGACAGCGACCATGACTCCGCCAACCGCCAGCGCAGCCGGCCCAAAGCCGATCCCCGCGATCCCCGCGATCCACAGCGGCGAGAAGATGACGCCGCCGAGGCTCGCGCCATTATAGGCCATGCCCAAAGCGGCGGGCCGCCGCAGGTTGAACCAGGGTGCAATCAGCGCATTCACCGCGGCGGCGCCCATCGCGACCCAGCCCGCACCGCTGGCCATCGCCGCCGCGAACAGCTGCCAGGGCTGATCCGCCAGCGCCCACCCCGCGATGCCGAGCGCCAGCACCGCGGAGCCGGTCACCGTGACGGTCGGCACGCCGAACCGGCGATAGAGCCGCGGCAGATTGGCGACGACGCCCGCCCCCAGCAGAAAATGCACGGTGACCGCCACCGAAACCATCGCGACCGGCCAGCCGGTACGCTCGACAACGGCATAGAGGAACACCGGCGGGCCGTAGAAGCCGACGCCCCAGCCGAAGGTGGCGAGCACGAAGGTGGCAGCGACGACATGCCAGCCGAAAAACGGGCGGGCGGTGGAGGCAGGCAGGGTCATGGGCGGAACTCTCGTTGGTGTCCCGCCGGTTATGGCCGCAATTCCAAGCGCGACGCTTCGGTCATGGCCGAAGCATCGCCGGTGACCCCTGCGCCGGGATGCGCTCGGCCAGAGGCGCGCACAGGGCACCCCATCGCCAACCCCGCCTCGCCCGCCGAAATAGCCGCCAGCGCACCGGAGCGCGACGGTGCTACATGACGGCAGTCAAGCGGCGCCTTGGTCTGGTGCGCGGGGAGGGGTAGCTGTCATAGCTGACGGTATCGATCATCGTGACGGATATCAGCCGGTCCGGATGGAAGACGCCGAACCTCTGGGCAATGCCGCCGCCGATGTCATGCGCCACCAGGTGGAACCGCTCGAGGCCCCAATGGTCCAGCATCGCATTGAGGATCCCGACCTGCGCGGACATCGAAGTACGGCCGGCACATCGAGCCCGACTTCGAGGTTCTTTCAGACCCTTTCCCGCCGCCGCCGAGCCTCGCCTCTATCATCCGCACAGGGCCCAAAGCACGCAACGCGATCCTCATGGCCCTGATCAGGATCGTGGCTGGCGACCCGTCTGGCAGTTCGCGACGGGCTTTGGGAAGCCGGCTGATCTGGTCAAATCCGGGATGGACGCGGCAACTCCGCGCTCCAAGGCGTAGCTGACGAATGACAGCCTCACCGGCGAAGCGGTCGTTGGCTGGGGGGCGCTGCGACCTGCCCGACCTGTCGTTGCCAATGAGCGCGCGGATTGCCAGCTCTGGGCTGAGGCTCAGTGTAGCCTTACGGGGGATATCTAGGCGCGCCACGGTGTTGGAAAGCTCCTACTGACAGGAGGCGTGTGGGCTTGTTGATGCAGATTTGGTTCCCTGTGCTGGCATGGGCCGCAGAATTTCGGAGTAAACTGGGTATCAGGGAGGTCTGCACAGACCGGGTAGCTCCGGACTGGCTCCTCCGCCACTTGCACATCGCAAACCCGAGATGAGGTCCCTGACGGGGCTTTTTTTCTTTTGGTGTCAAAGGGGTTTAGCGAGGCCGTCCGACTTTCAGAGACTGGCGTTTCGGTCGAAGTCAGTCTCTGAACGCCCCGCGTCTCTTTCCACACGCCCTACACCAAAATCGAGACGGATTTAAAAGGTGACGGATTTTCAGCCACTCGGCAAAAGCGGATTGCGCCGGGGTTGAGGCGCGTTCGATCGCTGTCGATGCGAACGGAGACACCCGAAGGCGGCGTGGTTGTGCGGAGTGGTGCGAAGTCTTTGATGACAACAGAACTTCACCCTCATAGCCTGGCGCGATGTCGAACGGGCCCTGGACGGATGCAGAGAACGACCTGATTGTCGCGGATTACTTCGCGATGCTGGCCGACGATATCGCCGGACGGCCCTACAACAAGGCCGAGCACAATCGGGACCTTCAGGCCCGCATCGACCGCAATCGCAGCTCCATCGAGTTCAAGCACCAGAACATCAGCGCGGTGCTCAAGGGGCTCGGCGAGGACTGGATCCCGGGCTACAAGCCCGCCTTCAACTTCCAGATGACGTTGGTAGACGCCGTGGCACGTTGGCTGGCACTGAATCCGGCATGGCTCGGCCGCCAAGTTGGTTTGCTACCCGCAGGTGGCCTGCGAGAAGCGGCGCAGATCTGGATCGGTCCGCCGCCTACCATGTCGAACCATCCGCCGCCACAAGAGCTAGAGCAGATGCTGCACATCGCCCAGAAGTTCGACGTGGCAGGCCGGGATGAGCGCAACCGCGCCCTTGGCCGCGCGGGCGAGGAACGTGTGCTTGCGCATGAGCGGTCGGTTCTGAGGTCGGCGGGCCGGGACGATCTGGCGCGAAAGGTCCGCTGGGTGTCGGAAGAGGACGGCGATGGCGCAGGCTACGACATCGCGAGTTTCGCCTCGGATGGGTTGCCCCGGCTGATCGAAGTGAAAACGACGAACGGCTGGGAACGCACGCCCTTCCACATCACGCGCAATGAACTGGCCGTGGCCGAGGAGCGGCGGTCGGAATGGCGCCTGTTCCGGCTGTGGAACTTCTCACGCGAGCCGAAGGCGTTCGAACTGCACCCGCCGCTCGGTGCGCATGTCTCGCTGACCGCCATGTCTTTTCAGGCGAGTTTTCATTGACGGTCAGCCAAGCGCTCGTTCAGTTTGCTCCTGCCATGTTTCCCCGGAAAGCCGACATAGATCGTAGAGGGTTACGGTTGACGGCTCACGCCCGCAGGTCAGCCGTTTCAACACCTCCGGCGCGAGGTATGCCAGCCGCAATTGTCGGCTGACGTGGCGCTCTGCTAGCCCAACAGCCTCGGCCAGTTCCTGGATCGTGGCAAAATCGCCAGCCTCCATTCGCCGCCGCCAACCCCATGCGCGGCCTATGGCGCGGAGAATGTGCGGGTCCTGCGTCTGGTCATCGCTGGGCCGGTAGTCGGCAGGTGGCATGATTTTCGGCCGACCATTCTTCTTCCGAACCGTTAAGGGGATCAGGACGCGGATCGTATCGTCTGGCTTGGTCATTCAGTGGACCTGTCGCGGTTTGGTGCCGCTCCTCTGATGGCATAATGTGCAGCAAATGAGACGAACTATGGGCACAGGAAGAACGGATGAATTTCGCAAAGGCACGGTGCGAATTGCACTGACCAGCGGGCTGACACGGCGTCAGGTTGCCGACGATCCTGGTATTGGGCTTTCGACGCTGAACAAGTGGGTGACCGCGCACCGCGACACGGATGTGGTCTCGCTCGAGGATCGCGAGCTTGCGCGGGAGAACGAACGACTTCGGCGCGAGAACCGTATCCTCAAGGAGGAGAGGGATATCCTAAAAAAGCCACCCAGATATTCGCGAGCCAAAGGCCATGAGGTTTCAGTTTGTTGAAGAACGGCGCGGGGCCTTCCCGATCGACCGGCTGTGCCAGGTCATGAACGTCAGCCCGCGCGGGTTGCGGGCTTTCGGTAGCCGGCCTGCCAGCCGCAGGCAGCGCACGGATATGGTTGTGCTGGCGCATATCAAGGAACAATCGCGCCTAAGCCTAGGCAGCTACGGCAGGCCCCGAATGACCGAAGACCTGAAAGAGGTCGGTGTCGATGTCGGTCACCGGCGTGTCGGTCGCCTGATGCGCGAAAACGGGATTACTGTTGAAAGAACGTGCAAGTTCAAGGCGACCGCAGACAGCGATCATGCGTTCAACATCGTCCCGAACCTGCTGGATCGCGACTTCAGTTCGGCCGGGCCGAACCAGAAATGGGCAGGCGACATCAGCTACATCTGGACCCGCGAGGGGTGGTTACACCTGGCCGTTATCCTGGACCTGCATTCCCGCCGCGTGATCGGCTGGGCTGTCAGCAATCGCATGAAGCGCGACCTGGCGATCCGGGCCCTGAAAATGGCCATCGCCTTTCGAGCGCCACCCAAAGGCTGCATCTTCCACAGCGATCGCGGCAGCCAATACTGTTCGCATGACTATCAGAAGAACCTGCGCCAGCATGGCTTCAAAGTCTCCATGAGCGGCAAAGGTAATTGTTATGACAATGCGGCCGTCGAGACGTTCTTCAAAACCATCAAGGCCGAACTGATCTGGCGGCAGTCATGGGCAACCCGGCGGCAGGCTGAGATAGCGGTCTTCGACTACATCAATGGCTTCTACAATCCGCGTCGACGGCACTCAGCATTGGGCTGGAAAAGCCCGGTCGCTTTTGAACGGAAGGTGGCTTAAACAAGCACTCGGAGCGGCACAAATACGCGACAGGTCCAGCCCGTCCGTAGCGTCTCCGCTGGTCGTGGTCCTGCCCTGCCGCGTCCATAAGTGCCTCCTCTAGCGCAGCCGCTCGGCTCGTGCGGTAAAGTGTTCGCGCGCGTCGGACTGCTTCGCAGGCCGGGTTTCAAGGATCGACCGCGCCGACATCGGCAACGCTGCTTCGACGGCACGGACGCCACAACGGGCGGAGTCCACAGCCAAAGGAGACTACCATGCCCGTCCTCCTCTGTGGATCGTTGCAGACCCACCTTGGCACATCAGATGCCGTCGGGGGGCGGTACCATCATCAGAGCCTCCAAAAGTGACGGTTTGTCCTGAAATGAAAGCGGCCATCGGGTGAACGTTCGCTCTGCCGTCATCCGCCAGTCGCAAATGCTGCACCATGCACGAACGGCAATAATGCAAAAGCTGCACTGCAGCGTCATTGCTCCCTTGGCAATGGCAGGTAAGGGCCGACTGCGCCGTTGACGGGGTCCTCGATGTCTGGCGGGCCGACGTATCAGTCGCCCAAGCCTTTGGCTGGCCCTCAGGCGAGCAATCCCATGGCCCGTCAAATCTCGCGACGGGATCGCGCCTTCGGCCTTCGATGCCCGATCGTTCCTTGGCGATGACCCGAAGGCACGCCGAAACGCTTGGGCGAAAGCGCCTTGCGAGCGGTATCCGACCATCTCCGCCACGTCGGCAACGGAGGTCTCGCCGCCGGACAGAGCCTTTCGCGCGAGGGCAAGGCGCCAGGCGCGCAGGTAGGACAGGGGCGGATGGCCGATGCGGCGGGTGGACTCCGCCGAGAAGGCAGCCCGGGACATGCCGGCGACATGCGCAAGATCGGCCACAGTCCAAGGATGCGCGACATCTGCATGCAAGGCACGCAGGGCACGGCCGATCCGCGGGTCGAGCAGAGCGCCGAGCCATCCCGGCTCGGCGGGCGGGACCTGGCCCACATAGGCCCGGAATGTCTCGACCAGCAGCACGTCCGCCAGGCGGGCGTTCACGATCCCGGACCCGATCGTGTCCCGCTCGATCTCCCCGGACATAAGCGAGAGGACCGTCGAGATGGCGCCCGATCCCGACAGGCGCCGGGCCACGATCATGAAGTCCGGCAACATGTCCAACAGGAACTCCGCGTTTGGCCCGGCAAAAGTGACGGTTCCGCCGATGCCGACCGTCTCGTCCCCGCCGATGCGGACAATATCGCAGCCGGGCTCTTGATAGAGGGGGGCGCCGTCCACCGGGGTCAGCGCCGGATCGCTGGCGACGGCATATCCGGTGGGCCCGATCAGGCAGACGTCGCCCGCGCCCATCAGTTGCGGCGCGCATCCCGGAAGCAGCATCCACGCGCGGCCCCGCAGCAGGGCCACGAACTTCAGCCGGTCGATGCTGGGAAAGGCCAACGCCCAATCCCCCGCCGCCTCCATCCGCGTCAGCCGCGTCACCCGCGCGCCGAGCACCTCAAGCACGTTCGACAGTGGATCGAGCGCGGAACTGGACGAGCGCGACAATTTCCTGGACTCCCCTGCGTCGGTCATCTTGGACACCTCGCATATGTTGGCCGCCAAGGAAACGGACCAGAAGGGACCAGCCATGCTGACGGTCAAGGACAAGGTCGTCGCCATCACCGGCGCAAGCAGCGGCATCGGCCGTGCTACGGCGAAGCTGCTTGCGGCGCGCGGGGCCTGCGTCGTGCTCGGCGCCCGCCGGGAAACGGTGCTCGCAGACCTTGCGGAGGAGATTACCGCTGCCGGCGGCAAGGCCGACTTCAAGGCGACGGATGTGCGCCGCCGCGCGGACCTCGAAGCCCTCGTGGCCACCGCCGTCGAGAGGTTCGGCAGGCTCGACGTCATCGTCAACAATGCAGGTATCGGCCCGATCTCGCGCTTCGATGCGCTGCGCTTCGATGACTGGGACGCGATGATCGACGTGAACCTGCGCGGAACCCTCTACGGCATCGCCGCCGCCCTGCCGGTGTTCATGCGCCAGAAGAGCGGGCATGTCATCAACGTCGTCTCCACTGCGGGCCTCAAGATCGTCCCCAACATGGGCGTCTACGCCGCCACCAAGAACGCCGTCCGGACCGCGACCGAGGCGCTGAGGCGGGAGGCCGGGCCGACCCTGAGGGTGACCGAAATCTCGCCCGGCATGATCTCGACCAACTTCGGGGACAGCATCAGCGACCAGCCCACAAGGCAGATGATTGTGCAACGGCTCGGCGAGATCGCCATTCCGCCTGAGGCGATCGCGCGCGGTATCCTCTATGCGCTCGAGCAACCCGCCGACGTGGACGTGGGCAGCATCGTGATCCGGCCCACGGCCCAGGACTGACCGAAGCACGGGGGCGGCCGAGATGTCGGCGCAGTTTCCGGGACTGAGGAGGAAGGCCACCGCCTGCCCGCATGTTCAGTCCCGGCATCTGGTGGATCGGGTTCAGGGTGAATTGATCGTGCGGTTCATGGATAGTGCGGTTCATGCGTTCGACCTGGCCGCCGCTCCGGAAAACAGTCCCCGGACTGTTTTCTGACCCTCACGGTTCTATGGATGGTTGGGCTTTGTCAGTCGGTGCTCGATCCTGTGGACTGAGCAGGCTCGGTCGAAGGGATGGCCGCGCATCCGAGCGGTGAAGCCGTCACGGTTCTTGGGCAGATCGGCGAACTGAATGCCGTTATCGGTGAGGATCGTGTGGATGCGGTAGGGCACGGTCTCAACGAGATCCTCAAGGAACGATCGCGCCGCAGCGCCGGTGGCTCGTTCCACCAGCCTGGCAACCGCAAACTTGCTGGTCCGGTCAATCGCGACGAAGAGATAGAGCTTGCCTTCAGCCGTCTGCACCTCCGCGATGTCGATGTGGAAGAAGCCGATGGGGTAGCGCTTGAACTTCTGCCGCTTCGGCTTGTCGCCTTCGATGTCCGGCAGACGGGAGATGCCGTGACGCTGCAGGCACCGATGAAGGGCTGACCGCGTCCGGTGAGGGATGGACGGCTGCAGCGCATAAAGGCAGTCGTCCAGCGGCAGAAGTATGTGGCGCCGGAACGCGACAACCATCGCCTCCTCGGCCTCGGTCAAAACCGTCGAGCGCGGTTCCGTCGGCCCGGTCTTCATATCCTCGACCGTCGCGCGCTTGCGCCACTTCGCCACCGTCTTGGGGTTCGTCGGGCAGACGATCCACTGGATCGTTTACTGACCCTCCCCACTGCCCAACTCCGGCTCAGCTCCGCGAGCGAAGCTTGCGATCGCTGTATTGCTGCTCTGCCGGCGTGCGTGGTCGTGGCGCTCCCAGGACGAACTTGGCCCATAATGCTTCCCTCCATTCCTGAGAAAGGAACGCACCACCAACTGTGGGATCAAACCCCTAGAGGCGTCTGCGCGAGGATCCGGCATCGCCCGGCAGCATGGGTGCCGTGCACTATTGCCTCCTCGCGCAGCGGTGCGGTTGCTCAGCCTCGATCCTCGGGGCTGGTGCGGACCGCCCGAGGCTTCTTGAGCAGCGGCGCAAGATACGGCCACACGATGCTCAGCAGCGCAAAGCCCAACAAGATGGCCGAGGCGGGGCGGGTCAGGAACAGCCATGCGCCGTCTTCGGTGTAGGTGATCCCGCGGCGCAGGTTCAGCTCCAGCATCGGGCCCAAGATGAACGCCAGGATGAACGGGCCCACGGGCAGGCGGCAGCGGTCCATGATCAGTCCAAGCGAGGCGAAGGCCAGAAGCAGCACGTAGTTGAATGCGGTGCTGGACCCGACGAAGACACCGACAAAGCCTAGAACCACGACCGCCGGATAGAGGTAGTGGTAGGGGATCTTGAGGATCGCCGGAAACAGCCGCATCCCGACATATTGCAAGAACAGCACCAGCACTGCCGAGATCAACGCCGTCAGGAACAGGGCATAAACGATACCGGGGTTGTTGGTGAACAGCAGCGGTCCCGCCTGGATGCCGTGGATCATCAGGCCGCCGAGCAGGATCGCGGTCGTGCCATCCCCCGGGACGCCAAGGGCAACCGTCGGGATCAGCGAGCCTCCGACCGAGGCGTTGTTCGAGGTTTCCGAAGCAAATACCCCGTCAATGCAGCCCTTGCCGAACTTCTCGGGATGGCGGGAGCCGGACTTTGCCTGCGCATAGGCGACCATGTTCGACAGCCCCGCCCCCATGCCCGGCAGAAACCCGATCCACAGGCCGATAAGGAACGACCGGATGATGTTCCACGCATTGTCACGATACTCGGCCAGACTGACGCCAAAACCGCGAATGTCGGACATGTCGATATCGGGCACCTGTTGCTGCCCGCGGGCATGATCCGACACCACCTGCTTGACCGCGAAAAGCCCCAGCATCAGCGCGACCAGATCAAGACCGCTGCCCAGATAGATGCTGCCGAAGGTGAAACGAGCATAGCCGTCGATGGGTGCGAAGCCGATCGTGCTGAGCAGCAAGCCAAAGGCCGCCGAGGCCATGCCCAGGAACACGCTGCCCTTGGACAGCGCGGCCACCAGCGAGATTGCGCAGAACCCAAGCGAGAAATACTCCCACGGGCCAAGCTTCAGGGCCAGCTTCGCCAGCACCGGGCTCAGCGCCATCGCAACGCCGATCGACAACACGGTGCCCAGGAAGGATGCGGTGATCCCGGCGCCGAGCGCCTTGACCGCCTGCCCGTTGCGGGTCATCGGGTAGCCGTCGAACGTCGTTGCAATGGAGGACGGAGAGCCCGGGATCCCCAGCAGGATGGACCCGATCAGGCCCCCGGAAACGCCGCCGACCCAGATCGACACCAGCATCGCGATGCCGACCTCGGCCGGCATCCCGAAGGTCACGGGCAGCAGAAGCGCGACGCCGAGACCGCCGGAAAGCCCGGGAATGGCGCCCAGAATGATGCCGAGGATCGTGGCGAGCAAGATGACCAGAAAGGTCATCGGCTCCATCAGTGACATGAATGTATCGAACATGATGCGCGCCCTTAGAAGAGGATGCCGTGAGGCAGGAAGGCGCCAAGGGCGACCCGGAACACCAGATGGACAACGCCTGTGACCAGCGCGGCATAGATAGCGCCGCGCAGGAGGCTGCGCCGGTCAGGGCCTGCGATGACGTAGTAGATGGCGAAGGTCCCGATCAGCGTGGCCGGATAAAAGCCGACAAGCCAAAGGCCCGCGGCATAGCCGACCAGCAGCCCCGCCATCGCGATCCCGCGGCGCCATTCCGCGCCTGAGATGCGCGGGGCAGGCTCATGGCTGCGCTTGAACAGCAGTCCCAGCCCGCAGATCACCAGGATCGTGCAAGCCATGATCGGAAACAGCTTGGGGCCCGGGTCGTTGTTGAAGGTGCGCACACTGATCTGCATGGCGATCAGGATGCCTGCCCCCCCGATCGCGACCAGCGCCGCACCGAGCGGCTTGTCGGTGTTCATTGTCGGTTCTCCTCCCGCAACGGCGTTGCGCTATTTTGTCAGTTGCAGGCTTTTCGCCAGTTCGGCGATCTTGGCATCTTCTTGCGCCACCAGCGCCTCGGCTTCTGCGACGCTGAGCGCGCGGAAGGCGCTGTCGGTCGCCGCCAGGCGTTCCTGCACCTTGGCGTCCTCTGCCATACCGGCGATGGCGGCGTTGATCTGCGCGGTGATCGCCGGATCCATACTGGCCGGGCCCCAGATGACCAGTGGCGACAGCCATTCGATATCAACGCCCTGGCTGGCACAGGTCTGGTATTCTGGATAGTCGGGGTCGGCCTCGGGGTCCAGCATGCACAGGCCGCGCATCTGGCCAGCCTGGTCGAACTGGCGCGCAGAGCCGGCGCCCAGATTGCCGATGGAGATGTGGCCACCCTGAACGCCGGCGACCTTGTCGACCTCGGCGGCCGCTTCCACCAGCCGAAGCTCGATCTCTTCGTTCGCCATCAGCTCGCCGGCGATGAAATGGGACGATCCTCCCAACGCAACGCCCACCGTCAGCTCGCCGGGCCGGGCGCGGGCATCTTCGACAAACTCGCGCAGCGAGGCCCAGGGTGCATCCGCCCCAACGGCGAACACCTGCGGCGGATAGCTTTGCGCAATGGCGACGGTCGTGAAATCCTCAAGGCCGCGGTCATACTTCCCGGTATGGGCGTTCACCAGCAGGCCGGTGTGGTGGAACAGCAGCGTCTGCCCGTCAGGATCGGCATTCCGCACCTGCTCGAACGCGACGGTGCCACCGCCGCCGGGCTGATTGATGACAACCACCGGCACATCCAGCGCCTGTTGCAGATAGTCGGCAACGATGCGCCCCATGATGTCGGTTCCCCCGCCGGGCCGTGACGGGATCACCAGCTCGATGGTGCCGTCCGGCCAGTGCTGTGCCGCCGCAGCCATCGGGGTTGCGCAAAGGGCCAGGGCGCCCAAGGCCCCCCAAGTGTTAAGGTGTTGCATATGTCTCCTCCCTCTCATCCTGCATCGTCAACCTTGAAGGTGCTGGTGCAGCCATCTGACCAGCGCCTGCCGGGCCTCCAGATGCCGGGCCTGCCCCGCGATCAGGAAGCCATGGTCGCAGTCGTGAAACTGGCGCACCGTCACATCCACCCCCGCCTCGACCAGCCTGGCAGCATAGCGCTGCGCCTCGAACCGCAGCGGATCGAGCCCGGCGATCAGCACGAAGACCGGGGGCTGCCCCGCCAGCTCGGCGCCGTCGGCGTAGAGCGGTGACATCAGCGGGTCGCTCAGATTGGCCTGCCGGACCCCATAGAGCGCGTTGAACGCCCGCAGACGGTCGGCCGGGAAGATGCTGTGCGGTTCCAGCTTGTCCTCGGGCTCGGTCACGGCATCAAGGAATGGATAGTCCAGAAACTGGGCGCACAGATGGAAATCTCCGGACCGGCTGGCCATCAGGCAGATGGCAGCCGTCAGGTTGCCCCCCGCGCTATGCCCGCCAAGCGCGATCCGGGCCGGGTCGATCCCCAGCACCCCGGCATTGGCAAAGGCCCATGCGGTGATGTCGTAGCTTTCATGGAGCGCGGTCGGAAACGGATGCTCGGGCGCAAGGCGGTAGTCGATGTCTAGCACGACGGCGCCCAGCTGGCTGGCCAGATGGGCGCAGAACACGGTGTCCCGATGCTGATAGCCCCGCACGAAGCCGCCGCCATGCAGGTTGATGACTAGCGGGCGCAAGCCGTGGGCCTTGCCCTTCGGCACCACCTTCAGCACGCGGCTGGCCCCGACGCGTGTCGGCACCGACAGCTCGGTCACATCGACCAGGTCCAGATCCGCCTCCATCTCGGGCGTCAGGTTCGTGGCGACCAGCGAGCCCGTGCGCAGCTCTTGCGCCTTCGCGGCACGCTCTTCGGCGGTCCAGTCGAACTCGCGGCTCACGCGGCGGCCTCCATCAGGGCGCGGACCTGCGCGATGCGGCCATCGATCAGCTGGTGCCAGATCGCCGGGTCCTGGAATGGATTGTGCCCCGAGCGGATCAGGTCGACCTTCTCCATCATCCCGACCTGCTTGGGATGCGAGCCAAGGGTGATCTCCACCGGGATCTCGCGCAGCGACAGCAGCGAGCGCAGGAAATCCCCGCGGATCGACGCGGGCTGTCCCGAGGCTGCCAGCGCCGCGTCGGTCATCGTGTTCAGCCCGACGCCGCCATGCATCCCGCACAGCGCAGGGCGACCATCCCCGCCCTCTGCCTCGAAGAAGAACGAGGTCGTGCCGGGCGTATGGCCGGGTGACAGCACCGTGCGGATGCTGCGCTGCCCCAGCCGCACCGGCTGGTCATCGTCAAAGAAGCCGTCGGGCGTGAAGCTGCCGAAGGGATAGCCCTCAGTGAAGATCTGATCCGGATGCTGGTTCATGAAGTCCCAGTCCTCGCGGCTCATCAGAAGTTCGGCGCCCGTATGTTCGACCAGCGCCCGCACGCCGCCGGTATGGTCGTAATGCATGTGCGAGATCAGGATCTTGCGGATGTCCGCTGGGTCGAAGCCCAGCTTGCGGATATTTTCAAGGACCAGATAGACCTGCGGCTGCATCGTCGTGTCGATCAGCGCCAGCCCGTCATCCGAGGCCAGCAGATAGGCCCCAACCCAGTTGTTCCCGACATAGTAGGTGTCGCGCGCAACCTCGAAGGGTTCGGTCGCAACTTCCCACGGCCGCTCGCAGCCTTGGCAGAGGCACTCGAACGGGTCGGTCGGCAACGGCGGCAGGGGGCGTCTGATCATCTGGGGCTCCTGAAGGATACGGGGCATCGTCCCGGCGCCGCGGAGGGCGGCGCCGGTTGGGGGTTGCAAAGGCAGACGGGTCAGTTCAGGCCGAGCGCGGCCGCGGTTTTCTCGATGCGCTGATCTGTCTGTTCCAGCTGGCCCGCCATGTCGGCTTCGGCCAGCGTCGTGACCGGCATCCCGAAGGTTGTCAGCTGCTCGCTGACCGAAGGGTCGGTTGCAGCGGCGGTCATGGCGTCATGGATCGCAGTGACCAGCGCAGAATCCATATCCTTGGGCCCCATCACCATGAAGTCGAACCCGAAGAGCGCGCTTTCATAGCCCTGCTCGACCAGCGACGGCGTCTCGGGGGTCAGCGGGTCCCGCTCGGGCGTGGCCGCGATCGTGCCCAGAACCCGCAACGCGCCGGTGTCCAGATACTGCCTGGTGTTCGCGGTGTTGATCAGCGCCGCGTTGATCTGCTTGCCTTGCAGTTGCACGAGCTTGTCGGAATCCGATCCCGCCTCGACAAAGCGGAAGGTGGCGCCGCTATCCTCGGCCAGAAGCCCGCCCATGAAATGCGTCGAACCGCGCAGCTGCACACCCACGCTGATCGCGCCCGGGTCAGCCTTCGCAGCCTCGACCAGGTCGGCAACGGTCTGGAAGGGCGAGTCCGCGGGCACTGCCAGCGCATAGCTGCCCCCGACCGGCATCAGCGCCAGCGTGGTGAACTCTTCCAGCGGGTTATTGGGATAGGCGCCGGTGTGATAGGAGGTCAGCAGACCCGTGTGAAAGAACAGAAGGGTCTGGCCGTCCGGGTCCGCGGTGCGCACCTGTTCGGCGGCAACCGCGCCGCCGCCGCCGGGCGCGTTGACCACGATGAACGGCGCCCCTTCTTGCTGTTGCAGCTTGTCCGCGATGATGCGGGCCACCGCATCGGTGCCGCCGCCGGGGCTTGCGGGCACATAGAACTGCACCGGCCCGACCGGCCAGGCATCCTGTGCCAGCGCCGCACCCGGCAGGCCTGCGCCAAGCGCCAGCGCCAGGCCAAGCCCGGCACCCGCAAAGCGGCGACGCGACAAGGTAGTGATCGTGAATTCCATGAAACCTCCTCCCAGAGCTTCGATATGAATGACAGCCTAGGATCAGACGGGTATATATCTGAAATCAATTATCTGGGCTCGCGATAAGGGATGCCTATACCCATGGCAATCAACTCTCTCACCCTCCTGCGCCGGATGACTGCGCGGGCACGGCTGCGGCACATGCAGGCCCTGATCGCGCTGGACGACCTGCGATCGATGAGCCGCGCGGCCGAGGCGATGGACATGACTCAGCCCGCCATGAGCCAGCTGGTTGCCGAGCTGGAGCAGCTGCTGGAAACCACGCTGTTCTTGCGCCACTCGCGCGGTGTGACGCCGACGCGGGCGGCGACCGACCTGCTGCCCGTTGCCCGACGCATCATCGCTGCGACCGAAGAAGGGGCCGAGTTGATCGCCTCGCACAATCGCCGCGACGGGGGGCTGGTCCGGATCGGTGTCAGCATCGCCGCAGAAAGCGGCCTGCTGCACGGCGCCCTGCCAAGCTTTGCCCGGCGTCATCCCGATATTCAGGTTCAGATCGAGTCCCTGCTGGGGCAAAGCCTTGACGCCTCGTTCACCAGCGACGCCTTCGACATCATTGCCTGCCGTTGGCGCCAGGTCGTGCCGGCCGATTGGGAGTTCGTGACCTGTCTGCCGGACTCGCTGGAGGTTGTCTGTGCCCCCTCGCATCCGCTGGCCTTACGGGCGGTAGTCACGGACGCGGATTTGCAGGATGCAACCTGGCTGGCCAACCATGTTGCGACGGTGGCACGCCAGCATTTCGATGCCTTTACCAGCGCGGCCGGTTGGAGCATCCCGAGCGAAGTCCAGATCATCAGCCGCGTGCCCGCGGTCATCCTGCCCCTGCTGGCCTCCGGAGGGCTGCTCTCCTTGCTTCCGCGCAGCATCGTCAAACCCTGGATCGACGATGGTCGGCTGATCAGCCTCGCCACGCCCCTCAGCTTTCCGTTACCCGACGTCGGCTTCTACTGGCGTCCGGCCGAAATCGGGACCGCGAGCCGCCTGCTGTCGAATGAGCTGAAATTGTCGGGGCAGACGACCACCCTCGCCTCCGAGTGGTTCAAGGCCCGGCAACTGCCGACGGATTGGGACGAACAGCGCAGGATCTGAGCAAGTTCGCGGAGATATTGCGGCAATAAACTACCGGCCTTGCCCTCCCGGGGGCCGTCGCGTTCACCGTTACCTTTGCATCCATGGGAATAATTAATGGATTGCCTCGACTTTGCGAGGCGCCGGAAGTCAAGCCGTGCACAAAGCTCCACCCCCCCAAACCGTATCGGCTCAAACGGTCAGGAGAGATTAGCGCCCAAGTCAAGGCGATCTGAGCCCCTGTTCACCGTCTCGCCCCGGTCGCAGCTCCCGTAACCCTCGGAGAGCACGGAGAAATCGCGGCTCATAAAACGAGGTAGAGTAAACGAGCGATATATGGCGGTGTGAGCGCTTGTATCGACCCAGCGGAATCTGCGCAGGTTAGGCCGCTAATTCGAATGCTGCGGCGGGGGTTTTCATGGCCAGCGCCTGATGCGGGCGCTCGTGGTTGTAGAACTGTAAGCGACGGCTGAACCCCACTTTGCTTGGCCGTCAGTGGGAGTCCATCGGGAGCGCCATATGGATGCGGCCGGTGACGTTGCCCCGAACTTCTATCCAGCGTGAGCGAGACTCCGGGTTTTAGTTTTGCCCATTGGGGCGGGTTGGGCAACGGGGGCTGGCGCGGAGCTTTGCGGGTTGCGCGGCGTCAGGCCCCGTTGCGGGGTGAGGGTCTGGGCGAAGGCGGCGGGCGTTTGCCAGCCGAGACGGGAATGGGGGCGTTCGGTGTTATAGTCCGTGCGCCAGGCGGTCAGCGTGGCGCGGGCATGGTGCAATGACGGGAACAGCGTCTCGTTCAGCAGCTCGTCGCGCAGGCGTCCGTTGAAGCTCTCGACGAAGGCATTCTGGGTCGGCTTGCCGGGGGCAATGTAATGCCAGTCGATCTTGCGATCATCGGCGAAGGTCAGGATCGCGTTCGAGGTGAACTCTGTCCCGTTATCGCTGACTACCGTCCGGGACTTGCCGCGGGCCTCGAACAGCATCGCCAGTTCCCGCGCCACCCTCGCTCCCGGACGGGGATGTGTCGGCGATCAGGGTGAGGCATTCGCGCGTGCAGTCATCGACCACGGTCATGATCCGGAACCGGCGACCAGCGCTGGTTCGGCATCAGTGGCAGCACCATCGGAGCCCGTGTCCCGATGGCCCGCTTGCGGCCGCCGCGGCGGCGGACATGCAACCGCTCCTCGCGGTAGATGCTGAACAGGCGCTTGTGGTTCACCTCATGACCCTCGCGCCGCAAGAAGACATGCAGCCGCGATAGCCGAACCGGCGGCCCACCCGGGCCAGTTCCTTCAGCCGCTCGCGCAGCACAGGGTCGTCCTGCCGGATAGCCTTGTAGCGCATGGTCATCCGGCAACAGCCGATCACCCGGCACGCCCGTTCGCTCATCCCGTGGCCTGCCACCAGATGCGCGACCGCTTGCCGCTTCGCGGCGGGCGCTACCACTAATGGGATGGTCCGCCCCGCACCCCAGCGTCAGTATTGCGGCATCGCAAAAACGGAAGGAGAGAAAGTATGCGAACAAAGCCGATCCCTGAGACGACCGCCTTCGGCATCGACATCGGCAAAAAGGTCTTCCACGTCGTCGCCTTGAACGCCGTCGGAGCGGTGATCCAACGTGCGAAGTTCTCCCGCGACACGCTGATGGCGTTCTTTGACGCCGCACCGAAGGGGTTGGTCGGCATGGAGGCCTGCCCAGGCTCACAGTGGCTGGCCCGGCGGCTTGTCGCGATGGGCCATGATGCTCGGATCATCCCGGCGCGCTTCGTGAAGCCCTATGTCAAATCGAACAAGACCGACACTGTCGACGCGGCGGCGATTGCCGAAGCCGTGACGCGGCCGACCATGCGGTTTGTCGAAGTGCGGACGCCCGGGCAGGTCGATCTTCAGGCGCTTCACCGCATCCGCGACCGGCTCGTCGGGCAAAGAACCGCGCTGATGAATCAGGCGCGGGCTTTCTGCATCGAATATGGGTTGGCAATGCGGGTCGGTTCGGGTGGCTTCCATGCCGACATCCGTCGGCATCTGGCCAATGCGGAGAACGATCTGACACCTGCCATGCGGGTGCTGCTTGAAGAGCTGCTCGATGACCTCGCCTATGTCGAAGGGCGCATCAAGGCCGTGAACGTCAAGGTCGAGGCCTATGCCAGCGAACATGAGGCTGTCAGCCGTCTTGTCACCATTCCGGGCATCGGGGCACTTGGTGCAACCGCGCTTGTTGCTGCCGCAGGTGACGGTCGGCAGTTCAAGAAGGCGCGTGATCTGGCCGCGTGGCTGGGGCTCGTTCCGGCAGAGCATTCGACCGGAGGCAAGCGGACCCTGCTGGGCATCAGCAAACGCGGCAATCGTTACGTGCGGAGGCTGATCATTCACGGCGCGAGGTCATGCCTTTTGCATCTGAACCGCGCAAACCACGCCTTGGGAGGCTGGCTCTCCGCTCTGGAAGCACGAACGCACCGCAATAAGGCCGTGGTCGCCTTGGCCAACAAGCTGACCCGGATTGTCTGGGCCATCCTGACCAAGCCTGGCACTGTCTATCTGCAGTCGAAAGGAGCAGCTGCGAGCTGACCTCTTCACCGCAGAACCGATTGCAGGGGACGTGATGACCAAACGGTTGATCGACCCGGGTAAGCCACGCGCAAAAAACGGGACTGTATCCCGCGCCACTAATCTGGAACCCGAGGGGCGGATCTCATCAAGGCCTTGTCGCCAAAAGCGGCTGACTGATCAGAGGCCGGATACATTTACGCAAGCCGGACGGTCACGAGCGAAAACCTTGCAATAGCGGGGCGGACCATACATTTTCCCAGGAGATCCTTCAGCGCGGCATTGTCGAGAATCGCATCCGCAAGAAGCCGTTTCAGGCGGGCGTTCTCGTCCTCGAGTCCCTTCAGGCGCCTGGCCTCACTGACATCCATCCCGCCGTACTTGGCCTTCCATTTGTAGACGGTCGCATCACTGACGCCGCGCTTGCGGCACAGATCAGCGACGGAAACCCCCGCCTCATGCTCCTTCAAGATGCCGATGATCTGGTCTTCACTGAACCTGCTGCGCTTCATCTCTCGTCCTCTCGGTTGGGCCAGAGTCTATCTCAAACTGGATTAGGTGCAGGGGGCAACGTCACCACCAGCCGCGTCCAGCAGATGATCGGTCTTGCGTTCCTGGCTCCCGACATCCTCAGCCAGATCGCCGCAGGGACTCAGCCGATGGCTTTCACCTCCGAGTGGTTCAAGACCCGGCAACTGCCGACGGATTGGGACGAACAGCGCAGGATCGTCAGCAGGCTCTGAGCAAGTTCGCGGAGATATTGCGGCAAAAAACAGCTGCAAGCCTCGCCCTGCCGTGGCCGTCGCGATCACCGTCACCTTTGCTTCCTTGGGTATAATCGCTGGCCTGCCGCCCCTTGCGACGCGCCGGAAGTCAAGCCGTGCGCAAAGCTCCACCCCCCGAAACCGTATCGGCTCAAACGGCCAGAAGAGACTCGCGCCCAAATCAAGGTGATCTGAGCCCCCTGTTTACCGTCTCGCAGCGGTCGCAGGTCCCGTCACCCTCGGAGAGCACGGGGGAAATCCCGGCTCATAAAACGAGGTAGAGTAAATGAGCGATTTGATGGCGGAGCCGAAGGGATTCGAACCCTCGAGACGGTTCCCCGTCTGCACCCTTAGCAGGGGTGTGCCTTCGACCACTCGGCCACAGCTCCGCCGATGCGTATAGGGGGGGGAGAACCGAGAAACAAGGCCGAAAATCCGGGTTGGGCGCGGCTTGGGCGGCGCGTGGGTTCAGGGGTCTATCCTGCACGGTGCCGCGCTGTCTGCCGGCGCCACCCGGAACTGCAGCCACGCACCTGCCCGCCCGAACGCGAAAGGCCCCTGCCTTTCGGCAGGGGCCTTTTAGCCGAACGGCAGGTGGATCACACCACCCGTTCGACCATCATCTTCTTGATCTCGGCAATCGCCTTGGCCGGGTTCAACCCCTTGGGGCAGGTCTTGGCGCAGTTCATGATCGTGTGGCAACGATACAGCTTGAACGGGTCTTCGAGGTCGTCCAGACGCTCGCCCGTGGCCTCATCCCGGCTGTCGATGATCCAGCGATAGGCATGCAGCAGCGCCGCCGGGCCAAGGTAGCGGTCAGAGTTCCACCAGTAGCTCGGGCACGATGTCGAGCAGCAGGCGCACATCACGCATTCATAGAGCCCGTCAAGCTTCTTGCGGTCGCCGATGGACTGCTGCCACTCGCGCGCGGGCTCGTTGGTCTTGGTCTCCAGCCAAGGCATGATGCTGGCATGCTGGGCATAGAACAGCGTCAGGTCGGGGATCAGGTCCTTGACCACCGGCATATGCGGCAGCGGGTAGATCTTGACGTCGCCCTTCACCTCATCGAGACCATAAATGCAGGCCAGCGTGTTGATGCCGTCGATGTTCATCGCGCAGGACCCGCAGATCCCCTCGCGGCAGGAGCGGCGGAAGGTCAGGGTCGGGTCGACCTCGTTCTTGATCTTGATCAGCGCGTCCAGGATCATCGGGCCGCACTTGTCCATGTCGAGGAAATAGGTATCGACCCGCGGGTTCTCACCGTCATCGGGGTTCCAGCGGTAAATCTTGAACTTGCGGACGTTCTTGCCTTCGGGCTTCGGCCAGGTCTTGCCGACGCGGATCTTCGAGTTCTTGGGAAGCGTGAACTGAACCATTTGTTAGGTTTCCCTTCCAGTCATTCCGGGGGTCTGGCGGCCAAGGCGGGTGCTGGCCGGAGGTCTGGCATCTGCGGGGCAGGGTGCCTGCGCGGTCATGGCGCGGCGCCCCGCTGGTAAAGCGGGCGGGTGGGGTATTCCCCGGACTTGCGCACCACGCAAGCGGTATACTCCGCCGACGGGTCGCCGAAGATAACGCTGGGGGCGAAATCCACCTCGAAATCCGTGACGATGCCACCGTTCGAGGATGCCCCCGCCTTGGCCCTGCCCGAGATGGGCGGCGCAGCGGCAAAGCGTTCGGCACAGAAGGATTCGGCACGGCTGACCGGGATCGGGCCGCAGCTGGCGAGGGCAAGCCCCGCCAGCACCAGCACATATCCCGGCCGCAGCAGCATCAGTAGACCCGCGCTTTCGGCGCGATCTTCTTCAGGTCGATCCCGCCTTCATCGAAGGTGGTCAGCGGATCGAGATGCACCGGACGGCTGGACAGGGACACAGAGGCACCATCGACATGCGCCAGGCTGTGCACGCGCCAGTTCACGTCATCGCGGCTGGGATAATCCTCATGCGCATGGGCGCCGCGGGATTCCTTGCGCGCCTCGGCCGCCACGATGGTGGCAAGCGCGTTGGGCATCAGGTTCTGCAGTTCCAGCGTTTCCATCAGGTCGCTGTTCCACACCAGGCTGCGGTCGGTGACCTTGATGTCGGCCATCTTGCCGGCGACTGCCACCATCTTCTCGACGCCTTCGGCAAGGGTCTTGTCGGTGCGGAACACCGCCGCGTCCGATTGCATGGTGCGCTGCATCTCCAGCCGCAGCTCCGCAGTCGGGATCGCGCCCGAGGCATGGCGGGCCGCGTCGAAGCGGGCGAGGCCCTGGTCGATGCTGGCCTTGTTCGCAGCCGGGGTCGCGTCGGCCGGGTTCACGATTTCCGCAGCGCGGATCGCGGCAGCGCGGCCAAAGACAACGAGGTCGATCAGCGAGTTCGACCCCAGCCGGTTCGCGCCGTGGACCGAGGCGCAACCGGCCTCGCCCACTGCCATCAGGCCGGGGAAGATCGCATCGGGGTTGCCCGGCTGCGGGTTCAGCACCTCGCCCCAATAGTTGGTGGGGATGCCGCCCATGTTGTAATGCACGGTCGGCAGCACCGGGATCGGCTCTTTCGTCAGATCGACGCCGGCAAAGATCCGGGCGCTTTCGGAGATGCCCGGAAGGC
>Ga0209347_1002701_pt1 | contig 22600 bp, 22 predicted proteins | sample AutmiccommuBRH23_FD_187382 | JGI IMG/M metagenome (GOLD analysis project Ga0209347, IMG submission 187382) | Deep subsurface microbial communities from Mt. Terri, Switzerland - Autotrophic microbial communities BRH/23 (SPAdes) (version 2) | ecosystem: Environmental > Aquatic > Deep subsurface >...
TTTCTCGCGGCGCCTGCAGACCCAGGAAACCCTGACCCAGCTGATCGCCGAGGCCATCGAATCGCACCTGCAGCCGCACGGGGTGGCCATCCTGATCGACGCCGAACACCAGTGCATGACCACGCGCGGCGTGCACCACCGCCACGTTTCGACCATCACCACCCGGTTCACTGGCGACTTCAAGTCCGACGCGGCGCTGAAGGACCGGTTCCTGAAGCTCGCCCAGGGACGATAAAAGGGCTGAACCGACTCGCCTCCGAGGCGTAATGCGAAGGTGGAGCCGTTGATGGAACCCTCTTCGGCCCGAACCCGCTTTACAAGCCGGGCCGGGGACGCCAAGAGACGGTCCGAAGCTATAAGCGTCGCTCGCCGCGTGTCGCGCCGGGCCTGATGGAGAACCAGCGCATGGGCGCCAAACTTTCCGGACCGGGTGGCGGCAAGAGCCACACCATTGAACAGAACGCCGACATCAACGTCACGCCGTTCGTCGACATCATGCTGGTGCTGCTGATCATCTTCATGGTCGCCGCGCCGATGGCCACGGTGTCGATCCGTCTCGACCTGCCGCCGGCGGTGCCGCCGGAGAACCCGGAAGAGCAGAAAGAGCCGGTCTACATCACCGTCCAGGAGACGGGCTCGATCTTCATCGCCGACCAGCAGTCGTCGCTGGAAGGCCTGTCGGCCGACGTCTGCGCCGCCCTGGGCGGCGGCGACCCCGCCTGCAAGGACGAGCGCGTGTTCATCCGCGCCGACCCGGAAGTCACCTACAACCAGTTCATGGAAGTCATGAACGAACTGCAGGCCAAGGGCTTCTTCAAGGTCGGCCTGCTCAACGAAGACATCGAATAGGGTTCATCCCCGTTCAAACGATCAGGGGCCGCTTCCTTCGGGAGGCGGCCCTTTTTCTTTGGTCGCTCCTCACAAAGCTATCGTCATCCTCCGGCAAGCGGCGCAGCCGCGCAGACCGGGGGACCCAGCGGCGCGCGTGAGCGCGAAACTATCCGGAGCACCGCCGTTCAAATCAGCCTGCCTGAACAGATCGCCTTCGGCGCCGCTGGGTCCCCCGGTCTCGCTGCGCTCGCCGGAACGGTACAGGGTGCCGCGTCCCTCCCGACCCAGGCGCTCCCCGCTGCCGCCCACCTCGATCCATTGTCCCAGGCTGCCGCGCACCGTGGTCACCGCTTGACGGGTGTTCACCACGCCGCCGCCCTGACGGCTCAGCGTGTCGCGCCGGGTACTGAGCTCCAGGATGACATCGTCCCCCGACAGCCGCGGCAGAACATAGAAGCCGCTGGTGACGTCGCGATAACGGGTCGTGTCGTGGACCACCGCGCCGCCCGGTCCGACGACGACGTCACGCTCTCCCACGGGCACGGCCTGTCCCGTCTGGATGAACGCGGTATGGCCCTCGAGCACCCGCAGGCGCTGGGCGACGCCCTCGCGCCCCCGGGATTCGGTGGCGTAGATACGCACCCGGCTGTGCACACCGTCGCGGTCCGCCGCCACTTCGCCCGAAGTCCCCTGCCGCGATTCCAGGGAGCTGGTCGGTTGTCGAACGCTGACGAGCAGTTGGCGTGGCGCGCGGTCCAGGCGCTGTACCAGGTCGCGCACCTGCTCAAGGGTATCGGGCCGCGCCCGTACGATCAGCTGAAAGCCACTCGCTTGCACCGCCTCTCCGTCGCCCAAAAGGGGCTGCACGATGCCGGCCAGCTCCGCGGCAGGACGTTGGGACAGATCGAAGACTTCGATGCGGGATTCGCCGTCCGCACCCACGCTGCCCAGCAGCAGCCCAAGGAGGGCGAGCAGGGGCCAGCGAAGCATGCGGGGGTAGCGTATGCCCATAGTGCTCAGATGTGCAGCCGCCGCAGCTCCGTATCCGGGTGGCTGAGGTTCCACATGTCGTCGAACTGCTTGAGCAGCTCGCGACAGCGCCCCCCGGCGCGAAAACACGCCTCGCCCTCGTATCGCCCTGGCATCGACTTGTGGATGTAGCCCGATTCGTCGGCCACCAGGAAGGCCTCGGGCAGTTCCCGGTGCTCGGGGGCGGCACGGTGCAGCTGGATGGCGCTGGGGAGTCGGCGGGCCGTCTCGATCAGCCGATGCCCGCGTTTGACAGCCGGGTTGGGGTCGCGCACCAGCACCCGCACTCGCGCCATGGACCGGGAGGTGGCCAGCCGGGTGAGCGCGGCGAGAAACTCCGCGTTATCGTATACCGCGGGATCCAGGTCGGCGGTGAAGATCGCCACTGTCCGATGGGCCTGCGCCGCCATGGCGAGGGCGAGCTCGCGGTTCTGTGCGCGCAGATCGAAGCGGATCGGTGTGGCGTCTTCGCCGAGGATCGGGCCGCTCTGTGCGTTCATGGCATCTCCTGGGCCGACGCGTGTCCCGAGCATAGCTCAATCGTTCCGCGCAGGGCAGGGTCGCTGCTCCATGCGCTGGTGCTCGATACCTGCTTCTATGAACGGTTCGCCTGCGGGTTCGAACCCGTGGCGGGCATAGAATGGCACGGCGCTGCGCTGCGCGTGGAGAAACGCCGACCTCGCCCCGATGTGCCCTGCCCGAGCGAGCAGTGCGCGCAGCAATGCCGTACCTATACCGCGCCCCCGCCATTGCCGATCGACGGCCATGCGCCCGATCTGACCGGAAGGCAGCAGCCGCGCCGTTCCGATCACCACACCGTCCGGGCCGCGGGCCAATGCGTGCACGGCCTCGGCGTCCAACCCGTCCCACTCGAGCGTTGCGGGGATGCGTTGTTCGCGCACGAACACGGCATCGCGCACAGCGCGTGCCTGCTGCGCACCGGGCGCGCCGGGCACGATGTCGATACGAAAGGCGATCGCTGGGTTCACCGGGCGTTCAGGGCGAGGGCGGGATCGGGCGACCAAAAAGGAAACCCGGGCTGCACGGGATGGGGGTAATGCAGCCCGGGTTTGTTCGGATGACCAAGACGACATTCTTGGGGAAGCAAAGCGGGAGGGAAGCCGTCCACGCCATCCGAGTTCGATTATGCTCGGATCCTGTCGTGTCTCTGTGCACTGCGTCACAAAACACCGGTACCGGAAACATCAGATGTCGTGGGCCTGTCGTGCCGCGTTTCCGATATAGCTTCCGGGCGTATAGCCCTTGAGCTCGCGTTTGACCTCGTCGGGCAGGTCGAGGCTGTCGATGAATGCCGCGATGCCGGCGCGATCTACCCGTCGTCCGCGGGTCAACTCCTTGAGACGCTCGTAGGGCTTGTCGATGCCATACCGGCGCATCACCGTCTGGATCGCTTCGGCGAGCACTTCCCAATTGGCGTCGAGATCCTCGGCCATGCGTTGGTGATCGACTTCCAGTTTGCCCAGGCCGCGCAGCGCGGACTGGTAGGCGACCACGCTGTGGCCGATGCCGACGCCGAGGTTGCGCAGCACCGTGGAATCGGTGAGGTCCCGCTGCCAGCGCGACACGGGCAGCTTGGCTGCCAGATGGGTGAACAGGGCGTTGGCGAGGCCGAGATTGCCTTCGGCGTTCTCGAAGTCGATGGGGTTGACCTTGTGGGGCATGGTCGAGGAGCCTACCTCGCCGGCGACGCTCTTTTGCTTGAAGTAGCCGAGGGAAATGTAGCTCCAGGCGTCGCGGCAGAAATCGTTCAGCACGGTATTGAAGCGGGCGATGGCATCGAACAGCTCGGCCATGTAATCGTGGGGCTCGATCTGGATGGTGTAAGGATTCCAGTCAAGACCCAGCCCGGTGACGAAGCGTCGGGCGAAGTCCGGCCAATCCTTTTTGGGGTAGGCGGAGATGTGGGCGTTGTAATTACCGACGGCGCCATTGACCTTGCCCAGCAACGGCACGCTGGCGACCTGCTCCCACTGGCGCTTCAGGCGGTACACGACGTTGGCCATCTCCTTGCCGAGAGTGGTCGGCGATGCCGGTTGACCGTGGGTGCGCGACAGCATCGGCAAGTCGGCGTGCTCGTGGGCCAGGGCGCGCACCGCGGCGATGACGTCGTCCATCAGGGGCAGTACCGCCTGGGTGCGCGCCTCGCGCAGCATCAGCCCGTAGGCCAGATTGTTGACGTCCTCCGAGGTGCAGGCGAAATGCACGAACTCCGACACCGCGGCGAGTTCTTCGTTGCCGGCAATCTTTTCCTTGATGAAGTACTCCACCGCCTTGACGTCGTGATTGGTGGTGCGCTCGATGTTCTTGACCCGCCGCGCGTCCTCTTCGGAGAAGTTATCGATGATGCCGTCGAGGACGGCCTTGGCGTGGCGCGAGAGGGGCGGGACTTCGGGAATGTCGGGCTCGCCGGCCAGCGCCTGCAGCCAGCGGACCTCTACCAGCACGCGGTGGCGGATCAGGCCATACTCGCTGAAGATGGGGCGCAGATCCTCGGTCTTGCCACCGTAGCGGCCGTCGATGGGCGAGATCGCGGTGAGGCTGGTCAGTTCCATTCCGGCTCCGGGTCGACGCAGGGCGTGGGGAGAAGCCTGGCGAATGATACACCATCGAGGCGCCATTCGCCGCTGCCGGCCTGTGCTGTCGCACACTGCGGCCTCTACAGGCGGCGGTATAGAATGAGGGCGCGGAACGTCAACGACAAACGGCTGACAGCCGGGGGGAGCGCATGAAACGTATGCAAGTCGCAGTCGTCTTGGCGGGCGTCATGGCCACGGTCGTTACCCACGCGCAGGAGCGGCCCTACGTGGCGGTGCGCACGCTGTCCATGGAGACCGCCAACCGATTGGCGTTGGAAGCGGCCCGCGCGTGCGCAGAACAAGGCTACCAGGTGGCCGCCGCCGTGGTGGACCGAGGTGGGGCGCTGCTGGCGCTGGCGCGTGACCCCCTGGCCGGGCCTCACTCGGTGGAGGTCGCACGACGCAAGGCCTACAGCGCCGCTTCCTTCCAGAGCTCCACCCTCGACCTGCAGGCCCGCAGCGGCATGCAGACCCTCAACGCCGCCGAGCACGTGCTGCTGATCGGCGGCGGCGTGCCGGTGGATGTGGGCGGGCAATTCTACGGCGCCGTTGGCGTCTCCGGCGCTCCGGCCCGCGAGGTTACCGGCGACGTGGATCACGAATGCGCGCAGGCCGGAATCGATGCGATTCGGGAGGCGTTGGAATTTGCTGAGTAGGAAAAAATCCAATGCAGGCGAGACGCGGACATAGCAGCGGAAGGTTATCGCGGCTGTCTCCGGCGCTTCGTGGACAGCAGCAAGTTGCCAGCCGTCCGCCGCGCCTGGTAGGGCGCCCGACACCTCCATTACGCTTTTGACAGCGCCCTCTGCGCCTCTGCGTTGAGCATTTTTATCCCCGCGCCAACTGCCGCAGGACGTAGTGCAGGATGCCGCCGTGACGGTAGTACTCCACCTCCTGGGGGGTGTCGATGCGCACCTTGGCGGTGAAGCGGGTCTTGGCGCCGGCATCGGTCATGGCCGTGACCGTGACTTCCTTGCCGGCGCCGTCGCCGAGGCCCTCGATGTTGTAGGTCTCGGTGCCGTTCAGGCCCAGGCTGGCGGCGTTCTCGCCGTCCCGGAACTGCAGGGGCAGCACGCCCATGCCCACCAGGTTGGAGCGGTGGATGCGCTCGTAGCTCTCGGCGATCACCGCCCGCACGCCCAGCAGTCGCGGCCCCTTGGCCGCCCAGTCGCGGGAGGAACCGGAGCCGTATTCCTTTCCGGCGATGACCACCAGCGGTACGCGTTCGTCGCGGTAGCGCATGGCGGCGTCGTAGATGGACATCGGCTCACCGCTGGGTTGGTGGCGGGTGACACCGCCCTCGGTGCCCGGGGCCAGCAGGTTGCGCAGGCGCACATTGGCGAAGGTGCCGCGCATCATCACTTCGTGATTGCCACGCCGGGAACCGTAGGAGTTGAAGTCCTGGGGCTGCACGCCGCGCTCGCGCAGGTACATGCCGGCCGGGCTGTCCGGCTTGATGGACCCCGCCGGTGAGATGTGGTCGGTGGTCACGGAATCCCCCAAGTGCGCCAGCACCCGCGCGCCCTTGACGTCGGTGACCGCTACCGGCTGGGGAGTGATGTCCTCGAAATAGGGGGGATTGCGGACGTAGGTGGAGGCGTCGTCCCACTGGAACAATTGGCCGCTGGGCGAGTCGAGGTCCTGCCAGCGTTTCTGGCCTTTGAACACATCTGCGTACGCCTTCTTGAACTCTTCGGGGCGCACACTGCTGAGCACCGTTTCCTGAATCTCCTTCTGGGTGGGCCAGATGTCCTTGAGGTATACCGGGTTGCCGGTGGGATCCTCACCCAGCGGCTCGTTCAGTACGTCGATGTCCATGCGCCCGGCCACCGCATAGGCGACCACCAGGGGCGGCGAGGCCAGATAGTTCATATGCACTTCGGAGTGAATGCGGCCCTCGAAGTTGCGATTGCCGGACAGCACCGAGCAGACCACCAGATCGTCTTTCTTGATGGCTTCGCTGATGGGCTCCGGCAGGGGGCCGGAGTTGCCGATGCAGGTGGTGCAGCCGTAACCGACCACGTGGAATCCGAGTGTTTCCAGATCGTCCAGCAGCCCGGCGTTCTGCAGGTAGTCGGTCACGACCTTCGAACCCGGCGCCAGGGAGGTCTTCACCCAGGGTTTGACCTTGAGGCCGCGCTCCACCGCCTTCTTCGCCACCAGCCCGGCGCCGAGCATCACCGACGGATTCGAGGTGTTGGTGCAGGAGGTGATGGCGGCGATTACAGCCATGCCGTCGTTGAGGTTGAACTCCTCGCCCCTGTAGCTCACCCGCATGCGCCCGCGGTGCTCGCCCTGCTGCTCCACGCCGACGGCGGTGTGGCCGCCCTCACCCTCGAAACGTTCGGTCTCGTTGTCCTTCTCCGACAGCAGGCCGCGCTCGGACATGATGTCGTGCAGGGAGGCGCGGATGGTCTGCTTGGCGATGCGCAGGGGCACCCGATCCTGGGGCCGGCGGGGCCCGGCGAGGCTCGGCTCGACGGCAGTTAGATCGAGTTCCAGGACGTCGGAATAATCCGCCTGCTCGGCGCCGTCGACGCGGAACATCCCCTGCTCCTTGGCGTAACGCTCCACCAGGGCGATCTGCTCAGTGCTGCGCCCGGTCAGCCGCAGATACACGAGGGTTTCTTCGTCGATGGGGAAGATGCCGCAGGTAGCGCCATACTCCGGCGCCATATTCGCGATCGTGGCGCGGTCGGCCAGGGGCAGGTGGGACAGCCCGTCGCCGAAGAATTCGACGAATTTGCCGACAACGCCGTGCTTGCGCAGCATTTCGACCACCGTCAGCACCAGGTCGGTGGCGGTGGCGCCCTCAGGCAGATTCCCGTTGAGCCTGAATCCCACCACGTTGGGAATCAGCATGGTCACCGGCTGACCGAGCATGGCGGCCTCGGCTTCGATACCGCCCACCCCCCAGCCCAGCACCCCAAGGCCGTTGATCATGGTGGTGTGGGAGTCAGTGCCCACGAGAGTGTCGGGGTAGGCCTGCAGTCCACCGCCGTTCTTCTGGGCGAACACGACCCGGGCCAAGTACTCCAGGTTCACCTGGTGGACGATGCCGGTGTCCGGCGGCACCACCTTGAAGTTGGAGAACGCCTGCTGCCCCCATTTCAGGAAGGCGTAGCGCTCACGGTTGCGGCTGTATTCCAGGACGCTGTTGAGGTCCCGGGCATCGCTGCTGCCGAAGTTGTCCACCTGGACCGAATGATCGATGACCAGTTCCGCCGGCTGCAGGGGGTTGATGCGTGCCGGGTCCCCGCCGAGGCGGCCCATGGCATCGCGCATGGCCGCCAGGTCCACCACTGCGGGCACGCCGGTGAAGTCCTGCATGAGGACCCGGGCGGGCCGGAAGGCGATCTCCTTGCAAGGCAGCCCCTTGGAATTCCAATCCGCCAAGGCGCGGATGTCCTCCGCCGTCACCGACAGCTCGTCCTCGTTGCGCAGCAGGTTTTCCAGCAGGATCTTCAGGGAATAGGGCAGTCGGCTGGCGTTGGGCACCGCGTCGAGCCGGAAGATCTCGAACGATTTGCCGCCGATCGCGAGACTGTATCGGGCATTGAAGCTGTCGGGCATGGGAACTCCTGTGGCTCGGCGAGCGGTGCGAGCGCCGTATTGTGGCGAAATTCGCCCTTGGAGGGTAGCCGAAGGCTGTGGTCCTGCATCCGGCAAAATGCCGCCTGCAGCACTTTCGCTGGAAGCAGTAACTTCAATGTTAAGAACATGTTATGTAACTATTTAAACCTATATCATGAAGTTTGCGGTTGGGCCTCCCGGCTCAGATGGGTTGCCAGCTGAACCAGCCGCCGCCGGCGCAGCAGCAGTTGCAGGCGGCTGCCGCCGCACTGGCGCCATAGCACTGCGGAACGGATGCCCGCGAGCAACAGGGCTCGAATGAGGTCTGCGTTGCTGTGCAGCAGCCCCGGCTCCCCGCTCACCATGACACGTGGTGTCAGATTGCTGATGGTCTTGACGTAGAGATCCGCCAGCCGCGCGACCACCGAGGCGTGGATCTCGGAGGCGAAATACTCCGCCTGACCGCGGGCGGCGTCGATTCCGTCGGCCATCTGCTGGAGCATGGCGGGTTGGCGCGAGAGTTTGCGCTCCAGGAACAGGAGCGCGACCACGTACCGGGTCAACTCGCCGTCGCGGCCACCGCGGCGATTGCCGTCCAACTGGTGGCGCAGCACCTCCAGCCCGAGCCGCAGCCGGGCGGCGCCGCCATACACCTGTTCCACGGACTCGGCGTCGGTCATGAACAGGCTATGAATGCTCGCCTCGAGCATAGGGCCGAGATCGCGGCCTTTGCGGGCCGTGTCGCGCACCAAGGTAGCGGCCTGAAAGATCCCGGCCAGGGCAAGGACGCGGTCGCGAAGGTCATGAGGCATGGCGATGGAGTCGGTTGCGCGAGGGGCGCACACGATTATAAGTGGATGACGGGCCTCGCACACCCGATCGCGAACGCTGGCGAAGGGATACGACCAGCGGGGGCGGTGTCGACAGCATCGAATATGACGCGGAGGCGCCGTCGACGGTCATCCCGCTGAGGCATCGGGGGCGGTGAGGGGGAGCGCGTCCGCACCCAGGACGGTCGCGATGGTCCCGCCCCCGAGGCACTGGTCTCCCCGATAGAACACCACCGCCTGGCCCGGGGTAACCGCCCACTGGGGCCGGTCGAAGTCCACGCGCAACTGCCCGGCGTCCCCAGGCTTCACGGTACAAGCCTGGTCCGGCTGGCGGTAACGGGTCTTGGCGGCGCAGCGCAGGGGCAGGTGCGGCGCGGTCTCCGCGATCCAGTGCAGGTCGGCCGCGATCAGACTGCGCTGGTACAGGGCCGGGTGGTCGCGGCCCTGGGCCACCACCAGGGTGTTGTCGTCCAGGTTCTTGGCGATCACGTACCAGGGCTGGTCCGGGTAGCCGCGTATGCCGCCGATGCCCAGTCCCTGGCGCTGCCCGAGGGTATAATACAACAGTCCGTGATGGCGCCCGATGAGGGTCCCGTCGGCGCTGCGGATAGGGCCGGGGCGGGCCGGCAGGTAACGGGCCAAAAACCCACGGAAGTTGCGTTCGCCGATGAAGCAGATGCCGGTGCTGTCCCGTTTGGCGTGATTGGGAAATCCGGCCTCGGCGGCGAGGCGCCGCACCTCAGGTTTGTGCCGCTCGCCCAGGGGGAAACGCGCACGCCGCAACGCCGGCTGGCCGAGCATGTACAGGAAGTAGCTCTGGTCCTTGGCGCTGTCCGCACCCTTCAACAAGCGCACCGGGCCCTCGCCGTGCTCGATGCGGGCATAGTGGCCGGTGGCGATCGCATCGGCGCCCAGGGCCAGAGCATGGTCGAGGAAGGCGCGGAACTTGATCTCCCGGTTGCAGAGCACGTCCGGATTGGGGGTGCGGCCGGCCCGGTACTCGGCGAGGAAGTGCTCGAACACCCGCTCCCAGTACTCCGCTGAGAAGTTGACCGCGTGCAGGGGAATCTCCAGCCGCTCGGCCACCGCCCGGGCGTCGGCTAAGTCCTGGGCCGCGCTGCACTGCCCGTCGCGATCGTCCTCCTCCCAGTTCTTCATGAACAGCCCTTCCACCCGGTGCCCCTGGCGCTGCAGCAGCAGGGCGGCCACGGCCGAATCCACACCGCCGGACAGACCGACGACGATGCGCTCGGTGGGAGAAGTCGGTGCGGCTGCGTCCATGGGTCAATCGAGGGTTGGCAAGGGGCGGCGGCTCAGGCCAGATCCGTCAGCAGCGACAGCGGATAGCGGCGGCCCGCCAGGTAGTCGTCAAGGCAGCGGCGCACCAGCGGACTGCGCACGGACTCGGTGCGGGTGGCGAGTTCACCGGGAGTGAGCCACAGCGTGTCGAGGATATCCGGATCCAGCGTGCGTTCCGGATCCGCCGCACTGCAGTGCCCATGGAAGCAGAAGCGAAGGTAGGTCAGGCCCTGCTGCTCGCTTGGATAGCGGTAGACGCCCACCAGTCCGGCGGCCTCGAATTCCCGCCCGGTTTCCTCCAGGGTTTCGCGCGCCACCGCCTGCAGCAGACTCTCGCCTTGCTCGAGGTGGCCGGCGGGCTGATTGAGCACCACAGAGCCGCCGTCGCGCTCCCGCACCAGCAGGAACCGGCCGTGGCGCTCGACCACCGCCGCGACGGTGACATTGGGTTTCCAGGTCATGGGGCGCTGGGCGGATGTTCCGGGCAAAGGGCAATGTTACTATAAGCGGCTTGTGCACGCGCGAACGCAACGGAGTGGGATCGTCCATGGCCTACGACAAGATTCAAGTCCCCAGCGACGGCGAGCGGATCACCGTCAACCAGGATTTTTCCCTGACCGTACCGGATCGACCCATCGTTCCCTACATCGAGGGCGATGGCATCGGCGTCGACATTACCCCTGTGATGCGCAAGGTGGTGGATGCGGCCGTGGAGAAGGCGTATGGCGGCAAGCGTCTGATCCGGTGGATGGAGGTCTACGCGGGCGAAAAGGCCGTCAAGGTCTACGGCGGCGACACCTGGATGCCCGAGGAAACCCTGGCGGCTGTGCGCGACTTTGTCGTGTCCATCAAGGGGCCTCTGACCACTCCCGTGGGCGGCGGCATCCGCTCGCTCAACGTCGCCCTGCGCCAAGAGTTGGACCTGTACGTCTGCCTGCGTCCGGTGCGCTACTTCAATGGCGTACCGAGTCCGGTGCGCGCGCCGGAAAAGACCGACATGGTCATCTTCCGGGAGAACTCCGAAGACATTTATGCCGGAATCGAATGGGAGGCCGGCTCCCCGGAGGCGAGAAAGCTCATCGCCTTCCTGCAGGATCAACTGGGCGTTACCAAGATCCGCTTCCCGAATACGTCCGGCGTTGGTATCAAGCCGGTATCGGAGGAGGGCACCAAGCGCCTGGTACGCAAGGCCATCCAGTATGCCGTCGACAACGGGCGCAAGTCGGTGACGTTGGTCCACAAGGGCAATATCATGAAGTTCACTGAAGGCGCCTTCAAGAACTGGGGTTATGAGCTGGCACGGGACGAGTTCGGCGCCGACGAGATCGACGGCGGCCCCTGGCGCAGTTTCAAGAATCCGAAGACGGGCGGGGAGATCGTGGTGAAGGACGTGATCGCCGACGCGTTCCTGCAGCAAATTCTGCTGCGTCCCGCCGAGTATGACGTCATTGCCACCCTCAATCTCAACGGCGATTACATCTCCGACGCCCTCGCGGCGCAGGTGGGAGGGATCGGTATCGCTCCGGGCGCGAACATGTCGGACAGTACCGCCATGTTCGAGGCCACTCATGGCACGGCGCCGAAGTATGCCGGCAAAGACCAGGTCAACCCCGGGTCACTGATCCTGTCGGCGGAAATGATGCTGCGTCATATGGGCTGGGCGGAGTCCGCCGACCTCGTCATCCGCGGCATCGAGGGCGCCATCGGCGCGAAAACCGTAACTTACGATTTCGAAAGGCTGATGGAGGGCGCGACCAAAGTCAGTTGCTCGGGCTTCGGCAACGCCGTAATCGACCATATGCGATGACCGGGCGGGACGCCCGGCGAGGCCCTGCTATGGCTGTTCGCCGCCCAGGGCGCGGATATTCGCCGCCTGCAGGCCCTTCGGTCCGCGGTTGATTTCGAATTCCACTTTTTGCCCCTGTTTGAGGGTCTTGTACCCGTCCATCTCGATGGCGGAGAAATGGGCGAACACGTCCTCCTCCCCGCCGTCGGGCAAGATGAACCCGTAGCCCTTGGCGTTGCTAAACCACTTGACCGTTCCAGAAGCCATACCCCGTACCTCGCTTGACTACCTGATCCACTTTCGGCTGCTCCTGTGGCGCGGGTTACAAGCAAGCGTCGCCCCCGAATGGCTCGCGCAACCCCCCTTGTGCGCCCCAACCCCGTCGCGGCTCGTTCCCGGAGCGTTTTGCCAGGGTCGGTGGACACTTTCATACAACCCAGTAAACTAGTCAAGTAAGCGCCGGCAGCGGCGTTGCCTGTGGGAAGTAAAACCCTGATTTTGAAATTATTGCGCGAGGAGATACTACATTTGGGATACCGCCGCGGAAGGGCACGACCGAGTCACATTGGTTAGAATCGAATCATGGCTGAGGAACGCAAGAACCGGTTCGGCGACGAACTCGCCGTCGAGAAGGCGAGCCCCAAGACCAAGGAACCACCACTGTTCAAGGTGGTCCTACACAACGACGACTACACGCCAATGGAATTCGTGGTCGAGGTCCTCGAGGTGTTCTTCGGCATGGCGCGGGAGAAGGCCACACAGATCATGCTTCACGTTCATACGCGCGGGAAAGGCGTGTGTGGCATCTACACTAGAGACATTGCGGAGACGAAAGTCGCCCAGGTCAACGAATACTCTCGGCAGCATCAGCACCCGTTGCTGTGTGCCATGGAGTCGGCCTGAGTCTTGATGAGGTATCGTTCCATGTTGAGCAAGGAACTAGAATTCACCCTCAATCGCGCCTTCACGGACGCCAGGGAGCGACGTCATGAATTCATGACCGTGGAGCATCTGCTACTCGCGTTGTTGGACAATCCGGCGGCGGCCGAGGTGCTGCGCGCCTGCGGGGCTAATCTGCAGCAGCTCAAGCAAGAGCTGGAGAATTTCCTTGAGGAAACGACCCCGTTGCTGGCGCCCAACGACAGCCGCGAAACGCAGCCGACCTTGGGCTTCCAGCGGGTGCTCCAGCGCGCGGTACTGCACGTGCAGTCCTCCGGCAACAAGGAGGTGACCGGCGCCAATGTGTTGGTGGCCATCTTCAGCGAGCAGGAGTCCCAGGCGGTGTACCTGCTCACCAAGCAGGATGTGACGCGTCTGGACGTGGTGAACTACATCTCCCACGGCATTTCCAAGGTCCAGGGAGAGGAAGCCGACGATGACCTCTCGGAGTCGGGCGAAGAAGAGGCCGCCACCGAGGGCGGGAGCCGCAAGCCCCTGGAGAGCTTCGCGACGGACCTCAATGCCATGGCCCGCCAGGGTAAGATCGACCCGCTGATCGGGCGGCGCGCCGAGATCGAGCGCACGGTCCAGATCCTCTGCCGCCGGCGCAAGAACAATCCGATACTGGTAGGCGAGGCGGGTGTGGGCAAGACGGCCATCGCCGAAGGACTGGCCAAGATGATCGTGGACGGGGATGTCCCCGACGTCTTGTCCAATGCCACCATCTATTCGCTGGACCTGGGTGCGTTGGTGGCGGGCACCAAGTATCGCGGCGATTTCGAGAAGCGTCTCAAGGGCGTGCTGGCACAGCTGAAGAAGAAGCCGGGCGCGGTACTGTTCATCGACGAGATCCACACCATCATCGGCGCCGGCTCGGCGTCAGGCGGGGTGATGGACGCCTCCAATCTGATCAAGCCGATGCTCGCTTCCGGGGAGCTGAAGTGCATCGGTTCCACCACCTATCAGGAATACCGCGGAATCTTCGAGAAGGACCGTGCGCTCGCACGCCGCTTCCAGAAGATCGACGTGGTGGAGCCGACGGTGGAGGAGACGGTGCAGATCCTCAAGGGTCTCAAGACGCGCTTCGAGGAGCATCACCACATCAAGTACTCCAGCAAGGCACTGCGCGTGGCCGCCGAGCTGTCGGACCGCTACATCACCGACCGCCACCTGCCGGACAAGGCGATCGACGTGATCGACGAGGCCGGCGCGAATATGCAGCTGCAGCCGCCATCGAAGCGCAAGAAGATGATCGGCGTCGCCGACGTCGAGGCCATCGTGGCGAAGATCGCCCGCATTCCGCCCAAGAACGTTTCGGCATCGGACAAGGAAGCGCTGCGTAACCTGGACCGCGACCTGAAGCTGGTGGTGTTCGGCCAGGACGAGGCCATCGGGACCCTTGCGTCGGCCATCAAGATGTCGCGGTCGGGGCTGGGGAACGAGGAAAAGCCCATTGGTTCGTTCCTATTCGCCGGACCCACCGGCGTCGGCAAGACTGAGGTGACGCGCCAGTTGGCCAAGATCATGGGCATCGAGCTCATCCGCTTCGACATGTCCGAGTACATGGAGCGGCATACCGTGTCGCGTCTGATCGGCGCCCCGCCCGGTTACGTCGGCTTTGACCAGGGAGGCCTGCTGACCGACGCCATCATCAAGCATCCTCACTCGGTGTTGCTGCTCGATGAGATCGAGAAGGCCCATCCTGACGTCTTCAACCTGCTGCTGCAGGTGATGGACCACGGCACCCTGACCGACAACAACGGGCGCCGGGCTGACTTTCGCAGTGTCGTGCTGGTGATGACCACCAACGCCGGCGCCGAGGAGATGAGTCGGCGGTCCATCGGCTTCACCACCCAGGACAACGCCACTGACGGTATCGAGGCCATCCGCCGCATGTTCACGCCCGAGTTCCGCAACCGCCTCGATGGGATCATTCAGTTCAAGTCGCTGCAGCCGAGCACCGTCGGGCATGTCGTAGACAAGTTCCTGATCGAGCTCGAGGCACAGCTGGACGAGAAGAAGGTGGTGCTCGAGGTGGACGACGAGGCGCGTGCTTGGATCGCCGAGCGGGGCTATGATCCGAAGATGGGTGCCCGCCCGATGGCGCGGGTGATACAGGAGCACATCAAGCGACCGCTGGCCGAGGAGTTGCTCTTCGGTCGCCTGATGCACGGCGGCCGCGTCCACGTCGGGGTCGATGGCGACGAGATCCGGCTGGATGTGGAGACGGAAGAGGCGGTTTCTTAGGAGTGGCGAGGTGCGAGTGGCGAGTGGCTCGGGGTGCTTGATCTGCCTGCTCGCGAGGAACTCGCCGAGATCGGAGGTGCCGAGTGCGGAGAAGGATCTCCGACGCGGATGATTTTCCCTAGCAACTGGCTCGCCGCGACTTCATCTCGCCCGATAAACAATCCGCCCCTTCGTCAGATCGTACGGCGTGAGCTGTACCGTGACCGTATCACCCGTCAAGATCCGGATGTAGTGCTTGCGCATCTTGCCGGAGATGTGAGCGGTCACTACATGTCCATTTTCGAGTTCTACTCGAAACATGGTATTCGGCAGCGTCTCGACGACCCTGCCCTGCATCTCAATCGCGTCTTCTTTTGCCATTCGGCGAACGTTCTCCAGTACCGGACGGGTGCCCGGGGGCGGCGTGCAACAGGTGCACAATTATCCAGGGAACCCCGTGCCAAATCCAGGGCCGCCGGCGGGCACCGCGGCGCCAATGCCACGGGCCGGCCGCTCCCGAAATGCGGTGAATGCGCGCCCGGACGGTTCTTCAGTCGTCGTCGGGATTCAGCGCCACCCAACGCCCTTCGCGGAATTGTTCCAGGGGGCGGAATCCGGTCTTGTAGGCCATTTTCGGCGAGGCTGCAATCCAATAGCCGAGATACAGCCACGGCAGGCCCAGGCGCCGGCACTCGTCGACCTGCCAGAGGATGGCGAAGGTCCCGAGGCTGCGTCGTGACAGCGCGGGTTCGAAGAACGTGTAGACCGCCGACAGTCCGTGGCTCAGGCGGTCGGTGACCGCCACACCTACCAGCCGGCCGTCGGCGCGGAACTCGTTGAACACAGTCTCGCTCCAGGGGGCTGTCAGGAAGTCCAGGTACTGGGCCGGGTCCGGGTTGTCCATCCCGCCGCCGGGGTGGCGCAGGGTGATGTAGCGTCGATAAAGCGCGAAGTGCTCCACGTCGAAGCGCGGTTCGCGCCGCACCACCTGCACATCGCAATTGCGTTGCCAGATCCGGCGCTGGCCGCGGCGCGGGCGGAAATTCTGCACTGGGATGCGCACGGGAATGCAGGCCTCGCAGGCCGGGCACGACGGGCGGTAGATATGCCGGCCGCTGCGGCGGAAGCCGAACAGGGACAGGCGACTGTAGATTTCGCTGTTGAGGCGCACCGTCGGATCGGCGAACAGGGTGCGCGCCGTGCGATCCGGCAGATAGCTGCAGCGATGCTCCGGGGTGGCATAGAAGGCCAGGCGCCGAATCTGCTCGTCCGCCCGCATGGTTCCGCTCATGGTGCGGCTCCCCCCGGGGTCCGAGCCGGCGGCGGCCGCGGCGGCGCCCATCCACTCCTCGGCAGGCGGGAGCAATGTCGGGCCAACGCGTCGACGAACGCACGTCGGGGAAGGTTGCGTGCGCCGAGGCGGTTCAGGTGGGCCGTCTCCACTTGGCAGTCGATAAGGGCATAGCCCCAGTCGTGCAACCACGCGGCCAGATGTACCAGGGCGACCTTCGAAGCGTCGCGTTCGGCCGAGAACATGGACTCACCGAAGAAAACCTCTCCGATGGCGATCCCGTACAGTCCGCCCACCAGGCGGCTGCCGCGCCAGACCTCGACGGAATGGGCCCAGCCGAGCCGGTGCAGGCGCACATAGGCGTAGTGCATGTCGGCCACGATCCAGGTCCCGTCCTGGTAGGGCCTGGGGATGGTGGCGCAGGCCGCGACCACCCGCTCGAAGGCGCAATCGCTGGTGACCCGCCAGTACCCCTGGCGCAGCGTCTTGCGCAGGCTTCGGGAGACGTGCACCTCGTCCGGGCGCAGTACGGAACGCGGATCCGGCGACCACCAGAGAATCGGCTGGCCTTCCGAATACCAGGGAAACACACCGGACCTGTAGGCGTTCAGGAGCCGCGCCGGCTCGAGGCTGCCGCCGATCGCCAGCAGGCCGTTCGGTTCGCGCAAGGCCAGCTCCACCGGCGGAAACGGCGCATCTGCCATCGTGGGATCCAGCAGGAACGGGGCGCTCATGACGGGCTCGGAGGCCGCCTGCGGCGGCTTGGTCGCGGCATCGATATCCTTCATAGTAAGAGCTTGGGCGCATTCCGTCACCTGCGCCACCCCGATCGCCGTGCACGGCGCACGGCGCGGTTCTCAGGGTAGACGTTTTGCTGTGCGCAGGCGCCTTGGTAGGGGTCGACGATCGCGCTCCCGGGGTGGACAATTGCGGTGCGCCGCACGGCCTCCACCGCAGGCCCGTGGGCACGACCACAGGAGCACGCCGTGAGCCAAGTCCCCTTCGACAACATCCGCGCCTGTGTATTCGACGCCTACGGAACTCTATTCGACGTGCATTCGGCCGTCGCTCGGTATCACGGACGCATCGGCGGCGCTGCCGACCAGCTCTCGGCCCTGTGGCGCAGCAAGCAGCTGGAGTACACCTGGCTGCGCAGCCTCATGCAGCGACACACGGATTTCTGGCATGTCACCGGGGATGCCCTGGACTTCGCCCTGGACACTCATGGGATCAGCGATCCGGGTCTGCGCGCAGATCTCCTGCAGGCCTATCTGGAGCTGGACTGCTACGAGGAAGTGGTCGGTGTTCTGAGACTGCTGAAGGAGCGCGGCATGCGAGCGGCGGTGCTCTCCAATGGATCCCCGCGCATGCTTGAGGCGGCCGTGGAGAGCGCCGGGCTCGGAGAACTGTTGGACGGGGTGCTGTCGGTGGAGGAGGTGGGAATCTACAAGCCGCATCCCAGCGTCTATCTGCTGGCCGTCGAGCGGCTGGGCGTGGCGCGGGAACAGGTCAGTTTTCAGTCCTCCAATGCCTGGGACATCGCTGGCGCCGCGAGCTTCGGATTCCGGACCGCCTGGATCAACCGGTCCGGGCTGAAGCGCGAACGTTTGCCCTTCGGCGCCGACGCCGAGCTCAAGACCCTCAACGGGCTCACGACACTGCTCGGACTCGGGTGATCGATTGCCTCGGGAGCGGGCTGCGCCGCGCCCGGCGCGGAATCCGGCCCGTGTGGTGAACCAAACAAAGAGCCCCCGTGACCGGGGGCTCGCCTTTACCAACGGAGTCGAGTGCTGCTTACGGCTGCACGTAGGTCCAGCCGCTGCTCTGGAAGTCGGCGATGGCGGTGAGTCCCGCCGTGGTGTATTTGACGCCCGGGATCAGCTGCGCAGTGGCGTTACCTGCGGGCAGTGTACCGTTTGCGATGAAGCCGCGGGCGGTGTTCTGGCAGAAGTAGAACTCCACGCCCCGGTCCATGAGACTCACCACCTGCGCGCGGAACTGGTTCACGCCGGGATCGTTGAGCAGGTGAAAACCACCCGGACCATGGACGATCACCGCGATCTCGTAGTCGCGGCCCACCTCCATTCCATGGGTGGTCTCGTAATCGTCGATAATATTGGCGATATTGCCCAAGGCGTAGGGCCGGTTGCAGGCCGGGTCGATGCAGCGCGCGTTGTCCTGGATCAGGAGCTTCACTTTGTGCCGGCGTTCCAGACACTTGGTCAGCGAGCTGGCCGACGTGCCGTCGGCGGCGGCGCCGAACTCATCGTCCAACGTGAGGCCGTTCACCTCACCCACGGGGCAGGCCTGATCTCCGCCCTTGCCCGCCCAGGCCGACATCGGCTGCGCGGCCAAGGCGATGACGCCCACAATCGCAAACAGACTCCTCTTCAACATGTGCATCCTCCGGTTGTTTTTTAGTTTTGACTGCGTCTGGCAGCAGGCCGTCGCCCATTCCATTGCCGTTTTGTATTCCTGCAGCGATTATAGGCTTTTATAGCCGAAGGAACAGCGCCGGGTGCGTGGTGGACGAAATGCCACAGGAAGACCAGATTGGAGATCACGCGGCGCGGCCCGGGGTCGGGCGTTCCGCGGACGTCTGAAGCTGCTGTTCGCAGGCATTTTTCGGGGCACCCGCTCCGGTCGCGCGCATGTGAGACGTCGTCTCACTCGCGCGCCGGCGCACCGGGCCGGGGTGCCAACCCCACGGCGCGATCCCGTATAATTCGAGGCCGCATTCGAGGCCACCCCTGGAGAGGGCAATGTCGATCATCACCCTGCTGTTCATCGCCGGTTTCCTCATCGTGATCGGTGCCTACGCCGCCATCTTCGCGCTCACCGAGTGCAACCGCACGCGGGTGGCAAAGCCGTCCCGGTGGCAGTACGGCAGCGGTGCCCGGCATGGGCGCCAGAATCTGCCGCCCATCAGCCATGCGGCCACCAGCGCCCCCATGGGCAGTGCGGACGCCAGCGCGTGGCCGAGCAGCAATGCAGTACCGAACCGCAACGCCGACCACTGAGCCGGCGATCGATCACCCGGCGCGGGTGATGCCGCGCCGCCGCGGGTCCGCCGGCGCGGACACTTCTGCCAGGCGCGAGAGGCGGTGCGCTCCTCGTGCGTTCCCCCATTCGAGGCCACCCCCTGATGATCGCCACGGTCCTATCGCTGTATTCACTGCTCCTGGGCACGGCGATCATGCTCCTGGGCGCCGGTCTCCTGGGAACCCTTCTGGGCGTGCGCGCCGGTATGGAGGGCTTTTCCGGCACCGCGACCGGGCTGATCATGTCCGGCTATTTCGTCGGCTATGTGTTCGGTGCCTATTACTGCCCGCGCCTGATCCGCCGCTTTGGTCACGTGCGGACCTTCGCCGGGCTGGCGGCGAGCGCCTCGGCACTGGTGATCGTACAGGGCCTGATCGTGCAGCCGCACGTGTGGTGGCTGCTGCGGCTGCTGACCGGCCTGTGCATGGTCGGTTTGTATCTGGTCATCGAGAGTTGGCTCAACGAACGCTCCGAGCATCGCCTGCGGGGGCGCGTATTCGCCAGCTACATGACCGTGAACCTGCTCGCCATGGGGGCAGGCCAGTTCCTGCTGTTGATCTACGGTGCCGGCGAGCTGGCGAGCTTCGCCCTGGTAGCCCTGCTGACCTCCTTCGCCTTGGTGCCCATCGCCTTTACCCGCACACCGGAGCCGCGGCCGGTGGAGGTGCCGCACCTTCACCTTCGGCGCCTGATCACCATTTCCCCCCTGGGCACCACCGGGGCGCTGTTCACCGGCCTCGGCAACGGCGCCTTCTGGGGCCTGGGGCCGCTGTTCGGTCACGACATCGGGCTGCGCAATATCGGCATCGCGTCATTCATGAGCGCCGTCATTTTTGGCGGCGCGCTGCTCCAGGGGTTCATCGGCCATCAGTCGGATCAGCGGGACCGCCGGGGCGTGCTGATGGTGGTGTGCTTCGTGGCCGCGCTTGCCGCTGCCGCGGTGGTGGTGAGTGCAGGGCTGTCTCTGACCGCCTTGGTGGTGAGTGCGGTGCTGTTCGGCGGATTCTCGTTTTCCGTGTATTCCCTGGCGGTCGCCCACACCAACGACCAGATCGAGGCCAGCGAGGTACTGGAGGCAACCCAGGGGCTGTTGCTGCTGAACGGCATCGGCGCGGCGCTCGGACCCGTCTTCGCCGGCGTCCTGAGCGAGTTCGTGGGGCCGCGCAGCCTGTTCATCTACCTGGGGGCCGTGTACGGTCTGCTCGGGCTCTACACCATGCACCGGATGCGGGTGTCCGGGCCGATCCCGGTGGAGGAGCAGGCGGAGTTCATTTCCATGTCCCGTACCTCGCCGGCGGTGGTGGAGCTGGATCCCCGCGCCGAGGTGGCGCCGGAGCTGGAGCTGGTGCAACCGAGCCGCACTGAGCCCTGAAGCGCGCGGGTGGATCGGGCGTGGCGCTGCAGTCCGGGGTGAGGCGGGGGTCGACGCCAGTCCCCGGTCACTTCACCGTACGATCTTTAAAAGGCGAATGCTCCTCCAACTCCGCCACGTACTGCTCCATTCCCCGGTGCTCGCGACGCAGGAAGTCTCCTATGGCCGCCGCAAAGCCGGGATCGGCCAGCCAATGGGCCGACCAGGTCGGCGTCGGCAGGAAGCCGCGGCTGACCTTGTGTTCGCCTTGCGCCCCAGGTTCGAAACGCTGTAGTCCCTCGCGGATACAGTAGTCGAGGCCTTGGTAATAGCACAGCTCGAAATGCAGGCTGTGATACTCGGCCGCACAGCCCCAGTGCCGGCCGTAGAGGGTATCGGCGCTGCGAAAGCAGATCGCGCCGGCGACGTAGCGTCGCGGGTCGCGGGCCAGGACCAGCACCAGTTGCTCGCCCATGCGCTCGGCCACCTCCCGGAAGAACCCCAGATTGAGGGTGGCAACCCCCCACTTGCGGTCGAAGGTCGTGCGATAGAACATTTCCGCCGTGGCGATCTGCGCGTCGCTGGCGTCATGGCCGTGCACCACCTCGATCGTGAGGTCGGTCTCCACGACCCGGCGGCGCTCGCGCTTGACCTTCTTGCGCTTTTGGGCGCTGAAGGCATCCAGGAAGTCATCGAAGTCCCGGTAACCGGCATTGCGCCAGTGATACTGGCAGCCGGTGCGGCGCAGGAAGCCGTGCTGTTCCAGGCGTTGGGTCTGCTCTTCATTGGTGAACAGCCAGTGCAGAGACGAGACCCCCAGACGCCGGGCCTCCTCCAGGGCCGCCTCGATCAGGCGGTCCGCGGTCTCGGCCGGGGCGTCGGGCGCCAGCAGCAGGCGCGGCCCAGTGGCGGGGGTGTAGGGTGCGGCGACCACCAGCTTCGGGTAGTAGCGTCCGCCTGCCCGCGCGTAGGCGTCGGCCCAGGACCAGTCGAACACGAACTCGCCGTAGGAGTTGTCCTTGAGATACAGCGGCACTGCACCGAGCAGGCGCCCGTCGTCGTCGCGCACGGTGAGGTGCCGGGGGATCCAGCCGAAGGATTCCCCGATGCAGCCGTGTCGCTCCAGGGCGGCGAGAAATTCGTAGCGCACGAAAGGATCGGCGCCGGCGCAGGTTCCGTTCCACGCTGCGGAGTCGATCTCCAGGATGGAGCTGTGAACGGCGAGGCGCATGCTACACGGTGGCTCGGACGTCTACCCCGGCGCAGTCATCGCCACGGCATCCGCGCGGCTCGGCGTAATGCGTGGTCGCGCGGGCGTGGTTACCAGGTGCCGCTGTACTGGTGGCCTTCCAGGAACTTCTCCGCATCCAGGGCCGCCATGCATCCGCTGCCGGCGGAGGTGACCGCCTGGCGATAGACATGATCCATCACGTCGCCAGCGGCGAACACGCCGGGCACGCTGGTGGCGGTGGCGTTGCCCTCGATGCCGCTGCGGACTTTGATGTAGCCGCCCTCCATCTCCAGCTGCCCCTCGAAGATGCCCGTGTTGGGCTTGTGGCCGATGGCGATGAACACACCCAGCAGTTGCAGGTCCTTGGTAGCGTCACTCTGCGTGCTCTTCAGCCGTACGCCGGTGACGCCGCTGTCGTCCCCCAGCACCTCGTCGAGCACGTGGTTCCACTCGACCGTGACCTTGCCGGCCTTCTCCTTCTCGAACAGCTGGTCCTGAAGGATCTTTTCGGCGCGCAGCTTGTCTCGGCGATGCACCAGGGTGACGTGCTCGGCGATATTGGATAGGTAGAGCGC
>Ga0209347_1002702_pt1 | contig 22588 bp, 24 predicted proteins | sample AutmiccommuBRH23_FD_187382 | JGI IMG/M metagenome (GOLD analysis project Ga0209347, IMG submission 187382) | Deep subsurface microbial communities from Mt. Terri, Switzerland - Autotrophic microbial communities BRH/23 (SPAdes) (version 2) | ecosystem: Environmental > Aquatic > Deep subsurface >...
GCGAAGTCGGCTTCAAAGCTGCCCGCCTGCGGTCCGGCGGCGTCTCGAACTGCAGCCATTTCGCGATGCTGCGACGAGGGAACCCTGTTCGCCGCCCAATCTCGCTGCAGGTAAGCCCCTGATTTCGGAGCACATGGATGGTGGTGAAAATCTCTTCCCGAGACGTCCTGTGCGCAAGGCGTGACTTCAGAAGGCTTCCGGCGGCGGTGATGTTGTCGGCGTCGGACAGCAGCGCCCTGCCGGTCGCACGGCCGTGAAGGTTCATCTGCTCCTCGATGGCCTGCCGCAGGTTCTGCACGATATGGAACCGGTCAGCGACCTGCTTCGCTTGCGGCGCTCCTTGCCGTGCAGCCTGGGCGTAGAGACCGCACCGATCTCTGCTGATCACTTCCACCTCGGGGTGACGCTTCAGCCAGTTGGTGCAGCTGACGACATCTCGATCCTCGAGAATGTCGATCACCGCGCGACGCTCCAGATCCACAATGATCGTGCCGTAGGTTTGCGACTTCCGCCAGCTCCAGTCGTCGATCCCGATGACCGTCGGCGGCTCGGCGGTGCCTTGAACACACTTCTTCAGCTGCCTGAGCACCGTGTCATCGCTGACCCCAAGGCCCAAACGGTACAAGAGCCGCTCGGCGGGCCGCCCGCCGGCCGCATGCCCAAGATGGCTGACAATCTCCCCGGCACGCGAAGTACGACGTGCAAAAGGACGCGCAATCGAGGCGATCTGGTCCGAGAAAGTCCGGCGTGGGCAAGCGGGCGCCAAACATCGCCAACGGCAAACCGCGAGATCAACCGTCACCTCGTCTCCATGGGCGGGATAATCCTGCAGCCGCCGACGCCGCCAGCCGTGACGTCGGCGTGAATGCAATCCACAGTCTGGGCAGATGCCGTTTGGTGTCAGACTGCCCGATACAATCCACCCGCCGGAATCACTTCGCTCGACGCTTTGAATCGAAACTTCGCCCCCAGGCGACCAGTGCTTCTTCGAATTCACAACTATCCCTCCTGAATTTTCCAGTTTCAGGATAGTTCCGCCACACAGATTGAGGCAGAGCCTGTTTACCGGCCCCGAGGTCAAGAACAAGCACTCGATCGAACTGGAACTGCCTAAGCGTGTGGCCGATCTCATCGACAAACACTGTGCCACCCGCAGCCCCTGGCTCTGCACCCCGGAGAGCCCCTGGCTGTTTCCGGCGCGGCAAAGCCAAGGCTCGATGGATCCCAATACGCTGTCGCGGTCGATCTTCCGCATGATCCGCAAGTCCATCGGGTTGGACGTGAATGCGCATCTCTTCCGCCATCTCGCCGCGATGCTCTATTTGCAAGCTCGGCCCGGCGAGTACGAAGCCGTCCGGCGTCTGCTGGGGCACACGCAGTTGAGCCGCACACTCAATTTTTACGCCGGTTTCGAGGCGGGCACCGCGACCCGGCTCTTTGCCGACGTGATCGACGAGGAGCGCCTGAAATGACCACACCCCTTGTATTACCCTTCGACGCCTGGCCGAATAGCGACAAGCAGATGTGGCAGGCGCTGTTCCATCGCGGAGGATTGCTTGATGATGCGGGTGCGCTGTCGCATCTGCGCCCCACAACGCAGGAGATGCTGTGTAAGCATTATGGGCGCTGGATGGGCTGGGTAGGTAGGGCAGGGACCGCGGTCCTGCTGCTGCCGCCGTCACAGCGCCTCACAGCGGCTCGTCTGGCGGCGTGGCTGGAGGATCTGGCCCATACCAGCCCTGTCACCCAGCACATGTTCGTCAACTCTGTGTATTGGGTACTGTCCAGCGCGTATCCAGACCAAGACTGGGCCGTGCATGACCACGCCATCAGATGGCTGGATCATCGGGCCAAAAACCATCAAAGCCACCGCAAGGATGGGCGGGTGCTGTCCAGCGCGGTGCTGTTCGAGGCCGGTCTGCGCTACGCCGGCCCCGATGCGGATGCCGCGAGCACCCCGCTGAAAGCCGCCAAGTTACGGCGGGACGGGGCGATGGTGGCTTTGCTGTCGTTAATGCCGATGCGCCGCCGGTCGTTCATCGGGCTCGATCTGGAAAAGTCGTTCGCGGTGGCCAAGGATCACATCACAGTGCGCCTTTCCGGCGACATGACGAAGAACAAGCTCCCGTGGGAAGCGCCTGTTCCGAAGACGCTGGAGCCGGTTCTGCGCCGCTATGTGGAGGAGGTGCGGCCGTGGCTCCTGTCACGCAGCGGACAGTCGCACAGCGTGCTCTGGGTCGATAACCAGGGCGCGCCCTATGTTGCCAGCTACTTCGGGGAACGGATCAGGCAGATCACGGACCACCTGACAGGCGTGCGGGTGTCCCCGCATCTGTTCCGGGATGCCGCAGCTACAACTCTGTCCCGCGCGTCGCCGAAAGATGCCCGTTTGATCCGGCCGCTGTTGGCGCATGCGTCCTTCGAGACAGCGGAGCGGCATTACATTCAGGCGTCAACGATCGAGGCCGGTAGGAGCTTTGCGGAGATGTTGGAGAGGGAGCTGGAATGAAAAGGAGTTTATCAGCCAACACGCGCGGTTTGTTGCATACGCAGAGCACTGCTCTGACCTCCAATGTTGGACCGCCAGAGGTCGGGCTTCATTAAATTTTGGAACGCCCCTACTTTACCCAGAGCCACAGCAAGTATTACGCCCATGAATTTGGCTCAGACCAAGCGTAGAAGCCGCTGAATTCCAGCCGTGGCTGCAGGCTTAGCGATCTGACCGCCTGACCAGTTCCAACTCAGGCATCAAACGCAGACACAGATAGCAGAAAAATAATCTTTAGAGAAAATAATTTTCTTACATTATAATTTTTTGTTGCCAGAGAGCGAATCCTCAAGTAGTCCAGTAATTGCGCACTGCCATCGGAGCCGTCGAGTTTCGGGCACTCTGCCCTCCGCCGGAGCAACACTCCAGCGTCAGCCTTGGAAGAAGGGAAATCACATGAATTCAGAAGTCCAAAAGCTGCATGACAGCGCGATTATCATCGACGCGGTATGCCCCTTGCTTCACGACATGTCGAATATCGACGACTACCGCAAAGGTGGGCTTACGGCCGTCGCTCCGACTGTCGGCGCCTGGGATGGGTGCGGAGACGCGGTTCGCAATATCGGTAAATGGTATAAGCTGATCCGCGAACGCGAGGATCTGATGCTGATCAAGACAGCCGCAGACATCCGCACGGCAAAGGCGAACGGCAAGACCGGGATCATCCTGCATTTTCAGGGCACCGGCCCGATCGAAGAAAGCCTTGACCTGATAGACGCCTTCCGTGGAATGGGCGTGGGCGTCATGCAGCTGGCCTATAATATCAAGAACCGCGTGGGCGATGGCTGTGAGGAACGCACCGATTCCGGGCTTAGCCGTTTCGGCCTGCAGGTCATTGAACGCATGAACAAGGCTAAGATGATCGTCGACTGTTCACATACCGGCCAGCAGACGACCTATGACGCGATCGAACATTCCTCGGCGCCAGTCATCATTTCCCATGCCAATGCGCGCGCCGTCTACGATTCCCCGCGCAATCTACCGGACGAGCTTATCAAGGCGATCGGCGATAACGGCGGGACGATTGGCATCGTGGGCTTTCCAGGTTTTGTCTCTGGCGACAAACGTCCGACCATCGACCAGTTGATCGACCATGTGGCCTATATGGCGGACATGATTGGGATCGACCGGGTCACGCTAGGGATCGATTATTACACCGGTCAGGCTCCCTACGTCGATCTCGAAGCAGCGAAGGCCGCCTATGATGAGCGCATCGCCGACAACACCTGGAGTCCGAACGCCTATCCGCCACCGCCCCACCATTACCCGTCGGGGATCGAAACGCCGGCCACCATGCCCGCCCTGACAGAAGCGCTGCTGCGCCGCGGGTTTACCGAAGAGGATATTCGTAAGATCTACGGTGAAAACCTGATCCGCATGTATGAAACCGTCTGGGGCGAATGACCGAACCTCGGATCGAACCCGGCCGAACAGCTCCGCAAGAAGAGTTGTCGTCCCGACTGCCTGCAAGAGCAACATTCCAGCAAGGAGAAGAATAATGCAGATGAAGTGGATTTCCGGCCTGCTGGCCGCGACGGCCCTCGCTACGCCGGCACTTGCCGACAAGGCCAGCAACTCACTGAACGCTGCCTTCGGAAACGAGGTCGCAACGCTCGACAACTACATGGGAACTGGACGCGAGGCGCTAGTGCTTGCGCGGCTTCTCTATGACGGTTTGGTCTCAAAGAACCACGAGACCGGCGAGTTTATGCCTGAACTGGCTTCCAGCTACGAACTAGTCTCGGATACCGAGATCGATTTCGTGATCCGAGACGATGTCAAATTCCACAACGGCCAAACGCTGACTGCCGATGACGTGGTCTATACGCTAAACACGGTGTCGAAACCGGAGTTCGGCGCACGCTACCAGATCGCCGTGAACTGGATCGAGAAGGCCGAGAAAATGGATGGCAACACGGTTCGGCTTACGATGAAAAAGCCCTATCCGATGGCTCTGGAAATGCTCGCCGGAAACCTGCCGATCTATCCCGCCGAATATTATGAGAAAGTCGGCTCCCAAGGGATGTCCGCCAATCCCGTCGGCACCGGCCCATACCGGCTGGTCAGTCAGACCCAAGGCGCGGAATTCACGTTCGAGAAGTTCGATGATTACTACTCTGGCGGTCAGAAATCAGATGCACAGATCGAAACGCTGAAATTCCGCATCCTGCCCGAACAGAACACGCAGTACGCCGAATTGCTCAGCGGTGGTCTCGACTGGATCTGGCGGGTGCCCGAAGACGACGTGGCGCGGCTGGCCAGCCGCCCAGGTGTCAAGGTGGAATCCGCGCCGGTCATGCGTTTCGCCTATCTCGCGATGAACCCGCGGCGCCCTGACACGCCACTTGCCGATCCCTTGGTGCGGCAGGCGATCAACCACGCCATCAATAAATCGGCGATCCGCGACAATTTGGTAGGCCCGAACTACGCACTGATCGACTCGGCCTGCAACCCGCTTCAATACGGCTGCACGACCGACGTGACCACTTACGAATACGATCCCGAAAAGGCGCGCGCATTGCTGGAAGAAGCGGGCTATGGCGACGGCTTCGGAATTAGTCTGGTGATGAGTGACGCCTCCGCACAGACACAAGCGCAGGCAATCGCCTCTGACCTCGGCAAGGTCGGGATAGATCTGGAAGTAAACATGCTGGCCTATGCGGCAGCCTCGGACCAGTGGCGCAACAACGAGCGTGACATGGAGTTCACCAACTGGGGCTCCTACGGTATCGGGGACGTCGGCATGAGTGTAGCAGCCTTCTTTTCGGGCACCGGTGACGACGCGGTGCATGATCCCGAGGTGATCGAGCTTGTGTCCGAAGCCATCAGCACCGTCGATCAGGAACGCCGCAAGGAACTCTATGCAGAAGCGCTGAAGCTGATTGCGGAACGTGCATATTGGGTGCCCCTCTGGACCTTCGCCATGAACACGGCAATGGCCGAAGATTTGTCACTGTTGGTCAGCCCGGACGAGTTCGTGCCCTTCTGGGATGCAACCTGGAATTAATCCGGCATGGCGGCCCATCCCTTCTGATGGGCCGCCATCGTTCCGTATTTTCCGAATCCATCGAACCTGAGCCTAGCGGAGACTGGCGATGCTGAACTATGCCCTGCGCCGCATCTTCATGGCGTGCCTTCTGACGCTCTTCGTGTCCTTTCTGACCTATGGATTGATCTTCACGGCCGGAGACCCTGCTGCAGCCATTGCCGGAAGCGCCGGAACTGCAGCCGATGCGGAGAACATCCGCGAGATCTACGGATTCGACGATCCGCTGGTGATTCAATACCTGCGATGGGTCGGAAACGTTCTGCAGGGAGATCTGGGGAATTCGCTGTATTTCGGGCAGCCGGTTTCCGAGCTGATCATGTCTCGCTTTGCCGTCACGGCGCAGGTCGGGATCGTTGCTTTGGTGTTTGCGATGCTGGTGGCGGTGCCGCTCGGCGTTGCGGCGGGTCGTTGGCCGAATAGCCTGATTGACCGCACCGCACTGTTCATCGCGGTGGTAGGTCAGGCGATGCCATCGTTCTGGTTCGCGCTGCTGCTGATCATTCTGTTCAGCATCACCTTTCCAATCCTGCCCTCTTCGGGCCTCGACACATGGAAGCATTTCGTGCTGCCGGTGCTTGTGCTGGGCTATTTTTCGATGCCGGCGATCATGCGGCTGACACGGTCGGGCATGATTTCGGCGCTCGAAACCGATTACATCCGCACTGCGCGGGCAATGGGACTTTCCGAGCGCCGAGTGCTGTTCGACTACGCCTTGCGCAACGCGGCGCTACCATTGATTAGCCTTTCGTCGGCGCAGTTCGGGTTCATGCTGGCGGGTTCGGTCGTGGTAGAAAGCGTCTTTGCCATTCCCGGCGCCGGACGGCTGGCATGGGAAAGCATAGGTCGCGCTGATCTCCCTACAGTTCAGGCGCTCGTCCTGTGTTTCTCGCTCTTTTACGTGCTGCTCACCCTGTTGGCGGACATTCTGAACGCCGCACTTGACCCCCGCATGAGGATGAAATGACCGAAACCGTCACTTCCACCCCCAAGGCGCAGGATCGAGTGTCCCGTAGGATGAGACGCCCTCGCTGGATGGGGCACGCTGGCCTGATTCTTGGTTCCACGATCGTGTTGGTCTGCGTGCTTATGGCGCTGCTGGCGCCGCTGATTTCGCCGCACGATCCTTATGCGCAGGATCTCGTGTCGCGCTTCATCCCGCCAGTCTGGCACGAAAGTGGAAGCTGGGAGCATGTGCTTGGCACAGATCACCTCGGGCGCGACTATCTTACACGTCTGCTCTACGGTGCGCAGATCTCGCTGGTCATTGGCATCGGAACGGCGATCGTGTCGGGCATCATCGGCACCACTATCGGCGTCGCTGCCGGCTATTTCGGCGGCAAGATCGACAGCGTGGCTATGTTCATCATCACCGCCCGCCTTGCAATGCCCGTGATCCTGATCGCGTTGGCCACCGTCGCGCTGTTCGGGTCGTCACTGACTGTTGTCATGCTGACCCTCGGTCTGCTGCTCTGGGATCGGTTCGCGCTTGTCACTCGCGCCTCGACCATCCAGCTGCGGTCGCAGGAATTTGTGACCGCAGCGGAGATCCAGGGCGCATCCATCCTGCAGATCGTCCGGCACGAGATCTTGCCCAACCTGCTGAACAACCTGCTGATCGTGGCGACGCTGGAAATGGCGCAGGCAATCGTGCTTGAGGCAGCGCTGTCCTTTCTCGGACTGGGCGTGCCAGCGCCGCTTCCCTCTTGGGGGTTGATGATTTCGGAAGGCAAAGCGTCGATTCTCTTCGAGCCATGGCTCATCACCATCCCCGGCGTCGCGCTATTCCTGCTGGTTCTCGGCACCAACCTGCTGGGCGACGGGTTGCGCGACATAACCACGCCGCAGGGCCGGAACTGAGGAGAGCCCATGCTACTGAATGTCGAGAACCTGAATGTCGTAATCCCCACGCAAGGAGGTCCGCTTCATGCCGTGCAGGATGTGAGTTTCAACGTCAGCAAGGGCGAAACGCTATGCATCGTTGGTGAATCCGGTTGCGGTAAATCCGTCACCGCTCTGTCGCTGCTTGGACTCCTGCCCAAATCGGCCACTCGCAGTGCCAGCCGCATGACCTTCGATGGAAAGGACATGATCACCATGTCCGACAAGCAGATCCGCGCGCTGCGGGGTGATCGTCTTTCGATGATCTTTCAGGAACCAATGACAGCCCTGAACCCGCTGCACACGCTGGGGCGGCAGTTGACGGATGTCTACATGGCCCATCGACGCGGGGATCGCAAAGAGGCGCGCGAGCGGGCGGTCTACCTGCTTGAGCGAGTCGGGATCGCAAGGGCTGCCGAACGGCTGGGGCAATATCCACACGAGCTGTCCGGCGGGCTTCGCCAACGCGTCGTGATCGCCATGGCGCTGATGTGTGAGCCGGAACTGATCGTGGCGGACGAACCCACGACTGCGCTTGACGTAACAATCCAGGCTGAACTGCTGCGCCTGCTGGCCGAATTGCAGAAATCCATGGGTCTGGGGATGATCATGATCACCCATGATCTGGGCCTGGTGTCGCGCATCGCCGACCGGGTGGTTGTGATGTATGCTGGTCAGGTGATCGAAAACGCCCCGGCAAAAGAGCTTTTTGAGAATCCGAAGCACCCCTACACCCGCGCGCTTCTGGGGTCAGTTCCCAATCCGTCGCATCCGCGGATGCAGCCGCTGCCGTCGATCCCGGGCACCGTGCCGTCACTGGTGCAAAAGATGGAAGGCTGCCATTTCCGGGACCGCTGCGAGCTAGCGAGCGAAGAATGCCGGGTCTCCATCCCACTTTTGGAGGTAGGGACCGAACATGCCGCCCGTTGCATCAAGGCGGAACCCGAAACCTCAGTCGCAAGGAGCGCCGTACCATGAGCGAAGACTCCATCCTGTCCCTTGCAAATGTGACTCATGATTTCAAAAGACGGCGGGCACTTACTGGCCCCAGTCCGTTGATCCGTGCGGTGGAAGACGTCAGCTTTGACGTGAGAAAGGGCGATATCCTGGGAATCGTCGGCGAATCTGGTTCGGGCAAGACGACACTAGCTAAGATCATGCTGGGGCTGTTGCCGCCGACGCAGGGCGAGGTTCTGCTGGACGGAACGCCCATCGCAAAGATGCCGCGCAAGCGCATTGCCGAACGCATCCAGTTCATCTTTCAGGATCCTTATTCGTCTCTCAATCCGCGGCAGAGCGTGGGGCAGATCGTAGCCTATCCGCTTTACCTGCGAGGGCAGGAAAACGCCGCGGAGCGTGACAAGAAGGCGCGCGAATTGTTGGACATCGTCGGCCTGTCGTCGCGGTTCTTCGACGCTTATCCCAGTCAGATGTCTGGTGGGCAGCGTCAGCGTGTCGCCATTGCACGCGCTCTGATCACCCGGCCGGACCTGCTGATCTGCGACGAACCGACATCGGCTCTGGATGTTTCGGTGCAATCGCAGGTGCTGAATCTGCTGCTGGAACTGCGCGAGGAATTCGGCCTGACCTATGTCATGATCAGCCACAACATGGCGGTGATCCAGCACATGACGACTCACGTCGCCGTCATGTTTCTAGGCCGGATCGTCGAGATGGATACCTCCGAAAAGGTTTTTCAGACGCCGCAACACCCCTATACGCAGCTGCTGCTGAGTTCGACGTTGTCTGTCGAACAGGGAGCCGGGGTACCGGATCTGAACGTGGATGCCGACGCGCGGCGCGCCATGCGGGATCATCCGTCCTACGTGACGCAACGAGTTTGAACGCCATGACAGGAGAGCATGCTGTGGACAATCCGGAAACGGCCCGGAGAATTTCCGAAAGCAATCTGGCCGATCTGCTGGCCTGTATTTTTCGGCGCAATGGCTGCGACGACCGGACCGCCGCGGTTCTGGCCGCAAATTGCGCAAGCGCCGAAGCGGCCGGGTCCTTAAGCCACGGTATATTCCGGATTGACGGGTATGTCTCAACCCTGCGTTCCGGTTGGGTGGATGGAACCGCCGAACCGCAGATCGAAATCCCTGCTCCCGGCTATGTCCGCATTGACGCGCGCAACGGGTTTGCCCAACCAGCATTCCTTCAGGTGCGTGAGGATTTCGTTACCCGCATCCGGAACAACGGTATCGCCTTCCTGGCAATTCGGGATTCGCATCATTTCGGCGCGCTCTGGCCCGACGTCACCCCTTTTGCAGAGGAGGGGTTGATCGCGATCTCGCTGGTTAACAGCTTCGCCTGTTCGATCCCGGTAGGCGCTGAAAAGCCATTGTTTGGCACAAATCCCATCGCCTTTGCCGCGCCGATCCCGGGCAGTGCCCCGCTGGTTTTCGACTTTGCTACCACCTCGATGGCCAATGGCGACGTCCAGATCGCGGCGCGCGAAGGGCGGATGCTTCCGCATGGCATGGGTGTGGACAGCAACGGCGACCCGACCTGTGATCCCAGGGAAATCCTTGACGGTGGGTCTCTGGTGCCCTTCGGCGGGCACAAGGGTTCGGCGATTTCGATGATGATCGAACTGTTGGTCGCTGGGCTGACCGGTGGACAATTCTCGTTCGAGGTGGACTGGTCTGCGCATCCCGGCGCGCAGACGCCACGAACGGGGCAGGTCTTCATTGGGATTGACCCTGTGTTTTCCGGCGGCGTGGGTTTTGCGGGAAAGGCGCGAGAATTCGTAACGCGCCTGTCCGATGCGGGACTGACAGCTTACCCGGGCTACAGGAGATGGAAAAACCGCGGCACACAGGATATTTGTATCTCTGCAGAGAATTATAGGCGACTGAACGGTTATGCGCAGGGGGATATCTAGTTTGAGCCAGGAAGAGAAAACGATCGGCGCCAATTTACCGCCTATCGGGGTGACGGTTCAGACGCTTCGCAAAAGGTCCCGCATGACCCTGAACGACCTATCGCAAAGCGCCGGAATTTCGCTGTCGGCCGTATCAAAGATCGAGAATGGTCAGGTGTCTCCGAACTATGACACGATCCTGCGGCTCGCCATGGGTCTCAAGGTCGAGGTGGCTGAATTGTTCGGCAGCAAGCCGCGCGATGCCGCAACCGGGCGACTTGTCGTCACGCGAGCTGGCGAAGGACTGCGCCAGTCCACGCCGCATTACGAATACCAGATGCTATGCGCCGGACTGGCCAGCAAAGAATTCACACCGCTGCTGACCCGGATTAGCGCGCGTTCGATCAGCGAATTCGACGAATTGCAGGGTCATAGGGGTGAAGAATTCTTCTACGTGCTGAGCGGCAGCGTCGTTCTGCATTCCGACCATTACGCGATGATCCAGCTGAACACTGGGGACAGCTGCTATTTTGATTCCAGTATGGGACATGCGCTGACTTCTTCGGGCAAAGAGGATGCGCTGATTTTGTGGATCGCGACGCGCGTCCACGGCCTGCTGGACGAAACGCCCTGACAGCTATGGCAGCAGGACCGCAGATCTGGCTCGATTATTGCTTCGAGATCGCTGCCGATATGGGCACCTCGCTTGAAGGCAGGCCAGAACCGTGCTGCACGTGACGCATCGTTCCGATCCCGGGGGCGACACCTTTCCGCTGCTGATCGAAGTCGTCTTTGCCGCGCATTACGAAAACCGGGGCAGCGTGCCCGCCTACCGCCTCATTTGACCAAGAGAATTGAGACATCCATGATGCAGAAATTCGACAGTTCCAGTCAGCCAGTTGCGGTCATCGGCGCAGGCGTCGTCGGGACGATGACTGCCCGCTCCCTAATGAACCGAGGCCGAAAGGTGATTTTGATCGACGCGCATGACGGCCCTGCAGAACTGTGCAGCCACGCCAATGCCGGAATCATGGCGGTCGGTCATGCAGATGCTTGGGCCTCTCCCGGCGCTGTCAGTTCGATGCTGCGCGCACTTGCGGGGCTGGAGCCTTCGTTGAAGGTTACGCGCCTTGCCGATCCGGCGCTCTGGTCTTGGGGGGCGGCATTTCTGCGGAATTGCACGCGCAAGGCCCATCAGCGCAATTCAGACCGGCTGCAGCGGTTGAGCCGCTACAGCCGCGATCTGCTTGCCGCGGTAGAGGCGGAGCTGGGACTTCCCCAAGACACGCGCCATGATGGCGGGCTCTATCTGTTTCAAAACCAAGCCCAGTTTGATACCCGGGCCGCGGGGTTGACCGGCGACGGACTGGAGATCATGCCACGCGAGCGTTTGCTGGAAACCGAACCTGCCCTACGCAAAATGGGCGACCGGCTGAAGGGTGGGATACTTAGCGAGGTGGATTCCGTCGGCGATTGCCGTCTGTTCACGCAGCGCACGGTCGAGTCTCTCCGCAGCAGTAATCGCCTGCAGGCTTGTTTCAAGCACCGCGTGACTGGACTGCGTCGGGACGGAAACCGGATCACAGCGGTCGAAACGAATCACGGCTCGATCGCTTGTGGCACAGTGGTGCTGGCCGCAGGCGTCGAGACGCCCCATCTGACTCGACAGCTGGGGTTTGCGCCGCAAATATACCCGGTGAAAGGCTACTCCGGCACCTGGCAGATTCTTGATCCAGCCGGCGTCCCGCGTCTGCCCTTTGTCGATGAGACCGAGCTTTTGGCCGTGGCGACCTATGACGGCAAGCTGCGGGTGACGGCGATCGCGGAGTTCGCTGGCATGGACAGAAGCCTGCCGGTGGAGCGCAAGCGACTGCTCGATATCTATGTTCGGCGGACTTTTGGCGATGCGGTAGATCACGGAAGTGCCACCTACTGGACTGGTCTGCGGCCCACGACGCCCGGCGGCCCTCCCTATCTGGGCCAGGTGCGTAGATACGAAAATCTCTGGATCAACGCCGGTCACGGTCAGCTTGGCTGGACCATGTCACTAGGCTGCGGCGAATTGATCGCCCAAGCGATGGGGGGCGAACGCCCTGCACTTCAGGATGTCTCGGAGCCGGGCCGCTGGCTGATCCCGATCTGAAGTTCCGATGAACATCTGGCGTCGGATGACCTTGTACTGCCCCGAAAACCCGTTCTCGGCAGCCTAGGCACTGACCGTATCCAGCGTGACCCTATCGGAAACGCCGGCGGATCTGCGCGCCACTCCCGGGCGAAGGCCGCCACGCGATTGTAGGATCCGGTGAAGCCGAGCGCGACCAGATCAGCATGCATCCGCTTCAGGGACCGCCGTTGCTTACGCGACTTCCTCGCCTCGGTCTTCAACCAGCCTGCCAGATTGTCGGCAAAAGGATCGAGTTTGCTGTAAGACCGCATGTCTTTTTCCAGCGGCGCGCGCCTGACGGATCAGCCTGTATTCTGATCGCATGGCGGCAAGTGCCGTCGATCTGCGATGGAGGAAGGCATGACGAACGAACAACCAACGATCTATGTCGGGATCGATGTGTCGAAGGACAAACTCGCGGTTGCGATGGCCGGTGGTGGGGTGCATGAAGAGGTTCTCAGCTTCGGCACATTTGAGAACACTCCTGCCAGCGTCGACCGGCTGCTCAAAAGACTTTCGGGGCGAGGGTCACCTGTCTCAGTATGCTATGAAGCAGGACCAACGGGATATGGCTTTTATCGGCAGGTGCGTGCTTTCGGTTTCGAATGCTGCGTGGTCGCACCTTCGTTGATTCCAGTGCGTGCCGGTGAGCGGATAAAGACAGACCGGCTGGATGCCATTCGACTTGCCCGGCTATTGCGCGCCGGGGAACTGACGCCGATCTGGGTTCCTGATGAAACCCATGAGGCAATGCGCGATCTTGTCCGGGCTCGGGAAAGTGCGGCAGAGGACCAACGACACAAACGCCAGCTCGTTTCAGCGTTTATGTTGCGCCACGGGCGGGTCTATCATCGGACCAAACCCTGGACGATGCGGTATCGTAGATGGCTACAAAGCCAGAATTTTAGTCATCCCGCACATCAGATCGCCCTTCAGGAGATGCTGCAAGCGGAGCGAAATGCGACGGAACGGGTCGATCGATTGACCGGGCATATCGAGGCGTTGGTGCCAGAATGGGACCTCGCCCCAGCGGTGAATGCGTTGCAGGCCCTGCGGGGTGTTGCATTGATCAGCGCCGTCACCTTCATGGCAGAGATCGGAGACGTGCGCCGCTTCGAGTCGCCGGTAAAGCTCATGGCCTATCTGGGACTTGTGCCAAGTGAATACTCGACCGGGAAAACTACGAAGCGTGGTAGCATCACCCGTGCAGGGAATTCACGGGTACGCCACAAACTGATCGAGGGTGCCTGGACGTATCGGCTGCAGGCGCGACCAGGCGCAAAGAAACTATACATTCTTCAAGAGCAACCAGCGGAGGTGCAGGACATCGCTTGGAAAGCGCAGTCACGCCTGACAACAAGATATCGCAAGCTCATTCAGCGCGGGAAGAAATCGACGGTTGTAACTACCGCCATTGCGCGTGAGATGGCGGCCTTTATGTGGGATATTGCCCGCCGAACTATGCCAGCGAGATGACCGCATTCACATGCGCCCAATGGCGGGCGCGAGGTCAACGGCAGGGGAATATCCGGCACTCGCTTTGAAGCCAACGTATGTTGATGCTCGCTGTAAGATAGGAATAGCCCCGAGACGCATAATCGGTCATGCGGTATCCAACCCGCGTATCAGAGCTTGTTCACCGACGTCTTCAGACCTCGTGCCCACCCTTGGGCGTCCAAATGGCGGAAAACGCCTTGGCGGTCCCATTCGCTTGAAAAAATCCTTGAAAAAAGACATCAGAGCGGTGTCCCGATCACACTGGAACGGGGTAATTCCAAGGGAGCAGATTGTCGATCTGGCTTTGCTTGTGGCCTTGGACGATGGCGGTGAGTGTGGCTGACAGCCATGCGTGGGGATCGACGCCGTTCATTTTGCAGGTTTCGATCAGCGATGCGATCACGGCCCAGTTTTCGGCTCCGGCGTCGTGTCCTGCGAACAGGGCGTTCTTCCTGTTATGCAGAGGTCTCCATAACAGGAAAAACTATCTGTTCATGGGCTCCGTCGGTGGCGGAAACGCGGCTGCGATCGCCTACACACTCATGGAAACCTGCAAGCTGGGGTAGATTCCGGCTAAGTGCAGAATGACACCCTAAGCGGCCAGAACGCGTCTTCCGTTCTCTCTGAGCTCCCCATTAGGGCCAACGTATCGGTAAATGGTGACAGGTTTGACACCGAGCTCCTTGGCGAGCTGCGCGACGGAGGTATCGCGGTTTGACATGGCCGCCTGCGCAAGGCGCACTTGGGCTTTGGTCAGCGCGAATTTCCGCCCCCCTTTTCGTCCTCGCGCCCGGGCGGCCTTCAGGCCTGCGACGGTGCGCTCGCGGATCAGTTCCCGTTCAAATTCTGCCAGGGCTGCAAAGATACCGAATATCAACCGCCCTGCGGCGGTGGTGGTGTCGATCTGCGCCCCTTGCCCGGTGAGGACGCGTAGGCCGATCTCGCGATCAGTCAGCTCCTGCACGATTGTCACGAGGTGTTTGAGGTCGCGGCCGAGGCGGTCGAGCTTCCAGACGACCAGGACATCGTCTTTACGCAGGGCCTTGAGACACGCTTCAAGGCCGGGCCGGGAGTCACGCTTACACCCGCAAGCAGGGCATCGAGGAGACATTCATCGTCGCCCCCGAACGTGCCCCCGCCTGGGCGCAGGACCGGTCCGCGCTCTGGAACGCCGCCGAGGCCAGCGAGACCCGTCGCAATTCCGTCACCGGGCGCGAATGGGAGCTGGCCCTGCCGTCCGAGATCGGCGCGGCCGAGAGGTCGCGGATCGTCCGCGATTTCGCGCAGGAGCTGGTCGGCCGCTACGGGGTCGCCGTCGATGTGGCGATCCACGCGCCGCACCGCGAAGGCGACCAGCGCAACCACCACGCCCACGTTCTGACCACCACCCGGCAGCTTGAGCCGGAGGGGTTTACGGCCAAGACCCGCGTTCTGGATTCCGCGAAGACCGGCGGCGTCGAGATCGAGCAGATGCGCGGCGTCTGGGCCGAGTTGCAGAACCGGGCGCTGGAGCGGGTCGGCCAAGTCGAGCGTGTCGATCATCGGTCGCTGGAGAAGCAGCGCGAGGCAGCGCGGGAGCGCGGCGACGAGCTGAAGGCCGAGGAACTGGACCGCGACCCGGAGCTGAAGCTGGGGCCAGCCGCCAATTCGATGGAGCGCCGCGAGAAGGCCGCCGCCGAGCGCGAGGGCCGGGAGTATGTGCCGGTCACGGAGCGCGGGGCCGTGGTCCATGCCGCCCGTCAGGCCCGCGAAGCTTTCCGCGACATGCGCGAGCGGCTGGACCTTGCGCGGGAGACCTATGGCATCGCCCGCGAGGAAGGGCAGGGGCGCGTGTCCGCCGGTCTGGCGGCGCTCCGGGCGGCGGCTGCGAAAGATCGCGGCGCGCACGAGGCGGGAGATTTCCGGGAGCGGCTGGCGCGGATCACCGGGCGCGACGGTGTGGACCGGGACGGACCAGAGGCAGAGACCGAGCGGACCGACCCGAGCCAGGCGCAGGAGCGGCTGCGCGAGACCTTGAGCAGGGATCGAGGGGACGGGATCGAGCGCGACGGCGACAGGCCGTCGATCCGCGAACGGCTGGACGCGGTACTGAACAAGCCGCGCGAACGGCTGGACATCGAGGACGAGCGGGAACGCGAGCTGGAGAAAGCCAGGGAGATCGAGAAGGCGCGTGATCTGGACCGGGGGCCGACGCATGGCCTCTGATCTGTCATCGGATGTTCGTGGTTTCTCGGGCAAGCGAATGTAAGTCACGCGAGATATCTGGCTTTCGGAGCCGAAGTCCGGCGCATCTACTGAGGAATAATCGCATACCAATCGGCAAACCAGGCCCGCAGAAAATCAGCCAGCCACCACGATGCCCAGAGCGCTGCGAGCTGAAGCACGAGGCCGAATGCAACGGTTCTTCGGAAAGTGATGTTTTTCCCGCGCCATGCGATAAAGAGACGAGCGATGGTATTTGCGCTCAGCGCAGCAGCCAGCGGCAGCGCTCCATCAACGGCCGATATTTGCCCTGCGGCTACAAGCGAAGCAAGAGCGACGGTTGCGGAATTCGTGCTGACCAGTCCGGCAAGTGCGACGGTCGCGAGCACTGCTGTATTCCCGAACACATCATTGAGCGTCGCAGAGGTTAGCATGACAACCGCAACGATGAGCGAGAAACCGGCTGCCGCTTTGATAGAGAAGACCTGCGATGGCAGTTCCAGCACTGCTGGCTCCACTTTGCGGCGCAAGGCTAGAAAAAAAATCGCAGCACCGTGTAGTGCAGCAGCGAGACCCGCACCGAACAGCAAGGGAAGGCCGACTGTGAACATGGCAGGGCTCAGTGCCAGCAGGATGATGCCGATCTGGATTAGTGAAGAAACCGAGGAAAGTGTCGCGCCCGCAGCGGCGCTTCGGGCGTCTTCCGGCTTTTCAGCGGCGCGTTGACCAAGTGCTACGATTGTCGATGTGCTCGACACGAAGCCGGACAGGAACCCACTGACCGGCAAGCCGAGGCGCGCGCCGATGACACGTGTTGAAATATGACCAGCTGCGCCGATCAGCATGATGACTACGACGATGATGAAAAGGGTGCGTGGATTGAGTGCTCCGCCGGGACCGATCTCAAGGTTGGGCAGGATTGGGAGGATCACCAAGATCGACACGCCAAGGATGAGACCGTCCCGCAGTTCGGCGGCCGTCAGAATCGAGCGGCTGAATCCGTGCAACATTTCACGTGCGGCAAGCAGTGACGCGATGACCACAGCGGCACCCGCTGCAAGCATTGTCGTTTCCGTTGCGAAGCCCCCGAGAAGCACGACGGAAACGAGCGCCAGACTGGTCGTGAGGCCAATATTTGGATCGGATTGTTGGGCAACTGAAACGATCCGAGTGACTGCGACCGCAGCAACAGCGACCATCAACAGGGGCACACCGCCCGTCATCATGCTGATTGCGCCAATCAGGGATGCCAAAGCAAAGGTGCGGACACCTGTCGATGCACCCTCGCTTGGTTTGTGTGTGCTGCGTTCGCGTTCAATGCCGATCAGGAGCCCAATCCCGAGGGCTTCGATCAGTGCGTAGAATGCCTCAGGGTCTGTTTCCATCCAAGAACCTTAGGTGTTTATTTCCTTCGTCGCAGCACGAACCAATAGGCTTGAACTGAACGGCCCATTTTGTTACATGTAACAAGAAAGGAGCCGCTATGCCAACTCCTGTTTCTCAACGTGTCCAGAAGCGCCGCGATGCCTTGCGGGCCGCCGGTCTGCGTCCTGTTCAAATCTGGGTGCCGGACACCCGCCGCCCCGGTTTCGAAGCCGAGTGTCGCCGTCAGGCAGCGCTTGTGGCCCAAGCCGATCACGCCGAAGACGGCCTGAACGACTTTATGGATGCCGCCCTGGTCGATGTGGACGGCTGGGAGTGAGACGTGGGGAGCTGGTGACGGTCGCCCTCCCAGGCGACCACGGCAAGCCGCGTCCCGCGCTTGTAATCCAGTCCGACCGGTTCCCGGATAGTAAGCGCCCGATTGCCACCGCCTGCCTGAATTTTGGCTGATCTGTTATGGCACGTGCATAGCGACGTCGTTTGCGACGTGTCTTATGCGAGGCTTGCGATGCGTGGCGATATTCTGGGACTGGAACGGCGACGGCGGTGGAGCGACGATGAGAAGCTCGGGATCGTGCTGTCGGTCGGGATGGGCGGTGCGACGGTGACGCAGGTTGCGCAGCGGCATGATGTGACGCGCCAGCAGATCTACTCCTGGCGGCATGAGATGAAGAGGAAGGGGTTGCTTTCGGCGTTGCCGGAGACCCTGTTCCTGCCGGTGGAACTGGAGGGGCCGGCAGATCTGGCCGGGCCTGCGCCGAGTGTCGAGCCGGCGGCGGCGCACCTTTCCAAGATCGAATTGCAACTGGCCAATGGCCGCTGCCTGCGCTTCGACCCGGCTCTGGATACGGGCACGCTGACGCGGCTGGTCCGCGTTTTGGAAACCGCATGATCGGGCCGGGCACCGGTGTTCGGGTTTATCTGGCCTGCGGCGTGACCGACATGCGCAAGGGGATCGAAGGCCTGGCGGCCCTGGCGCAGGATCATCTGCGGCAGAAGCCGACCAGTGGTGCGGTCTTCGCGTTCCGCGGGCGTCGCGGCGACAGGCTGAAGCTGCTTCATTGGGACGGTCAGGGGTTTTGCCTCTACTATAAGGTGCTGGAGAAGGGCCGCTTTCCGTGGCCCGCGCGCGGTGACGGCGCAGCGCGCCTGACCTCGGCGCAATTGGCCATGCTCTGGGAAGGGATTGACTGGCGCAGGCCGGACTGGGGTGCGCCACCTGCTCGCGTAGGCTAAGAAATGGCGTTGAAACGCCTTGATTTTATGGTCTTTCTTAGGGCCTTGTGGTATCAGGGCGCATGTCGAATGCGGCCCAAACTCTTCCTGATGATCCGGCGCTTCTGAAGGCGTTGGTCGCCGCCTTGCAGGCGGAGAACGCGAAGATCTCGGCCACGTTGCGCGCCCATGATGCGTTGATCCAGACCCTGCGGTTGCGCATCGCCAAGCTGAAGAAGCATGTCTTTGGCCAGTCCTCGGAAAAGATCGAACGCGAGATCGAGCAGCTGGAACTGGCGTTGGAGGATCTGCTGATCGCCGCGGCTGAGAGCGAGACGGCGCTCATGGATGACGACCAGGACAAGGGCGCGCTGGAAACGGCTGTCGCCGGCGAAGTCGCCGATCGCCCATCCCGCCGTCGCCCCCGGGTCTCGGACAGCATGCCGCGCGAGCGGCAGGAGCTCGACCCCGGCAGCTGCTGCCCCGATTGCGGCGGCGACCTGCGGATGGTGGGTGAGGATGTCAGCGAGATGCTGGATCTGATCGCGGCGCAGCTGAAGGTCGTCCAGATTGCCCGCCCCAAGAAATCCTGCCGCCGCTGCGAACGCATGGTGCAGGTGCCTGCGCCCAGTCGGCCCATCCCGGGCAGCATGGCGGGTGCGGGCCTTCTGGCCCACATCCTCGTCGCCAAGTTCGACGATCATCTTCCCCTCTATCGCCAGCACGAAATATTTGCGCGGATGGGGGCCGATATCCCCGACAGCACCTTGGTCGACTGGTGCGGCCGCGCCATGCAGGTGCTTCAGCCGCTGATCGAGAGGATCGAGGCGGATGTCATGGCCAGCGACCTGCTGCATGCCGATGATACCCCGATCCGGGTGCTGGACCGGTCTCAGCGCGACAAGGGGCTGGGCAAGGGCGTGAAGAAGGGCCGGATCTGGACCTATGTCCGCGACCATCGGCCTTGGGCAGGCGCGTCGCCACCCGGCGCGGTCTATGCCTTCGCTCCGGACTGGAAGGAAGAACACGTCCATCGCCATCTGGCCCAGACCCGCGGCATTCTGCAGGCCGATGGATACAAGGGCTATGCCAAGCTATACGGCCTGGACCCTGACGGGACGCCCCGTCTGCGGGAGGCCGCCTGCTGGGCTCACCTTCGGCGCGACTTCCATGATGAATGGGGCAAGACGAAATCTGCGATTGCCCGCGAGGCGCTCGACCGCATCGGCGCGCTCTATGACATCGAGCGGGAGATCAACGGCTGTTCGGCCGATATCCGTCTTTCCGCCCGCCAGAAGCACAGCGCCCCGAAGGTTGCGGCCTTCTTCGCCTGGTCAGAGCAGCAGCTCTCGCTGATCCCCGGCAAGGGCGATCTGGCCAAGGCGTTCCGCTATGGGCTCAGCCGACGGGGTGCCTTCAGCCTCTTCCTCGAAGATGGCCGGGTGGCCATCGACAACAATCCTGCCGAACGTGCGCTGCGCCCGATCGGCATCGGGCGGAAAAACTGGCTCTTCGCAGGGGCTGACACCGGCGCTGAAACGCTGGCCCGCGCCATGACCATCATCGAGACCGCCAAGATGAACGGCCTTGATCCGCAGGCCTATCTTGCCGACATCCTGACCCGCATCCACGATCACAAGATCAATCGGATCAATGATCTGTTGCCATGGAATTGGTCCCCGCTGACCACGCCTCAGGCGGAGGCCGCCTGATGGCAACCGTCACCCACGTCTGCACCCTCGACTACGTCGCCAGGATGCTGGGCGAAGACCCCGAGCTTCTCGAAGCCATCGTCTACAATGACGACAATCTGACCTACGGCGCGATCATCAGCGTCTATACCGGTTCAGACGAGACCATCACCGCCCTGACCGATGACGGCATCGAAGAACTGCAAGACATGCTCAGGGCCGCCCGCATCACCACCGAAACCTGGCACGAGTTCCTCAACGACTTCGTCCATGACGCCGACCTAGTCGCCCGCATCAAGACCCAGTCACCGCGGTAGCAACCGAGCGGTTACCCCGGATACGGCCACCACGACCGTTCTTCTGATCACGTCCACGCTGGTCGATGCGCCGCTGATCCGGCTGACGGTCGAACCCTCGCCGGAAAACGGATTGCGGGCCACGTCGCAGGTCATGATTGACAAGGCCATGACGGTCCGAACGAACAAGCTCGGAGGCGGTTTCGGCCAACTCGACGATACCGCTATGCTCGAAGTCAATCGGGCGCTGGCGCTGTTTCTGGGTGTGGCAGGGTAAGAGAGGGCTGGACTACGGGTCTTCTGGAAACAGACCAGGGGAACGAAACGCTCTGTGTCATCGAGTTGATTTGAGAGCATTCGCTTGAGGTATTACCCTGTAGACGGTCTTGACGAGCACGGCACCCATATTCGGAGTGGGATCAGTGAGAATGACAATCCTCAGGCCATCGCGTTCTCGCCATACGATATCCATCCCGTCCTTAACATCTGGCCGAATTGGGTTGAGAAGGACTCTTTCGAAATTCTCCTGGGATATACCGGCGTCTGCCATACGAGCCTGAGCATGACGGCTAACGGCAACATTGCCCAAACCTCTGACGTCCGCATAGTAGTGTTTCATCGACCTCCTGCGCTTTCCGGCTGCCCCGCTCGAAGGCCCAATGCGCCTTCGAGCAAAGCCCGTTTTCATTGATGGATCATCGTCAGATGCCCGCCGAACCGATTGGCCAGTTCGCCGACCGTCTCCGCGCCCTTCAGTGCTTCCAACGCAATCTTGGTCTTGAGCGCCGGATGATGTTGCTTCCGTTTCGACCTCTTCAATTTCTTTCGCGTTGAAGATTGGCAGACTACAAATCGCAGCTTACGTCAGCGTCCCGTTTCCGGTGAGTAGCTGAGAAGACGCCTTTATTGTGAAACGACGCGCATCAGTTGTCTTCACTTTCCTCTTCGGTTGCATCGTCTTCCTCGTCGCCAGTTTCCTGATCCTCGTCGGTATCCGACCCTTCGATTGCAGCAGGCTCACTAATGGAACCATCTGCGTTGTCATCGCCTGTAAGGAAAAACCATCCGCCGAGCACGACGATGGCCACGGCTCCGACGATGATCCAGATTTTGTTACTTCCCAATTGCCACACTCCTCGTAGCTAAACCCATCAAGTGTAAAACATAGCGCACTACGCCGCCTCTTTTCGGAAGCAGTTTACGTATGCGGTTAGTCGAAAAACTCCGAGAAAATCGTTTTTTTCCTTCTCCGTTTGTCGTACCTCTCGTCGTAGCGATCATTGTCATCCCGACCACGGCGATGGTCATCATCACCTTTCAACAAGGCTGATGCCATTCCCATGAGACCGCCGCCGTCTCCACGCCGGTCAGGGCTGTTTCGGTTATCCATATCCCGTGGTGGCGGTACTGGTGCGGTGGAGCGTTCGATGATCTTGTCCAACTCGCCCCTGTCGAGCCATACGCCCCGGCAGGATGTGCAATAGTCGATCTCCACCCCGTTCCGATCGGACATCGACAGCCCGGTTGCGCAGACGGGGCACAGCATGGCTGAGACAGCTTCTTGAGTTCGCATGGTCTTTTATCCTTCCTGCCGCTGGCCGAACAGGCTCAGCAGCATCTGAAACAGGTTGATAAGGTTGAGGTAAAGGGAGAGGGCTCCCATGACCTGAAGTTTGCCGAGGTGTTCCTGGCCCGTGTGTCCGTGCGCGCCGCGATGCTCCAGGTATTCGCCCTTGAGCCGTTGCATGTCCCATGCCGTCAGACCGGTGAAGACAATCACACCGACGACCGAAACGACC
>Ga0209347_1002703_pt1 | contig 22578 bp, 18 predicted proteins | sample AutmiccommuBRH23_FD_187382 | JGI IMG/M metagenome (GOLD analysis project Ga0209347, IMG submission 187382) | Deep subsurface microbial communities from Mt. Terri, Switzerland - Autotrophic microbial communities BRH/23 (SPAdes) (version 2) | ecosystem: Environmental > Aquatic > Deep subsurface >...
TATGTATAAGTTCGGGTCAAGTTCGGGTCAAGTTCGGATTAAATTCGTAAAATCGCGAACATATCGCGAAGTTGTCGCGAACATATCGCGAACTTGTCGCGAAGTTATCGCGAAGTTGTGACGAATTTGACAAGCGGATAACAAGACCAAAATTTTGCCCTTAACTATTCCGGAATTTTATTGACCTGGAATCATGTCACCCGGGAAAACGGAATGAAAGCAGGAAAAGTTCACGCTTCTCAGAAGACTATCCTGCTGCAGGTATTATGAACTGAAACAGGAGTCTATGACAGGACTAAAGGAAAAACATGGCTACTCCTGCCACGGTGATGATTGCCCCGATGATCTCCTTGAGGTTAATCTTTTCGTGGAATATCAGGACTGATGGTACGATGATCAGCACCGGCACGATTGACATCAGGGTGGCGGCTATACCTGTTTCGGTATGCTGAACGGCAAGAAGGGAAAATGATACGCCCAGGAACGGCCCGAAAAAGGCTCCAAGCGTGATGCGTTTCATGGCCGGAGGGTTCTTCAGGGCTGCCCAAACCCGAGGCCATCTTTTCATGAAAATAAACAGGATTGAGAAACCGGCTATTCCTGTCAGTACGCGGATTTGTGAAGAAGAGAAAGCATCGTAGCTGCCCATCCCCTTTTTGCTCAGCACAAGGCCTGTTGCCTGTCCGATAGCCCCGCCGAGGGCCATTATTAGTCCGGGCAGAGAATAACTTGATTTGAGCCTCCTTTTAATGGAGCCGTTTAATTCGGACTTTTCGCGCTTTAAAATGACAAGGATGATACCCGCAATAGTTACCGTCATCCCAAGCCAGTTCATTGGAGTCAGCACTTCTCCAAGGACAAGCCAGCCTACCATTGCGGCAAAAGGTGGAGCAAGCGACATTACGAGCATAGAAACCCGTGCGCCTACCACTACAAGTGCCTGGAACAACATCAGGTCTCCTATAACAAAACCCACAAGGCCGGAAAGAGCCAGCCACTGCCATTGATAAGCGGTGGCATCGGTGGGAAAGAAAAATCCTCTGGAAATCCAGCTAAAGATGCCAATGAAGAAAAATGCTATGACCAGCCTGATCAGGTTTACCGCCAGTGAACCCACTTTTTTACCTGCCGACTCAAAGGCCATGCTGGTAACCGTCCAGAAGACAGCGGTGAGCAATCCTGCTATTTCGCCAAAATAGTTTTGCATTTTACGGGCGCAAATGTAACAATTAGAGCCAATAAACAAGGGGGTGAACCAAGTTCGTAAAGGAATTTATTTTTGAGGAGGCAGGAGGAGTTATTTATGCATATGTTTTAAAGGGAATGAGGTGAAATCCTCCCCTCCTTTTTTAGCCCCGAAGCGGGCGTAATCAGGATGTAATATAGTTTGATTTGGTCACCCCATTAATTAACTGATTACGCTCCGTTGGAGCTAGGAATATACGCCCGCGACAATCATGTACCCCGTGCTGCACACGGGGCTAACGATTTCGCACCCTTGGTGCTAAAGACCCTGATATGGCATTTGTCGGCTCCAGCGGAGCGGAATTACCAGCATAGGGTGAAGCCCTGTGGAAAGAAATAAATCCCGATACTTTTGGGTTAGCCACGAGGTGGTCGCAATCAGGATGTAATTTTGTTTGATTTGGTCAGACCGGGAAAAATTGAAGTAGGCTCCTTCTGAGTTATGGTGATACGGTCGCGGGTCTTATGAACCCCCGAATGGACCATGTTAAAAAAGTTTCGCACCCCAGGCACTGAAGGCCAGGGATGCGAAACCTCATATAAAGTGGAAGAATAAAAACCTGCATCAAAAAACTACTGAACCAATTCTGCCACAGTTTTTCTTAACTCCTCTTCCCGTTTGTTCTTGGCTACTATTTTACCTTCCCTGTCGACAATGATGCTTGACGGGATGGAATTGACCATGTACATCTGCGCAGCCGCATTGTTCCAGTACGACAAATCGGATACATGTGTCCAGGTCAGTTTGTCATCTTCAATTGCTTTCAGCCAGGCTTCCCGTTCGCGGTCAAGGGAAACACCAAAAACACTGAAGCCTTTGTCCTTAAAGTCGTTGTAAACAGCCACGATATTGGGATTTTCAGCGCGGCACGGGCCACACCATGCTGCCCAGAAATCGAGCAGGGTGTATTCATTCTGACTATAAACATCAGAAAAACGGATAGGGTTTCCGCCCGGGTCGTTCATTATGAAATCGGGAGCGGTTTGTCCTACGGCCAAAGCTTTCAATCTTGTCACGCGGTCCTTCAGTGCTATGACAGAAGGTATAGAGTCAAGGGCAGGTTCGAGCGATTCAACCATTGAACCCAGTTCTTCAGCTTCCATTCCGTATTGAATCCTTGAAATGAAATACGGTGTTGCATACGACCCTGGGTTGTTCCTTACAAAATCGGATTGCAGTGTATTGGTGCTTGTGTAGAGTTCATCAACCTGCTTCATCAGTTCCGATGCTTTGGCAGTGTCGCCTGCGGCAGCAGCTTCCCTGGCTTCCTGATATAGCGCCATGTATTGATCAGTGATCTCTCCTATTTGGTTGCTTACCTGGGCATATTCGTCATGGGTGGCTGAACCTGTTACCTTTACCCTGTCGAGCGAGTCGGCATGGCCGGTAACGTTTATGACGCTGTTTTCAACAAAAATGATGGCTTTGGGCCTTTGACCGATTAATGAAATATAATGGTCCTGCGGATAACTGACTTCTCCTGTGAGTTCGGCTTTTCCATCCACAATGTCGACAGTATCAACGGGTATCCACTGTGAGTCGCCCCTTTTCTCGAGCAATACCTGTCCCTCAGCCCCTTCAAGGTTAACATTTATTTTATATCCCTCCTGTTGACGGCTGCAGGCAAACATAGCGGCTGCAACAGCCAGAATCAAAATTTTTTTCATATTCATCATTGTTAGTTTTTTCGCCGGAATCCTAATTTTTTGTAATCAAACAATATTATTTTAGGGCCGAAAGATAGAAAATCATTTAATAAGCGCAAAATACCTGTTGCAGACAATGGTAATATCTTTTTAATTCAGTAAAAGCACCATAGGTATGGCAGCATGGCAGAAAAAAAGGAAGCTAAGAATAAGCAAATTCCTGCAGGGGAGGTTTGATTCATAATAATTAAGATTCTTAAAGACCTTAAGGACATTAAGGAGCTTAAAGACTGATGTAAAATTCTTTAAGCTCCTCTTGCAGATAGAAGCTAAAACCTTGAAGCTACTCTTGCAGCTTGAAGCTAAAATCTTGTAGCTACTCTTGCAGCTTGCAGCTAAAATCTTGCAGCTTATATGTCTTCTGACAAAATTTCCTGCTTTTTCTCCTGTTTTATATCTTCAAAAACGGTTCCTTTTTCATGAACGGATTTCACTGCCCTTCCTGATGGATCGGCGTTATTACGGAAGGAAGCATCCCAGGCAAGCGCTTCACCTGTGCTGCAGGCGATGGATGGCACCGAAGGCACGCAGGCTGCCGCCTGATCGGATGGGAAATGTTCGTTGTAAATGGTTCTGTACATATACTCTTCCTTGTTCATTGGAGTGTTCACCGGGAAGCGGAAACGGGCGTTTTCCATCATGTCATCGGTCACCTGTTCGCCGGCGATCTTCTTAAGTGTGTCGATCCAGCCGTAGCCTACCCCGTCGGAAAACTGTTCCTTCTGGCGCCAGGCGATGCTGTGAGGCAGGTACTTTTCGAATGCCTTGCGCAGGCACCATTTTTCCATGCGGCCGTTTTTGGCCATTTTTTCTTCGGGGTTGAACCTCATGGCAACGTCCATAAACTCTTTGTCGAGAAAAGGCACACGTCCCTCCACTCCCCAGGCAGCCAGCGATTTATTGGCACGCAGGCAGTCGTACAGGTGCAGCCGTTTTACTTTTCGTACACTTTCCTTATGAAACTCCTCAGCATTGGGTGCCTTGTGAAAGTAAAGATATCCTCCAAAAATTTCATCGGCTCCCTCTCCTGTCAGTACCATTTTTATGCCCATCGACCTGATGACCCTTGCAAGCATGTACATGGGCGTGGATGCGCGTACCGTTGTTACATCATAGGTTTCGATATGGTAGATGACATCACGGATGGCATCGAGACCTTCCTGTATGGTATAATGAATTTCGTGATGGATGGTACCAATATGAGCGGCTACTACACGGGCTGCAGCCAGGTCGGGAGACCCTTCAAGCCCGATGACAAATGAGTGTAACTGAGGCCACCAGGCTTCCTTCAGATCGTTTTCCTCAATGCGCCGTGGTGCAAATTTTTTTGCCAGTGCCGAAGTGATAGATGAATCAAGGCCTCCGGATAACAGAACACCATAAGGTACATCCGACATCAGTTGACGGTGCACGGAAGCTTCCAGAGCTGCAGCCAGTTCATCGATATCTGCCGGATTATCCTTCACATTTTCATATTCCATCCAGTCTCTTTCGTACCAGCGCTTCAGTTCCCTGTCTTTGCTGTAGAGGTAATGTCCGGGAGGGAACTCTTCAATTTTTCGACAGTACCCTTCCAGAGCTTTCAGTTCAGAAGCGATATAATAGTTGCCAAATTTATCCCAACCCTGATACAGCGGAATAATTCCCATGTGATCGCGTGCCACCAAATATGCATCTTCCTCCTCATCATAGAGTCCAAATGCAAAAATGCCATTCAGGTCATTAATGAATTTCTCTTTTTTCTCACGGTACAGTGCAAGGATTACCTCACAGTCGGAGCCGGTCAGAAACTCGTACCTGCCTTGAAATTGTTTCCTGATTTCCCTGTGGTTGTAAATTTCTCCATTAACTCCAAGCACAAGCTTCCTGTCTTTACTATACAAAGGCTGTCCTCCTGATTCAGGATCCACGATTGAAAGCCGCTCATGAGCCATCAGTGCCTTTTCCCCGCAATAGATTCCAGACCAGTCAGGCCCCCGATGCCGCAGCTTCTTCGACATTTCCAGCACCTGGGGCCGCAGCTGCCGGCTTTCCGTCTTTAAATCAAAAACACCTACTATTCCGCACATAATATATGGTATAAATATTAATCTCTTTTATGCCGCTAAAATATGCAATATGTCATAAATAACAAATTATTTCTTTCTTTTTTCCTAAAAATTTACATTTATTTGACAAAATAATCAAAATTATAGTCATTTTTAACCAAAAATACTTTTAAAGCAGATAGTTTTTCATTTTCGACCCAAATCAGTGTAATCCTTGAATTATTCAGGAGCTACATTATAAAGAACAAATCTTATAAGTCAATCATAAGTGCATCCAGAATAATTTTCTTTTTGAATTTTTATTCAATAAAATACAATACTGTCTTTAATTATTAGTAACTTGTGATGCTACACACAAAAAATATATTCTATGAAAACAAGTTTTACTTTTAAAAGAGAATCTTTTATCCTGTGGCTCCTGTCGCTCATGGCTCTTCTTCCGTTTTGGATTCCGGTGCACGGACAAACTTTACATGTAATAGAAGTAAGGAATACACAATTTGATCCTGCTGCACTTGAAATAGTCGCAGGGGATACCGTTGAATGGAGAAATGTTCAGGGTTATCACAATGTCAATGGTACCCTTACAACTTTCCCCTCCAATCCTGAACCGTTTGGAAATAACCAGGGGAATGATTGGGTTTACCAGCATATCTTTACAGTAGCGGGCAATTATAGCTACCAGTGCGATCCTCATGCCACGATGGGTATGACAGGAAGCATCATAGTTCAGGATGATGAAAACGGTGAGCAATTTATGTTGTCAGTCGATTTCATGGAAATGAACCCGCATGTTGGGCAGGATTTCTATCTTGCGCTCGTTGAAAAAGGGACCGGTATGGAAATCAACAGGACAGATACCACGGCAGATGTTGATTTTACCATAGAATTATCAGGAATTGAAGCCGGTAAGTCATACCACGTTGATTTCTGGGCCGACCACAACAGCAACGGAGTATATGATGCCCCGCCTGCCGATCATGCATGGAGGATCGAACTGACAGATGTTATGGGTGACACAACTTTAACGTTTACCCACAATACAAATTTTACCGATATTATGTGGAAAAACCTTCTGACGATTGAGTTCAGTGGCATGAACCCTCATATCGGGCAACACTTGTATATTGCAGTAAAGGATACTGTCACAGGTATGGAAGCAGGGCGTGCACATGCAATTTCAGATTCTGCTTTTTCGGTACACGTTCCGGGCATAGAGCCAGGCAATTCATACCATGTTGATATCTGGGTTGATTTTAACGAAAACGGCTGGTATGATGCACCTCCAACAGACCATGCCTGGCGGCTTGAATTGAATGACGTGATGGATGATACAACCCTTACTTTCATGCATAATACCGATTTCACGGATGTTATGTGGAAACACCTCCTTACGGTTGAGTTCAGTGGTATGAATCCGCATATGGGGCAGGATCTGTACCTTGCACTAACGGATGCTGACACCGGCATGGAAACCGGAAGGGTACATGTAGTTGCAGATTCTGCCTTTTCGGTAATGGTACCGGGCATTGAGACCGGCAAGTCATACCATGTAGATTTCTGGGCCGATTTCAATGAAAACGGCATGTATGACTCACCTCCGACAGACCATGCATGGAGGATTGAGCTGAATGACGTCATGGGTGATACCACACTTACATTCATCCATAATACCGATTTCACGGATATCATGTGGAAAAACCTCCTGACAGTGGAATTCAGCGGAATGAACCCGCATATGGGCCAGGACCTCTATCTTGCTGTAATAAATACTGCAACAGGAATGGAAGCCGGCAGGGTGCATGTAGTTGCTGATTCCGTATTTTCGGTCATGGTACCGGGCATTGAATCAGGCAAGTCTTACCATGTTGATTTCTGGGCCGATTTTAACGAAAACGGCATGTATGATACTCCACCCACAGACCATGCATGGCGGCTTGAACTGAATGATGTTATGGGTGATACCACACTTACCTTCATTCACAATACTGATTTCACCGATATCATGTGGAAAAACCTCCTGACAGTGGAATTCAGCGGCATGAATCCGCATATTGGGCAACATGTTTATATTGCAGTTAAGGATACCGTCACCGGGAAGGAAGTTGGTCGTTCACATGCAGTTGCAGATTCTGTATTTACATTGCAGGTCCCCGGTATTGAGCAGGGTAAATCGTATCATGTTGATATATGGGCCGATCTCAATGAAGACGGAATGTATGATGCACCTCCGGCAGACCATGCATGGCGTCTTGAACTGAATGAGGTTATGGGTGATACAACTCTTATGTTTATGCACAATACCGATTTTACGGATGTTGAATGGAAGCATGTTTTGACAGTCCAGTTCAACGATATGACCCCACATATCGGACAGCTGTTTGAATTATATGTTACCAACACAGAAGATGGCATGATAAAAGACACCGTAATCATAGAGGAGCTTACATCTGCTGATTTCGAAGTGATGTCGGCAAGCCTGATGAGCGGGCACTCTTACACCATTAACTTTTGGGCTGACTTTAACGACAACGGAGAATATGATATACCTCCGGTTGACCATTCCTGGCAGATAGTACTCGACAGCATTGCAGGTGATACGACAATCACTTTCGTCCACAACACTGATTTTACACCTCTCTTCCCTGCAACATCCGTGCATCAGCCGGAGAACAACCGGTTCAGGATGTATCCAAATCCGTCATCGGGTAAAGTAACTATTGAAACAGGCAATACAGAGGCCTCGGTATATAAACTTGCAGTATATGATATGGCAGGACGTCTTTCACAGGTTGAAGCCAGATCATTCAGCAATACGATCGAATTTAATGTTCATACCCTCACCAGGGGAATCTATTTTATTGAACTGAAATCAGCCGGCGACAGAACAATATTAAAGCTGGTCAAAGATTAGTATTTATGGTTGTCCGGCAGTTGATCTGCCGGACAACTATTTTTTATTTAAATATACTGCCTTCCAATTTTTTAATATCCTGCTGAACGGAATGAAGTCAATTTTGTTATATTCCCCGACAGTATACTTTTAACAAAAAAAAAGCATTATGAACTACTTTAAAAGCACCGTAATCAAGGATAAGAGTTTTGAAGAGGCCGTAGCCACTGTAAAGGAAGGGTTACAGAAGGAAGGATTCGGAATACCGGCAGAAGTTAACATGACCGAAATTTTCAAGGCCAAGCTGGATGTAGATTTTAAGAAGTATGTTATTCTGGGTGCATGTAATCCCTCATACGCAATAAAGGCTGTTCAAAGCGAGAAAAACATTGGTGTTTTGCTTCCGTGCAGCGTAGTTGTGCAGGAACATGAAAACGGCGAAGTGGAAGTAGCAGCAGTGGATGCACTGGCATCCATGATGGCTGTTGAAAATAATACGGTACAGCAAATAGCCATTGAAATATCAAGGCGCCTTGAAAATATGATTGCCAACCTCAGCTGATCATGTAAAGGTTTTTGCCGGTGCGAAGGATAAGTTTTCCTCTCACAAATACCGGTGTGGCTTTTACTGTTTCATCAATACCGCTCTCACTAACCTTCAGGAAGGCTGCCCCCGGTTTAATAACCGTACAGTCGCCTTTCACACTGAAGAAGTATATATTTCCCGCAGCATAAACGGGTGAGGCATTGAAATTACCATCCAGTTTCTCTTTCCACAGAGGTTTTCCGGTTTCGAGGCTGAGGCATGTTACCATTCCCCTGTCGTGAACCATATACATATTTCCATCGACGATCAGCGGAGTAGGAATTTGTGGTACTTCATCCTCGTAGACCCACTTAACATGTGTTTTGGTAACATCTCCCTTGCCGGTAGGATCAACGGCATACTGACGTGTAAAGAAGGGGGTATTATCAAGAAATATCCAGCCCGAATTTACGTATACCAAACCGTTCCAGTAAACCGGCTGGCTCACTGTTGAATCATAGCCATATTCAATTGTCCAAACCACTTCCCCTGTATTCACATCATGTGCAAAGCACATGAATGCAGAATTACTGATGAGAAGTTCACGGCCATTGACTTCTATTACAATGGGTGTCTGATAAGACTTCCGGTAGACAGGCTCCAATTTGTCGTATATTTCTGCAGGACGTACACTTTTCCATACCGTTTCACCTGTTTTTTTATCAAGGGCAGCCACATATGGATCGCTTGTTCCTTCGAGGTGGACAATGAGCAGGTTGTTGTGCAGGATCAGCGAAGATGCCGGCCCCTGCATGTGCTCACAGGGCATATCATCGCGCTTCCATACCACATCAAATGTACGGGTATCGATACAGGCAGTACCAAATGAGCCGTAGTGTACATATACAAATCCGTTTTCGATGCAGGGAGTTGGCGTTGCATAAGAATTGGTACTGTGTATGCGTTGAGGAGATTCGGCTGAAAAAATTGTTTTTTCATTTAGCAGTTTTCCCGTTTCAAAATCAAAGCAGAAGGTATAGAATTCCTTTCCGTCATCGGTAGCTGATGTCAGCCAGATCTGATTCCCGAACACCACAGGAGACGACCATCCGGTGCCTTTTACCTCCGCTTTCCAATCAACATTGGTGCCTGCACTCCATTCAACCGGTGCAGTTTCCGATTTGGACCTGCCATCCATATCCGTTCCCCTGAAATGGGTCCAGTTACCGTCCTGCGAAGTACATGAATAGCTTAAAACAGACAGAAGAATAAATGCAGTTACTACAACTTTAGCTGGCATAATCAGTTTATTTATTTTATTAGACACTCCCTGCCGCTAAAAATAGTTAATCTTTTCTGACAGCATCTATCCGGGGGATAATAATCTTATGAAAATAATGGATATGTAATTCGTTTATAAACGCAGTTATATGGTAATGCATATCAAAAAATTCACGAATTTTACATAGAATGGTTTTGCACTGACTGACTATGGACACAGTAAAAAAGATTTATGTTTTTCTAATCATGGTTACCATGGTGGTGGTGCTTGTATTTGCACAGGGCATTATTATACCCTTCATCCTTGCCATCCTGTTCTGGTTTTTAATAAGGGTCATCAAGAAAGGCCTTTTTAAGATACCGTTGCTGCGAAGGCTGCCCGACTGGCTGATAACCATTTTTTCCTCTTTGATCCTGCTAAGTTTCCTTTTCCTGACCATTGTGATGATTACTGTTAATATCAGATATCTGTCAGCCACACTGCCAATTTATGAAGCGAACATCAACAAGATTTCGGACCTTGTTGAAAGGAGATATGACATGGATATGGGACTGGTTTTTGATGATCTGCTAAAAGATGTAAAGTTTGGCGGGATACTGTCAAGGATATTTGCAACGCTTACAGGATTATTCAGCAGGGCATTTATAGTGTTGATCTATCTTATATTCCTTCTTTTTGAAGAATCAATCTTTCACAAAAAAATAAAAGCCATGTATCCCGATGAAACCAGCTACAAAAAAGTAGACATGCTCATCAGTAAAATCGACCGTTCAGTGAGTCATTATATCGCCATCAAAACAATAATCAGCCTTCTTACGGGGTTATTCAGCTTTATAGCCTTATTTTTTATTGGAATAGATGCTCCATTTTTCTGGTCTTTCCTGATATTCATCCTGAACTTCATCCCTTCCATTGGTTCGCTTGTTGCCACATTCTTCCCGGCAATATTTGCTTTGCTGCAGTTCGGTGATTTTACGCCTGCCATCCTGGTGCTTGCCATAGTGGGGGCCATTCAGCTGATACTGGGCAACATTATAGAACCAAGAGTGATGGGTCACAATATGAATATCAGTCCGCTGGTGGTTTTTCTGACCCTGATGCTCTGGGGTTTAATCTGGGGGATTCCGGGCATGCTGCTCAGTGTACCCATCACAGTTATCCTTATCATTATCATGTCGGAATTCACGGCTACACGTCCGATTGCAATTCTGCTTAGCAAGGACGGCAAACTGGATACGTAGCATTGCCGCTGGCTTCAGCCAACGGTTACTGACATGATAATACTGAGGTCTTCTGCCACATATAAATCAAATATTACTCCCTCCGGATTTGATAAAATAATAAATGTGGCTAAAGCCTTCTAAATTCATGATCGCCATACCGTAGGATAAATCCGACGGAAATACCCATGCTGTGACTTGTTTCATACAAGACCTGAACCCATTTTTCACCTGCATTTCCATCATCTGCAAAGATTCCGGATCTTCTTTAGGTAGCCGAATCGAATTATTTCATATTTTAATCCCCTCTAAAAAGATCCATATGAAAAACCTGTACCTGCTTTTTGCACTATTGGCATTTAATTTTACTGTTCCTGCCCAGAAAACACCTACGGGAAACCCGTCTGATTTTAAAGTTAAAACATGTCTGCATTCGGTAAGTTATGCCGGCTTCTGGCGTGGGCAAACCCGCCTGACTGTCGATGAGTTTCTTGTAAAAGCAAAAGAATTGGGATATGAAGGCGTGATGCTGGTGGCCAAACGGCCTCATGTATCACCGCATGATTACGATAAGGCGGCACGGGCAAGGCTGAAGGCAAAAATTGACTCCCTTGGGCTGACACTTGTAGGACTGGCCGGGTATACTGATTTTACAGCAGGTATCGATAAACCGGGTATTCCCAATGCTGAGATCCAGGCTACATGGGTCGGTGAAATTGCCGAACTTGCAAAAGATCTGGGTACAGGTATGGTTCGAATCTTTACAGGTTATGAACGTCCCGGCATCCCCTACGACAGGCAATATGCAGAGGTGGTTGAAGGCTTGAAGATGGCAGGGAAGCTTGCAGCAGAACATGGGGTTACGCTAGCCGTTCAGAACCATCACGACATTGCCCTGCATCATGATGCCATGTACTGGCTGCTCAGGGAGGTGAACCTGCCCAATGTGATGGCAGGCTGGGATGCATGGGCACCGGTGCTGGAAGGCCTTTCACCCGAAGAACAACGCCAGTCGGTGCTAAAAATGAAACCATATATTGTAAATACAATCGTTGCCGACTATGTAATCCATCCACGCTATACTTATATAAATGAATTAACAAACTATAAGGAAGAGCAGCCTGTGATGCGTGCTGTACCTGTAGGACAGGGAATTATAGATTATAAAAACTGGATGAAGGCACTGAAGGAAATAGGATACCAGGAATGGGTTGTGTACGAGATGTGCGAGGTACTCGATGGAGGCGGGTCGGAAGAAAACCTGGACCGTACCGCTAAAATATTTCTGGAGTACATGAACCAGTTCAAATAACCTCCGTAAATTAGATTTGAATTAAAATAATCAATGTTGTCCGGTAACATTTTTAAAACAATGAAATTTGAGATCTCTCACTACGTTCGAGATGACAATCAGTTAGTTATATAATTTGGGAGGGGTAGGTTGGCGGCGAAGCTGCCAACCTACCCCTCCCAAAACAAAAGCACTGAAAACACCGTCATTTCGACCGAAGTGAGAAATCTCAAATATTTAACCGGACACTAATGTAAAATAATATTAACCTGTTGAATCATTCACCGGATTGATAAAACCAAAAGTATAACCTGTACGATGAAAAAAATGATTGTGATGAGTATAGCAGCATCCATGGTTTCGTGGGCATCAATTTCCCAAAATTATCCAAAGCTTGATGAATCTTTCAGGCTGAAACAACTTCAGCCCCCTTCAGGTAAGGTGAGGGTGGTGCTCGACACCGACACCTACAATGAGGTAGACGACCAGTTTGCCCTGGCATATGCGTTTCTGTCGAAAGAAAAAATTGAGCTGGAGGCAGTTTATGCTGCCCCATTTCACAATAACCGTTCTTCCGGCCCTGCCGACGGAATGGAAAAAAGTTACCAGGAGATACTCCGGTTGCTTGAGATGCTGGGGAAATCACATGAAAATTTTGCCTACCGTGGATCGGACAGCTACCTTTCAGATGTAAACCGGCCTATACGCAGTGAGGCAGCACTTGACCTTGTAGAACGGGCCATGAGTGCCAGTCGAGAAAACCCCTTGTATGTAGTTCCAATAGGCTGCATCACAAATATAGCTTCTGCTATTCTGATTGAACCTAAGATTATAGAAAATATAGTTGTTGTGTGGCTTGGAGGAAATGGTTTAGAGTGGCCCCATCAAAAGGAATTCAACCTGATGCAGGATGTTCTGGCTGCACGGGTAGTATTCGACTCTGGTGTACCGTTTGTAGTAATGCCATGTCGTCCGGTAGTATCTCATTTTCATACTACTTTACCTGAACTGGAATTTTACCTGAAGGGAAAGAACAAGCTTGCAGATTACCTGTACAACATTGTAGTGGAATACAGCGGTGGAAAAGAAGCCTGGTCGAAGGTCATCTGGGATGTAACTGCCGTGGCATGGATCGTAAATCCGGAATGGATTAAAACCAACCTTGTGCACAGTCCGGTTATGACTGACCAGGTTACCTACAGTACAGATCATTCCCGGCATTTCATACGAATGGCGGAGGAACTCAACCGCGATGCCATTTTCAGGGATTTATTCAAAAAACTTGCAGGGCATTCAATTGCGAAATAATACATTTCCCTTTGAAGAAACAGCCTTGTAAATAGCCTTTGCATCCCTGTCATCGAGCCACAGATATACTGTTGGGGTATATTCTGAGGGAAAAGGATCCTTCAGGAATTCATTAGCACGGTATTTTAAAAGGTCTCTTCCTGATTGGAGGACATAAGTTGAATCGGCTGACATCTTCACCCCGGTAATGACCACTCCCAGATTCCCGGCTGTTGTAATTTTCCAGTACAGGGGTCTTTGGTTTTCCTGATCTTCGGAAGGTTCATGGGCATTACCGGCAGATGCAAAGGCAACCACTTTTTTTACCTGCCTTTTGGGAATTCCTGCCATTTCATTTTTAATCTGGCTTATTCTGCTGTAATGCATCCAGGTTGCCTCGCCCGCCGATACCATGAAATTGGCAGGATATTGCCTGAGGATTTTTGTTTGCAGCAATTCCAAACCTCTCAAACTGATCTGAACCACACTATCATTCAGATTAACCACCAGGCTGATGGAATCGTGTTTTGCCAGTGCCAAAAGCTGTTCAAACCATATAATATCTTTTTGCAGCCTGCGGATTTCATGATCATTCCACCTTCCGCTGACGGAAGCTTCCTTGTCGATAGCCATTCCTGCCAGGGTGGCATTTACTGCACGTGTTGACATAACCAGCTGTACCACCAGAAAAATCATCATCAGGATGAAAGCTGAAGCTGCCGGCACTATAAACCGCCTGTCGGATAAGATCTTTTTCATTATCAGTAGATATATACTTTTGAACCGATATTCAAGGTTTGATACACCAGCTCAAGATCGCTGTCATTCAGCCTTACGCACCCGTGTGTTACAGGTCTTCCAAGTAAACGCTGGTATAGGGTTCCATGAATCAGGTAACCATTCCCAAGATCCAGTGCGTAATCGCCCAGCACACCTCTTTCAAACCTGGATGGATGACCGGGAGGCGGTGGCTGAAGCCCTTCCTCAATAAATGCCCAATCGGGTTTACGCCACACAGGATTTACAATCTTATTCCTTACCTGTAAAACACCCCGCGGAGTTTCAAAGACCCAGCTCCTCGTGCTGTCCACTTCGAGGTGAATGAGGCTTCCCGTAGAACAAAGGCCGCTGCCAATCATCTGGCGGTTTTTGTAGAGCCTGAAGGTGTTGTCGCTTGTGTTGATAATGAGAAATGAATTTGTAGATGAAGAAAGCTTTTCAGCATTTCTGCCAAGTGTTTCAGCCTTTTTCTTCAATGCTGTTAATTCCGGTTCAGGAATTGAATCTGCCCCGGAGACAATTTTTTCACTCCTGATAAAATAATTGTATTGGAATGAGGGAACAATGGTAAGACTGGCAATAAGGAAGGCAGTTAAAATAAGAGCCAGAAAGATGGTGAGGGATGCAATGCGGGTATATCTTTCTGTGATTTTCATCCTTTAATTCAGGTATTCATCAAGTGTTTGCCGTGCCCCTACAATAATAACCGGGGTATTGACACTGCTCTGGCTGAAAACAATGTCCATATCCTTATTATCCAAAGCAATGCACCCGTCGGTCCAGTGAATTCCCTTCCCTCCTTCTCCGTGGATTTCAATCAGATTACCGATACCTGAATTTTTGGATAGTTTACCCGACCGCACCAGATGATTGTATCTTTTCTGGTCTTCCCTGTTTGGATAATCAATCAACAAGGCCTTGTAATAGATTGTCCGTGCACGGTCTTTCTTTGCCTGCACCTTATAAATACCTTCAGGAGTGGCCTTATCGCCGGCCATCATTTTATCTCCCATCCAGTTTGGACCAAATTCAACAGGTATGGTTCTGTATTCCTTCCCTGATTTGAGTATAATAAGAGAAGCATTAAGTTTATCGACTAGAAATACAGTCTGCCCCCTTTTAGAAATCTGATATGCAGTTTTTACATTTTTTTCCCACACCGGGTAATCACGGTAAAATTCAGCCAGTCTGAGATGTGCCTGCTTATTAGCCTGCGAGATATTTTCCTCAGCTTTCAAAATCAGTTTGAGGGCGTTCATATATTCTTCAGCCTTAAACTCAATATTCGCTTCAAGGTATTTAGTTTTACCTGTGTTGAAAAGCTTCATGGTAGCAGGTTTAAGAGGAAGATTCTTATAATATTTTTCGAAATAGCTGATCTTTTGATGTAAGCTGTTAAGCCTGTTTTCAGCATTGTACCTCAGCTTATTTTTTGATTTTCCGGCCTCCTCAAGCGCTGATACAGCCCGGTTGTATGATTTCAGTGCAAGATCTGAAGTCAGGGAATAATTCCTGAATATAAAGAAAACATCATTTTGATTCTGCCATTCCTCCATTGCCTGACCAAAATATTTTTCGGCCTCCTTAAGTGATTCACCTGCATATTTACCGGCAAGTTGTGCTTTTGCTTCAGCCAAAGCAATACGGGCCTTTCCAATTTCATCGAGTGGCGGCTTTTCGGAAGCATAAACAAACATGGAATAGCCTGAAGCAACCAGCACTATTGCCAGAAAAAAAAATAGCAGCAATTTAAATGGCTTTCCTGTTCTCATTATTTATATAAAAAGCCGGAGTATAAATACCCCGGCATTTTTAATAATTTCTAAATTGTTCTCTCCTAGCTTTTTTTCATGTATTTTTCAAGCACGGTTTTCAGTTCTGCATTAATGGCAGCAGCTTTTTCCTGTGCAGCTTTCACCTTGGTCTGTGCATTTAAAAGATCACCGCTTTCTATCAGAACCGGAACATCAGAAACCGAAGTATTGATACCTTCGATGTCAGCCCTGATAGCGTCAAGTGCTTCTTTTCCTTCTTTTCCTTTAGGAGCAATTTCCAAAAGCTGGTTATTTTCCTGCTGTAAAGTTGAAATTTCGAGCTGAGCTGTAGCCAGGTCATTTTTAATTTCTTCCTTGCGGGTTTCAGTTTTAGCAACCAGTTCAGTGCTTTGAGCGGTAACCACTTCAAGTTTTGCCTTTACTTCCTTGTAATTGCCAAACATTTTTGATTTTTCTGCTTCAGCTGCAACAATGATTGCATTGAGTGAATCCTGAATTCCAAAAAATTCATCCACAAGATAAATGTCAGCCTGAGCTGTTTTCGCCTGTTCAAGCGAAGTTTTGGCTGCATCAATTTCAGCCTGCGGAAGTTTACTGCAACCTACAAATAATACGGCAGCAGCCATAACCATCAACACAAAAAATTTACTTTTCATACTTCATCATTTTTTAATTATCATTTTTCAAATGTTCTTTCGCATTCAATTCACTATTTTGACGGAGGCTTCATCTGAAGTAACAGGAGGAAGCAAAAAAAAAGTAACTTTCGCAAAAATTTGGAGCAGTTTATTTTCATTTCGAGTATGAATGACGTGAAGTTTAACAACTTGCCGGATGAAGAGCTGGTAGAAAAAATCAGAACAGAAGGGAAAAAGGAGCTTTACACCATTCTGTACAACCGGTATTTCCCGAAAGTAAAAGACAAATGCTACAGTTTTCTAAAGAACAGCGCCCGGGCAGAAGAATTTGCCAATGACATTCTAAGTAAGGTATTTGAAAAGCTTGACACTTACCAGGGGAAGTCGATGTTTTCGTCGTGGTTGTATTCCATATCTTATAATATGGTTATTGATTACCTGCGAAAAAAGAAACAACTACACTATCCCAACTGGAACCAGAGCAACGAGTTGCCCGAAATCATCGATGAATCCATGGCTGACATCAATGAACTGAGTTATGACAAACTGATGGAGGTGTTTGAAAAAATACATCCTGAAGAAAAAGCCATTCTGCTTATGAAATATCAGGACTCCCTTTCTCTGAAGCAGATTGCACAGAGCCTTGCGATCAGTGAGGATGCAGTGAAGATGCGGCTTAAGAGAGCCCGTTCAAGGGTAGTTTATCTTTATTTTAAACTGCATGGGAACGATTAAACTTGTTACATTTTGAGTTTGAAGCGTCTTATGAATTGAAATTCAATACCTGATATAAAATGAAAAATCCATTTTTAAAAATATTCGGAACTTATCCCAAACCTGTTCCTGAAGCGGTAAAAGATGAACTTGATAAACATTTTCCCAATGCCATCAATGTTGAGTGGGAACATAAAAAGAGTGATTACGAAGCTGTTTTTTACCTGAACGACGTTGAACATATAGCCCGTATTTCAGATACAGGAGAATTAACCGAATTTAAAAAAAATCTTTGGCCTGAAGAACTCCCTGAAACCATTGCAACTAAAAGCCGGGAATGGGGAGAGGTTATGAATTCCATCGCAATTTTTAAATCAGGTGCATGCCTATATGAAGTCATTATACGCGACACGCTCTTTAAGCGAAAGCTCCTGCTGTTTGATGAATCAGGGAATTTGCTGAATGCAGGAAAATTGTAATATTTTCAGTTACCATGGTGCCATATCTGCGTCTAAATAAAAAAAAGGTTATGGCACAGGAAAAAAGTCAATTAAACAAGGGAAACGGCATTGCATTTTTTGTTGGTTTTGCTTTACTGGCCCTTCTTGTTATCCTTTGGATGATCATGTAAAATTTAACCCTCAGGAATTAAAAAAGGCAGTAAATGCCTTTTTTGTTTTAATTGTTAAGAATTATAAAGTTGCCATACCCATCACAAACCTTATATTATCCTTTTTGTTAAAAATGTAAAAGTTGTGTGGTTCTATTGTGAAATCAGCAGGCATTTCACAAGTATTTGAAACATACACTGAATACATTTAAATGAAAAGAATTAACGGATTATTTTCTATAGTTGTTGCTGTTCTATTTTATGCGTGTGAAAGCCATCCTGGCAAATCCATCCAATTACCTCAGGAAGAGCAGTGGGGTGTTTTTGAAGTTACTTTGAAAGGGCCTGCAACAGGAAATCCATATATGGATGTTGATTTATCTGCCGTATTTTCCAATAATGAAAAACAAATCACTGTTCCTGGTTTTTATGACGGCGACAGCACCTACCGCATCAGGTTTTCACCACCCGAAACTGGCACCTGGAACTATAGTACTGAAAGTAATGCAGAGGAACTTGCAGGGCAGGAAGGTAGCTTTGTTTGTACCTCACCTTCCGATGGCAACCATGGCCCCCTGCGGATCGTTAACCAGTTCTATTTTGAGTATTCCGATGGTACTCCTTTTTATGTAACCGGAACCACAGCCTACCAGTGGGTGAGTGTTGACCGGGACATTCAGGAAAAAACACTTGAAACGCTTGAAGGCAGTCCATTTAACAAGGTCAGGATGACGGTTTTTCCTAAGTACTACCAGTACGGCAATGAAACAGAGCCATGGATTCATCCTTTCAAAAGGGAAAGCGGAAGTTCCGATTTTACGCAGCCGGAGTATGAGTATTTCCGCAATCTGGACAAAAGAATCAGCCAGCTAAGGGATATGGGAATACAGGCTGATGTTATCCTTTTTCACCCTTACGACAGCTGGGGGTACAGCAGGATGGGAAAGGAAATGAATGAAAGGTATGTCAGATATATGATTGCCCGCGTATCGGCCTATCGTAATGTGTGGTGGTCGCTTGCAAATGAATGGGATGTTCCTTCGATAAAGGATGAAATTGATTGGGAAGGAATCGGCACAATCCTTCAGGAAGAAGACCCGCACCAGCGGTTCAGAGGGATACACAACTGGGAAAATGCAGAAGATAATTTTTACGATCATACAAGGCCGTGGATTACACATGTCAGCACCCAAACTACAGAGTTTTTCAATGCCCTGGACTGGAGAGAACATTATAAAAAGCCGCTTCTGTTTGATGAGATGCGTTATGAAGGCGATATTGAAAAGGGTTGGGGTAATTTAACCCCTGAACAGATGACCAGCTTTTTCTGGATGGCAGGACTCAGCGGAGGCTATCCTACCCATGGCGATACCTATGAGAATGATGCAGACAATGACAGTGAAGTGAGGTGGTGGGCTAAGGGAGGCAACCTTCAGGGAGAAAGCCCTGAACGGATTGCTTTCTTCAAATCGATAATGGAACATGCCCCTGTGAAGGATATGGAACCCGAACTGATAGGTGATAATCCGGAGAGCCTGAATTCAAATGTTTACATCTTCTCTAAGCCGGGAACCTATTACCTTGCCTATACATCCACCGAGCACAGAAATTTCGAATTAGAACTTGAAGGAGATTTACCATATAAACTGGAAGTAATCGATACGTGGAATATGGAAGTAATTGAAGAACGGGAAGTGCAACCGGGTCCATTCAGATATGAACCGGAGAGCCCTTATACTGCCATCAGGCTATATCATGACTGAACAGGGGCTGACGAAAAAGATACTGCACTTCTTCAGCTACTGTTATATAATCAAAGGCATGAACAGCTTCAGGTTATCACCTTAATGAATATCATTCTGTAAATGAAGAATAACGACCTCTCCGGGGGGGACCATCACCTGGTTGTTCTCAACAATGCAATGTAAACGTTGGAACATTCCGGAACAGTCGCCAGAAAATTCCTTTCCCGATATGATTACTTTTGTTATATCATGATTATAATTTGTCAACAGGATTTTTGTTTTGCCAGTGTCAGAATTTCTTAAAACAATACCGTCCAAAGATAAGGGAGAGCTGCTTTGGGAATAAAGTACCTCATCGAAAGCCTCCAGTTCCTGCATGAGCCGGAATACTGGGAATATATCGCCTTTTTTTGCAGGAAATTTTCCCATCGCAGGCGGATTATAATCACCCTGGATAAATCCCCTCCACCCTGCAGTTTCAAACCAGGTTACAAGGGATGATCCTGCCTGAGCCAGGAACTTCATGCTACCCAGCAGCCATTGTGCCGTAAAAACACCTGGCTGGCGCATATCCACCTGGGTTGGAAGAACATCCTGGTTTACATCAGCCTCTTCAGAGGTAGCCACCACGTTGAACCGCTGTTTCAGGGTAACCGGTGAAACAAATACAGGTGTTGCAGGGAACAATTCCCGGGCTGTTTCAACAACATATCGCTGGGCCTGGAGGTTTTCCACCAGGGTGGTATCATCCGTTGCATGTACCTGCGGGCAGATACCAAAGCTTATAAATTCAGTTTTAGCCGATGCTGGACGGTTCCTGTTCAGTTCTGCAAAGTAGGCATTTACCCCCTGCCCTATTTTTGCCTGCGGGAATAGAGACTTCAATTCATCAAAAACCATTTCGAAAATTGAATCATCAGGCAGATGATTTTTTCCCATCACAAGGATATATTTTACAAGAACCTTTCTGTTAGAAAGAATTATTTTTAGGCTGTCCATTTCTGCTTCTGCATTTTCAGAAAAATAAAAAACAGCAAAAAGGGGAACCCGGAGCAGGTGCGATTCATCGGCTGCACGCTCCCATTTGGCCTTACACCCTGACTGAAACAGCTTAAATTCTGCCCGCAGGTGCCCAAATGAATACTGACTGAGCACCTGCGCCTCATCCATGGTTAAAGGCTGCTCACGGCTTGTACATGATAACCCGATTTCAGGCACCATGCTTTTCCTGTTTTCATCAAAATGAAAATGGATTTCATTTTTCTCATGTTCCCTGTTAAATGGAGGGGCGGCGATCTCAAATTCCAACTTCTGTTCAATTTTTTCCCCCGTTTTTATTTCATAAGGAAAGGGCAGGTTCAGGGGCCGGCAATAGGTTTTATAGGATGCATCCGTCCAGTTGCGCTGGTCTTCCATTTCAAAAATGTCACCTGAAAATTTCAGTTTGGCTCTCACATTGCTGACTGGCTGCCATTCCATTTCAGCAATATCTTTCATGGGCTGGCGGGGTGAAATGGCAACGGGAAAAACAGCTGTTCCGGCAGTGCCGCCGGGATGAGACACCAGGCAATCTTTACCTGCACATTCCTCAATGGGATGCAATACACAAAAGCCGGTGCGGTTGGTAAGAAAACTTGATTTTGATTCACCTTTCATATTGAACTCAAGCCGGTTTTGCCATCCTTTTATGGTGTATTCCGCTTCAAAATGAATAGGTTCCTGGCTGTATACGGCTTTTACTTCAATATGAAAACCATCCTCATCTTCCGAAATACTTTCAGAAACTATTTCGGGCTCAACCGTCCCCCAGTTCCTGTCGCGAACAGCAGAATATATCATACGGATCACTTCCGTATCCCGGTGCATGATCCTTCGCAAAGCACCATTTTCATAAATTGCTGTAAAAAAGCGTGTTTTTATTTCAGTCATGATTTTAATATTTCAGTAAGAATAAAATTACAAAAGCTTCTTTGTCTTTTATGAGATTGGCATAAATATTTCCTGATCCTGGAGTGTTGACATCTGACTCTCCTGCATTTTTTGCATCTTTGGTTTGAAATTGATTTAAAATTATGAAGAACCTGCACGTGTTTATAATCCTGATTTTCATTATTTCTACAGGCTTTGAGCTAAAGAGTGAAAACCGCCCGCGCGTATTTGTATTTACCGATATCAACATTGATTCAGGTGACCCTGACGACAGGCAGTCGCTGATCCATCTGCTCTGGTATGCCGATGAACTGCGAATTGAAGGAGTGGTACCCGACAGATGGAATGCCAGAGGACTGGAAGCCTGCCAGTTGACCGCCCGGGCTTACGCAAAGGATTATCACCAGTACAATTTTCGAAAGAAAGGATATCCTGATCCTGAAACTATAAATAATAAATTTGCCTTCAACAGGGAAGATGCCATAAAGCGGTTTCAGAAAGCTGCTTCAGTTGAAAACGACCCGCTGTATGTATTGATCTGGGGAAGCATGACCCTTTTTGGTGAAGCCCTGCGCAGCAAGCCTGAAGTATCGGGAAATATTAGGGTCATTACAATCGGTACCGATTTGATGATTGAAGACTACAGGCAGCATATCCCGGCCGACTGGCGCGATTTTTTCGCGCTGACCAAGCCGCGTGTGATGAGCCTCGTCATCTTCACCGGCCTGTGCGGCTTGCTCGCTGCGCCGGGAAGCATCCATCCGATCATAGGGTTTACCGCCATCCTGTGCATCGCCCTGGGTGCGGGCGGGGCGGCGGCTCTCAACCAGTGGTGGGAAGCGGATATCGATGCGGGGATGAAGCGCACATCGAAGCGTCCCCTGCCCG
>Ga0209347_1002704_pt1 | contig 22573 bp, 23 predicted proteins | sample AutmiccommuBRH23_FD_187382 | JGI IMG/M metagenome (GOLD analysis project Ga0209347, IMG submission 187382) | Deep subsurface microbial communities from Mt. Terri, Switzerland - Autotrophic microbial communities BRH/23 (SPAdes) (version 2) | ecosystem: Environmental > Aquatic > Deep subsurface >...
TGTTCGGACGCGAGGATGACGACCAGATCGCCCCGGGCGTGGCACTGGCGCAGGCCGAGGGCATCGATGTGCAGGGGCCGATTTCGGCGGATACCGTCTATTACCGCGCCCATAGCGGGGCCTTCGACCTGGTGATCGCGCAGTATCACGATCAGGGCCATATCCCGATCAAGCTGATCGCCTTCGATACCGCGGTGAACGTGTCGCTGGGGCTGCCCATCGACCGCTGCTCGGTCGATCACGGGACCGCTTTCGACATCGCCGGCACCGGCAAGGCCAACCATGTGAACATGCTGGCCGCGCTGGACTATGCCGGCAAGCTGGCGGCCAGCAAGCGCTGAAGCGGCGGGGGTTGGCGCCGCGCGCGCGTCAGCCCTTCATCCGCAGGTCAAGCGGCCCGCTGCCGAACAGCCGGTCGCGCGATTGTTCAAGATGGCGGCGCATCAGTGTTTCGGCGGTGGCAGCCTCGCCATCCCGGATCGCGTCGAAGATCGCCGTATGCTCTGCCAGAACCGCCTCCAGCGCCTTGGCCCCATCGGTCATCAGCGACTCGCCATGCATCTTCATGCCGACATAGATATGCTCGCGCAGCGCCCGCATCGAGGCTTCGTAATACTGGTTGTTGGCGGCGCGGGTGATGGCGAGGTGGAAGGCGAAATCGGCATCCTCGCGGTGCTCGCGGCTGCCCGTTGCCATCCGCATCATCTCGAGCGCCTCGGAAATCTCGTCCAGGGCGGCGTGGTTGCGCCGGTCCGAGGCCAGCCCGGCCGCCGCCGTCTCGATGGTGATGCGGAATTCATAGCAGCGCTGCACATCGGCCAGCGTTTCCACCCGCGCAAACCCCACCGGATGCGAGATCGAGGCGCGCACGAAGTTGCCGGCGCCCTGCCGCGAGTAGATCACGCCCTCGGCCCGCAGTTTTTCCAGCGCCGCCCGCAGGATCGGGCGCGACACGCCGAACTCTTCGGACAGCGCATGTTCCGAAGGCAGCTTCTGGTTGACCCGGTAATCTCCGTTGGAGATGCGGCTGAACAGCGAATGATACACCCGGTCCGCCAGCGTGCGCTTGGGTTTATCGACGGGGGCGTAGCTGGCTGGCACAGGGCGTCACTTTCATCAGGGGTCCGGGGGCAAGCATAGGAGCATTTTCGCAAGTCTCTCAAGTGTATCGGGCTCCCCAAAGCCGCCGGACTTGGTGAGGATGCGCAGCCCGGGGACGCCGTCGAGCATGGTCGAGACCGGAACACCGGGAAGCGCCTCGCCCTCTACCAGCAGCAGACCCGCGCCGAGGTTGCTTAATACCGCGGCCGCGCTTTCGCCGCCGCAGGCCAGCAGCGTGGCGGGCGGTGCCCCGCACACACAGCGGGCGATGCCTTCGGCAAAGCGGGAGCTGGCCGCTCCGGGGGCGATCTCCCCGGCTCCGGGTGTCATCTGGATCACGCGAAGTGGGCCGGCCGGCACCTCTGGCACCTGACCGTTCGGGGCCGCCAGGGGCTCGAGCGTGGCAAGCTGCTCCAGCGTCACCGGATCGCGCGAGCCAATGGCAAAGAGCGCCGGGGCGTGAAGATGAACCGGCCGCGGTTCCGGCGCTGCCGGCACCAGACGGCGCGCCAGCGCCTCTGCCAGTCCCGCGGCACCGATGAGCAGCGTGTCTGACAGCCGCGCGCCCGCCATCGCCGCGTCGATCTCGGCGTCGGAGCCGGCATCGGGCACAGGCGCCTTTGGAAGGCCAAGGCGCGCGGCCACGGGCAGGGGATCTGCCACGCCGGCCCCGATCAGAGCGCCGTTCTTTACAACTCGCCCGAGGCGCGGGATGGCGGGGCAGGCCAGCATCGCCGGCCGCAGCGGCGCCAGCCGCGCCACCTCGGCGGCCAGGTTGCCCTTCAGCCGGCTGTCGACCTTCTTGAACAGCAGCGCGGTTTGCCAGCCGGGTGCGCCGTCAAGCGCGTCGAGCACCTGCGAGATCCGTGTAACCGCCTGATCCTCGTCCAATTCCCGGCTGTTGGTCGTTACGGCCAGAAGGTCCGGATCATGCAGCAGCGCGTCGGGCACATCGGCGGGCGACAGCGCACAGACCACCCGCAATCCGCGCGCTGCAAAGGCCGCGGAGCTGTCAAGGGCGCCGGTCAGATCGTCGGCGATCAGAAGTATCTTCATGGGGAACCGGTGTTGCACAAGCATGGAGTATAGCAACCTCATAACTTGGTTTACAAGATGATGCCTGCCTTGCAGGTGGTCTTCCGGTGCGGGTTTGTGCGGCCCGACCGCAGGGCTGCCCCCGCGCTGGCTCGGGCAACCAGACCGGCGGAGGCGCCTTTAATCGTTCGCCCTCGGCCGGGCTGTCCGCTAACATCCCGCGATCGCAATGCGGGGTGGGGATCATGCGGCTTTTGCTGGTCGAGGATGACCAGGATCTTGCAGACTGGCTGACGCAAAGCCTGATCGGGTGCGGTTTCCAGGTGGACTGGGCCGAAGACGGGCGCAGCGCCGAAGGCCGGATCGCGGCCGAGGATTACGACCTGATCCTGCTGGACCTCGGCCTGCCGCTGATGACCGGGGCAGAGCTTCTGGCGCGCCTCAAGGCGGCGGGCAACGACACGCCGCTGCTGGTCATGACGGCGCGGGACAGTCTGGCGCAGCGGGTGGCGCTGCTGCGCGACGGCGCCGACGACTTCATGGGCAAGCCCTTTGCCATCGAAGAGCTGGAGGTGCGCATCCATGCCCTGATCCGCCGCAGCCATGGCCGGGCGCGCGGCGTTTATGCCTGCGGGCCGCTGAGCTTTGATCACGCCGCACAGCGCTTCACCTTGCAGGGCGAGGCGCTGCCGCTGTCGCCGCGGGAACATGCCGTGTTGCGATTGCTGATCCAGAAGCCGGGAGACCCTTTGTCCAAACAGCAGATCATCGACCGGCTGGTGTCGATGGAAAGCGACATGAACCCCGAGGCGGTCGAGGTGATCGTGCACCGCTTGCGTAAGCGGCTGGCCCATGCGCCGGTGCAGATCGTGACGCTGCGCGGCATCGGCTACCTGCTGGAACATGACGAGGGCACGGCATGACCCGCGCGGGTATGAGCGCACCGGGCCGGCCACTGTGGCGGACGCTGGCGTTGTGGATGCTGCCAACGCTGCTGTTCCTGATGATCGCCAGCCTGATGCTGTCGATGAAGACGCTGCGCGAGGTCGCCGACAGCGCGTATGACCGCTCGCTGCGCGGCGCGATCCGGGCCATCGACCTGCGCATCTCGACCGAAAGCGGCGGGCTTGGGGTGGAGCTGCCCTACCCGCTGTTCGAGAGCTTTCAGGCGACGGCAGAGGGTGAGGTGCTGTTCCGGGTCTCGACCGATGACGGGCTGGTCCAGATCGGCGATGCGCTGCTGCCCGCGCCGCCGCCGCTGGAGGTGGGGCAGGTGGTGTTCTATGACGCCGTCTATTTCGACCGGCCCATTCGGGTGGGTGCCTATATGCGCCCGCTGGACCCGCCGCTTTACGGGGCCGAGGGTCAGAACCTGATCATCGAGATCGCCGAGACGACCGAGTCGCGCGAGGCCTTTCTGCGCACCGTGATCTCGCGATCCATGCTGCGCGATCTGGCCGCGCTGCTGGCCGCGGCGCTGCTGCTGGCCGTCGGCGTCCATGCCGGGCTGCGGCCGCTACGGGCGCTGCGCGACCGGCTCGATCATCGCGCATCCGACGATCTGCGCCAGCTGGATCCGGCGGGGCTGCCGCGCGAGGTGCAGCCGCTGGTGCGGTCGGTCAACCGGCTGGTCGACCGCCACCGCATCCAGGGCGAGGCGCAGCGGCGCTATATCGAGGACGCCTCGCATCAACTCAAGACCCCCCTTGCGGTGCTGCGCGCGCAGATCGACCGGGGCCTTCAGCTTGACGACCCGATTGCCCTGCATGGGGTGCTGCGCGCCATGCGAGAGATCACCGACCGCTCGTCGCGCCTGACCAGCCAGCTTCTTGCGCTGGCGCTGGCCCGGAACAGCGCGCTGTGGAGCAGTTCGGCGGCGGAAGAGGTCGATGTCACCGCTTTGCTGGACGGGGTTGTGCGGCTGCATCTGGCAACCGCGCGCAAGCGGCGGATCGTGCTGGAGGTCGAGGTGGCGCCCGATGTCACCACGGTCCACGCGACCGAGGCCCTGCTGTTCGAGGCAGTCAGCAACCTGTTGCAGAACGCCATCACCGCCAGCCCGGCCGAAGGGGTGGTCGTATTGTCCGCCAGACACGCTGAGGGGCAGGCGGTGATCGAGGTCCGCGACGACGGGCCGGGGCTTGCCAGCGACCTTCTGCGGCGGCTGGATCAGGGCCAACGGTTCAACCTGCCCCGGACGCGACGCAGCCCGGCGGCCAGCACCGGGCTGGGGCTAGCCATCGTGCAAGAGATCATGGCGGCGATGGGGGGAAGGCTTGTCCTCGCCAACCGCCCAGAGGGCGGCCTGACCGCCAGCCTGCACCTGCCCAAAAAACACGCAGGACTGAAAGCTGACTGAAAGCTTGGGTGTCGTAACGTTAGGGAATGGGCTCGGGAGGCCCATCATATTCCTTGGGAGGGAAATCATGATCCGCATTACGAAAGGCCGCGCCGTCGCGCTGGCCGCACCGTTGCTTGCCATGTCAGCCACGCTGGCCTTGGCCGCGCCTGACCGGCCGGAATGCATCGCGCCCGCACAGCCCGGCGGCGGGTTCGACATCACCTGCAAGTTGGCCCAGACGGCGCTGACCGACGCGGGCGTACTGGATGCGCCGCTGCGCGTGTCCTACATGCCGGGCGGGATCGGCGCCGTGGCCTACAGCACCATCGTCGGCCAGCGCACCGACGAGCCGGGCACCATCGTGGCCTTCTCCGCCGGGTCGCTGCTGAACCTTGCGCAGGGCAAGTTCGGCGCCCATGACGAGAACGACGTGCGGTGGGTGGCGTCCATCGGCACCGACTACGGCGCAGTCGTGGTGCCGGCCGACAGCGAGTGGGAAAGCCTCGCCGCGATGATGGAGGGGATCAAGGCCGACGCCGGGTCGGTGATCCTTGGCGCCGGCGGCACCATCGGCAGCCAGGACTGGATGAAGGCCGCGCTGACCGCACGCGCCGCCGGCATCGACCATAAGTCCATGCGCTTTGTCGCCTTCGAAGGCGGCGGCGACTGTGCCACTGCGCTGCAGGGCGGCCATGTCGATGCCTGCATGAACGACGTGGGTGACAGCCAGGCGGCCATCGACGGCGGGGCGCCGCTGAAGCTGCTGGCGGTGTTTGCGCCCGAACGGCTGCCGGGCAAGCTGGCCGAGGTGCCGACCGCGGCCGAGCAGGGGTTCGATATCGAATGGCCCATCGTGCGCGGCTTCTATGTCGGTCCCGAGGTTTCGGATGCCGATTACCAGTGGTGGGTCGAGGCATTCGAGACCGCCATGGCGGCCCCGGGCTACGCAGCCCTGCTGGAAAGCCGCAACCTGCTGCCGCTGCCGATGACCGGCGACGAGCTGAATGCCTTCGTCACCGAGGGGGTCGCCACCTACCGCACGCTGGCGGGTGAATTCGAACTGGTTCAGCAGTAAGGACCCCGTGCCATGAGCAGTAACAGAAGCCTTGGGGCCATGGCATTGCTCATGGCCGGGATACTTGCGGTCTTTGGCTGGGGGCTGGTCGCGCCCTTCGCCTATGAACCGGTGGGGCCGCGTGCCTTCCCGATGCTGACCGCGGCCCTGATTGCCTTTTGCGGGATCGTCCTGCTGATCGGCGGCGGCAACGAGACAGAGGCGGTCAGCCGCCGCACCATGACCGGCATCGTGATGCTGACCGTGACGCTGCTGGTCTACGCCGTCATTTTCGAGCGGCTGGGATACGTTCCCTCGACCTTCCTGATGGCCGGGATCGTTGCCCGGATCTTCGGGGCAAGCTGGATACAGGCGGCGGCATCGGGCGCGGTGCTGGCAGTCGGCTCTTACCTGTTGTTCGACCGCGGGCTGGACGTGGTCCTGCCCGCGGGCATCCTGGGGGGCCTGATCTGATGGAAACCTTCGCCTTGCTGATGACGGGCTTTGCCGTTGCGGGCACCCCGATGAACCTGGCACTTGCGGCGCTTGGCGCCGTGGTGGGCACCATGGTCGGCGTGCTGCCGGGGCTTGGCCCCGTCAATGCCGTTGCCATGCTGGTGCCGGTGGTGTTTGCCCTTGGCCTGCCGCCCGAAAGCTCGATGATCCTGATGGCCGCGATCTATATCGGCTCGGAATATGGCGGGCGGATCAGCGCCATCCTGATCAACGTGCCAGGCGAGGCATCGGCTGTGATGACCGCGCTGGAGGGCTATCCCCTGTCCCGGCAGGGCCTGGCCGGGGTGGCGCTGTCGCTGTCGGCCTGGACCTCGTTTCTTGGGTCGGTGCTGGCGACGGTGGGCATCGTGCTGGCCGCGCCGGTTCTGTCGCGCTGGGCGCTGGCCTTCGGGCCGGTGGAATATGTCGCGCTGATGATCTTCGCCTTTGCCTGCCTGACCGGCCTTCTGTCCGACCAGCCGATCAAGGCCTTGTTGGCGACCGGTATCGGCCTTGCCCTCTCCACCATCGGCATCGATGCGAATTCCGGCGTCATGCGCTATACCTTCGACATGCCGAACCTGATCGACGGTCTGGCCTTCTCGACGCTCGTCATCGGCCTCTTTGCCATCTCCGAACTGCTGATCCTGCTGCAAAGCCACCGCGACGGCGTGTCCGTCAAGATCGAGCGGATGGGCCGCAACCTGTTCAACTTCAAGGAAATGCGCTTCACATTGCACTCGGCCCTGCGCGGGGCGGGGATCGGGTTCTTTATCGGCCTGCTGCCCGGCGCGGGCGGCACCGTCGCCTCGGCCCTGGCCTATTCGACCGAGCGCAAGATCACCGAACGCCGCGACCCCGAAGGCAGCCGGTTCGGCAAGGGCGACCTGCGCGGCCTCGCCACGGTCGAGGCGGCCAACAACTCGGCCTCGAACTCGAACTTCATCCCGATGCTGACCCTGGGGATTCCCAGCTCGGGGACCACGGCGATCATGCTGGGGGTGCTGACGCTGTATAACCTGACGCCGGGGCCGATGCTGTTCACCTCGCAGCCAGAGCTGATCTGGGGGCTGATCGCCTCGCTGTTCATCGGCAACGTCATGCTGCTGGCGATGAACATTCCGCTGGTGGGCGTGTTCGCGCGGATGCTGTCGGTGCCGGCCTGGGTGCTGGTGCCCTTCATCGTCGTCGTCTCGGCCGTCGGGGTCTATTCCGGCAAGTCGGCCAGCTTCGATCTGATCCTGATGGTGGTCGTCGGGGCCGCGGCCTATTGGCTGCGCCGGATGCATGTGCCGATGGCGCCGCTGATCCTCGGCTTCGTGCTGGGGGGCATCCTGGAGACGAACCTGCGCCGGGCCCTCTCGCTGTCGGCGGGCGAGGTGCAGATCCTGTGGTCCAGCTCCATCGCCATCGGGCTTTGGGTGGCGGCTGCGGCGATCTTGCTGCTGCCGCGGCTGCTGCGGCGAGTATTGCCAGCCGAAGCCCGCATATCGGAGGATTGAGATGACCTGGCTCACACGGCACGATCCTGTCTCGGCCGGGCGGCGCTTTCGCGACCGCCTGGCGCGCCCGGAAATCTATCGCCTCCCGGGCGCGCATAACGGGCAGGCGGCTTTGCAGGCCCGCGCGGCGGGGTTCGAGGGGCTCTATCTGTCCGGGGCTGCGATGAGCGCCTCGATGGGCCTGCCAGACCTGGGGCTGATCACGATCGAGGATGTGTGCTTCTTCATCCGCCAGGTCGCCGGTGCCTCAGGCCTGCCGGTGCTGGTCGACGCCGACACCGGCTATGGCGAGGCGCTGAACGTCATGGTGATGACCCGCCGGTTCGAGGAGGCGGGGGCGGGGGCCATCCATCTGGAAGACCAGATCCTGCCCAAGAAATGCGGCCACCTGTCGGACAAAAGGCTGGCCGCCCCCGCGGAGATGGCCGCCAAGGTCGCCGCCGCCGTCAAGGCCCGCCGCGACATGGTGGTGATCGCCCGCACCGATGCCCTGGCCAATGAGGGGCTGGACGCTGCCATCGCCCGGGCGCGCCTCTATCTGCAGGCCGGCGCGGATGCCATCTTCCCCGAGGCGCTGACCGATATCGACCTGATGCGCCGCTTTACCGAGGCCTTGCCCGGCGTTCCCCTGCTGGCGAACATGACCGAATTTGGCCGAACCCCGCAGATGACGGGGGCCGAGCTTCAGGATCTGGGATACCGCATGGTCATTTGGCCGGTGTCGTCGCTGCGCGTCGCCAACCATGCGCAGGAGCAGCTTTACGCCGCGCTGCGGGACCATGACACCACCGCCCCCCTGCTGGGGCAGATGCAGACGCGCGCGCAGCTTTATGGCGTTCTCGATTACTTCGGCTTCGAGGCACTGGATCAGACCATCAGCCAGAGTGCGCTTCCAGAAACGCGCTGACGGCCGCCATGGCGGCGGTCAGCGCGCTTGGGGTGCCGTCCCAAGGCTTGATGCGGGACTTTGCTCGAGGTGGAGCGGCGCCCTGCGTGACCGCATCCTCGCGAAAGCCGGCCCCGCTCAGCCGCCCCGGAACGCAGCAGGGACACAACGATCCCCGCGTGAACCCGAATGGCGGCGCCATCGCCCTTGGCCCCCGCTTACGCTTCTCGCACCCGCGCATCACCGGCACCGCGGCGGCGGACCTGCAGCTGACTGGCGGGGCCGGTCGCCCAACCATGTGCATCGGCGTCGGACAGGGCATGACCATCGCGCTGAAGCGGGTGTGACCGCCACGGTTCTAGGCATCACTGGGGCCGGTCCGATCAAGGCCGGGCCTGCAAGGGGGGACGGGGCCTGCACGCGCCCTAAATCTGACCCCGGCCCATTTCTGCAGCGGCAATCGGGAAGCCAATCTGCTGTATCAAACCATGTGGCTGGGTGTTGCGAAGGGTCAGCGTCCCGCCATATCGCTCGGCAATCTCAAAGGCGATGGCCAGGCCGAGCTCCGCGCCCGGAAGGGCGTTTCGCCGGGCCAGGTCGACACGCAAGAACGGCTCGAACACCTGACCGATCAGCGCTTCCGGGATCCCGGGCCCCGAGTGACGACTGCATGGCCCTTGTCTTCCGACAGGCTGATGTCCGCGCCGCCGCCATGGGTCGCCGCGTTGATCATAACTCGCGCTCCTTCATCAGGGGCATCACATAGTCGTCGAGCCGGTCGAGCCGCGCCTCCCAGATCGCCCGCTGCTCCTCCAGCCAGGCCCGCATCGGGGCCAGCGCCTCGGGCACGATGGCACAGGTGCGCACGCGCCCGTCCTTGGCGGTGGCGATCAGCCCCGCCTCCTCCAGCACCGAAAGATGGCGCATCACGGTTGGCAGGCGCAGGCCCGTCGGGTCCGCCAGCTCGCTGACCGCCGATGGCCCCTTGGCCAGGCGCGTGAGGATGGCCCGCCGCGTGGGATCTGCCAGCGCGTGGAAGAGCAAGGAAAGGTCGGGATCATGCTTAGCCATATGGCTAAGTATCAGCTTTGCCGTTCAGAGGCAGGAAAAACGGCCGGCGCCGTCGCTGCGCTCTGGGTCTCGGCAAGGAGTCTGAGCGGCTTGGGAAATCCATCGCCTGAAGACTCGGCCGGGCACGACAGACGATTTTCCTATGCCCCGCAACCCAGGCAGGACAGCGACCTGCATTCCGGCTGATCGGTGGGCCACCATTGCGCCTCGCCCTCAACCCACGCTCTCCCGTGCTTGTTTTGCGGCACGGGTTGATCTCTGGCCGCGGCACGAGCATTTCGGGGGCTCAGGATACAGGAGCCTCAGATGCTGAAATCCCTCTCCCTCGCCGCGCTGCTGGCCGCAGCCTCGGTCGCCCCCGCCGCCGCCGAGACCATCCGGGTCGGCATGTCCGGTGGCTACTTTCCCTTCACCTTCGTCCGGCAGGACCAGCTGCAGGGGTTCGAGGTCGACCTGATGACCGCCCTTGCCGAACGCACCGGCGACACGGTCGAATTCTCGACCATGTCCTTTTCGGGCCTGATCGGCGCGCTGGAGGCGGGCCGCATCGACACGGTTGCCAACCAGATCACCATCACCCCAGAGCGTGAGGCGAAATTCGCCTTCAGCCAGCCCTATGTCTATGACGGGGCGCAGGTGGTGGTGAAGAAGGGCAATGAGACCGAGATCACCGGCGTCGAAAGCCTGAAGGGCCGCACCGTGGCCGTCAACCTCGGCTCCAACTTCGAGCAGCTGCTGCGCGCGTTGCCCTTTGCGGATGAGATCGACATCCGCACCTATGAGAGCAATATCGAGCAGGACACCGCGCTTGGCCGGGTCGATGCCTTCGTGATGGACCGCGTCTCCTCCGCGCAGGTCATCGCGGAAAGCCCGCTGCCGCTGGCGCTGGCTGGTGCGCCGTTCAGCGAGATCCAGAATGCGCTGCCGTTCCGCAACGATGACGAGGGCCGTGCGCTGCGCGACAGGCTGGACGCGGCGCTGACCGAGATGAAGGCCGATGGCACGCTGAAGGCCATTTCCGAGAAATGGCTGGCGCTCGACGTGACCGCGCCGGCGGGCTGAACCGATGCGGGCACTGGATATCGACTACATGCTGGGTCTGGTGCCCGTCATCCTGGGCTATGTGCCGCTGACGATCGGCATGGCGCTGGCCGCGATGGGTTGTGCGCTGCTGCTGGCCTGCCTGCTGGCGGTCGAACGGGTGGCGCGCATTCCCGTGCTGGACCAGGTCGTACAGCTGTTCATCAGCTTCTTCCGCGGCACGCCGCTGCTGGTGCAGCTGTTCCTGTTCTACTACGGCCTGCCGCAGATCCTGCCCTTCCTGTCCGGGATCAACGGCGTGACGGCGGCGATCATCGGGCTGACGCTGCATTTCTCGGCCTATATGGCCGAGAGCATCCGCGCCGCGATCCTGGGCGTCGACCGCAGCCAGTGGGAGGCGTCTCAGGCCGTCGGCATGACACAGGCGCAGCTGATGCGCCGCATCATCCTGCCGCAGGCGGCCCGCGTGGCCGCGCCGACGCTGGTCAATTACTTCATCGACATGATCAAGAGCACCTCGCTCGCCTTCACCCTCGGCGTGACCGAAATGATGGGGGCGACGCAGAAGGAGGCCGCCGGCAGCTTCCTGTACTTCGAGGCGTTCCTTGTCGTGGCCATGCTCTACTGGGCCATCGTCGAGGTGCTGTCCTATCTGCAAAGACGGCTGGAAGGCCGGTTGAACAAGGCCCTTGCCCGATGATCAGCATCCGCGGATTGACCAAGCGCTTCGGCACCACCACGGTTCTGGACGGGATCGACCTCGACATCGCGGCAGGCGAGCGGGTGGCGATCATCGGCCCCTCCGGCACCGGCAAGTCGACGCTGCTGCGCTGCCTGAACTACCTCGACCGGCCCGAAGCGGGGGTGATCCGCATCGGCGACCTGACCGTCGATGCGGCGACGGCGAAGCCGGCGCAGATCCTTGCCCTGCGGCGGCGCACGTCGTTCGTGTTCCAGAACTACTCGCTCTTCGCCAACAAGACCGCTCATCAGAACATCACCGAAGCGCTGATCACCGTGCAGCGCAAGCCGCGCGCGGATGCGGATGCCCGCGCGGAGGCGATCCTGCGCGAGATCGGGTTGGCCGACAAGGCGGGGGCCTATCCCGCGGCACTGTCGGGCGGGCAGCAGCAACGCATCGGCATCGGCCGCGCCATGGCGCTCGATGCCGCGCTGATGCTGCTGGACGAGCCAACCTCGGCGCTTGACCCGGAATGGGTGGGGGAGGTGCTCGACCTCATGCGCCGGGTGGCCGAACGGCGGCAGACGATGCTGATCGTCACGCACGAGATGCAGTTCGCGCGCGAAATCGCCGACCGGGTGATTTTCATGGAAGGCGGCCGCATCGTCGAGCAAGGGCCGCCCTCGCAGATTTTCGACGCGCCGCAAGACAAACGGACCGAGAGCTTCCTGCGCCGTGTCAGGTGACTCCGAAGCGGAGCAGCCGAAGCTGTCCTGCGGGAGCTTCGCGGGCGGGGGCTCTGGAGGGCCTCACATCGACATCGTGGACGCGACGGCCCGGCCCCAGCGGGCATAGCGCGCATCGCGGGTGGCACTGTCCATCGTGGGGGTGAAGCGGCGGTCGAGGGCCCAGGTCGCGGCGAAGCCCGCCGGATCCGGGCAGAGCCCCGCGCGCAGGCCCGCGAGATAGGCGGCGCCGAGCGCGGTCGTCTCGGTCACCTTCGGGCGGTCGACCGGGGCGCCGAGGATGTCGGAGAGATACTGCATCGTCCAGTCGCTGGTGGCCATGCCGCCATCGACCCGCAGCACCCCGTCATTCGCCGCGCCCCAGTCGGCGCGCATCGCTTCCAGAAGGTCGCGGGTCTGGTAGCCGACGCTTTGCAGGGCCGCCCGCGCCAGCTCGGCTGGGCCGGAATTGCGGGTGAGGCCGAAGATCGCGCCCCGGCAATCGGGGCGCCAATAGGGCGCGCCAAGGCCAGTGAAGGCGGGGACAAGAATCACGTCCTGCGCGGGGTCGGCGGCCTCGGCAAGGGGTTGGGTCTCCCTCGCCTCGCGGATGATCTTCAGGCCATCGCGCAGCCACTGCACCACGGCCCCAGCGATGAAGATGGAGCCTTCGAGCGCATAGGTGGTCTTGCCGTCCAGCCGGTAGGCGATGGTGGTCAGCAGCCGGTGGGTGGAGGGGACAAGATCGGTGCCGGTGTTCAGAAGCGCGAAGCAGCCGGTGCCATAGGTCGATTTCATCATGCCGGGCGTGAAGCATGCCTGCCCGACGGTGGCGGCCTGCTGATCTCCCGCGACGCCGAGGATGGGGATCGGGCGGCCGAAAAGGTCGGGGCGGGTGGTGCCGAACTCGGCGGCGCAGTCGCGGACTTCGGGCAGCAGCGACAGGGGCACGTTCAGCGCGGCGCAAAGGTCCGCGTCCCATTCGTTGGCGCTGATATTGAACAGCAGGGTGCGGGCGGCGTTGGTGGCGTCGGTCGCATGGACGGCGCCGCCGGTGAGCTTCCAGATCAGATAGGTATCGACGGTGCCGAAGGCCAGCTCGCCGCGCTCGGCCCGGGCGCGGGCGCCTTCGACATGGTCCAGCAGCCATGCCACCTTGGTGCCAGAGAAGTAGGGGTCGAGCAGCAGGCCGCTGCGGGCGGTGAACATGGGTTCCAGCCCGTCCTGCCGCAGGCGCTCGCAGCTGTCCGCGGTGCGGCGGTCCTGCCAGACGATGGCGTTGTGGATCGGCTCGCCGGTTGTGCGATCCCAGATCAGCGTGGTCTCGCGCTGGTTGGTGATGCCGATGGCGGCGATGGACCGGGCGTCGATCCCGGCCTTCTCGATCACGGCACGGGCGGTTCCGGCGACGGTCGACCAAAGGTCGGCGGGGTCATGTTCGACCCAGCCGGGACTGGGGTAGTGCTGCGGAAACTCCTCCTGGGCCGAAGCCACCGGGCGCAGGCTGGCATCGAAAAGGATCGCGCGGGAGGATGTGGTGCCTTGGTCGATGGCAAGGATATAGGTCATGAGGTCGGGCCTGCGCAGAGCTGTGCCGCGCCAAGGCCGGGGGCGTGGATCAGCGATTTCAAGAACGTGAGGTTGGATACCCAGGTGACTTTGGCTTGTGGACAGTCAGCGAGCTTACCCAGCCGGATCACGGGCGGCCCTTTGCAAGGGCCGCCCGGCTTGGTCAGTTCTGCCAGGACTTGATCAGCTCGTCATAGGCAATCGTCTCGCCCATCGGCTTTTCGTTGTCGAGCTTCGCCACCGGGGCGCCCGGCTCGTCGAGCCAGACTTGCGCGTCCTGCGGTTCGTTCATCTTCGGGCCGATGTCGCCCTGAACGCCGGCACGCTCGATCCGCTCCATCACCCGCTCCTGCTCGGCGCAAAGCGCGTCGAGTGCCTCTTGCGGGGTCTTGGCGCCGGACATGGCGTCACCGATGTTCTGCCACCACAGCTGCGCCAGCTTCGGATAGTCCGGCACGTTGGTGCCGGTGGGCGACCACTGCACGCGCGCTGGCGAGCGGTAGAATTCCACCAGACCGCCAAGGCGCGGGGCCCGCTCGGTGAAGCTGTCATGCTGGATGGTGGATTCGCGGATGAAGGTCAGCCCGACATGGGATTTCTTCACGTCCACGGTCTTGGACACCACGAACTGCGCGTAGAGCCAGGCGGCCTGGGCGCGGTCGACCGGGGTCGACTTCATCAGCGTCCACGCGCCCGCATCCTGATAGCCGACCTTCATGCCGTCCTGCCAGTAGGCACCGTGCGGCGAGGGGGCCATGCGCCACTTGGGCGTGCCGTCCTCGTTCATCACCGGCAGGCCTTCCTTGACCATGTCGGCGGTGAAGGCAGTGTACCAGAACATCTGCTGGGCGATCTGGCCCTGGGCGGGGACCGGACCGGCCTCGCCGAAGGTCATGCCCTGCGCTTCGGGCGGGGTGAAGCGCTGCAGCCAGTCGACGGCCTTGGTCACGGCATAGACGGCGGCGGCGTCATTGGTCGCGCCGCCCCGCTCTACGCACGAACCCACGGGCTGCGAGGCTTCGTTGACGCGGATGCCCCATTCGTCCACCGGCAGGCCGTTCGGCTCGCCGACATCGCCCATCCCGGCCATGGACATCCACGCATCGGTGTAGCGCCAGCCAAGCGAGGGGTCCTTCTTGCCATAGTCCATATTGCCCCAAGCCGAGGCGGGGCCGCCGGCATAGGTCATGTCGCGGCCGGTGAAGAACTCGGCGATGTCCTCATAGGCCGACCAGTTCAGCGGAACGCCAAGCTCATACCCATACTTGGCCTGGAAATCGGCCTTGGTCTTTTCATCGTCGAACCAGTCGGCGCGGAACCAGTAGAGGTTGGCGAACTGCTGGGTGGGAAGCTGATAGAGCTTGCCGTCCGGCGCGGTGGTGAACGAGGTGCCGATGAAGTCGGCGATGTCGAGACCCGGGTTGGTGACCGCCGCCCCTTCGCCGGCCATCCAGTCGTCGAGGATGCGGACCTGCTGATAGCGCCAGTGGGTGCCGATCAGGTCGGAGTCGTTGATATAGGCGTCATAGATGTTCTCGCCCGTCTGCATCTGGGTCTGCAGCTTTTCGACCACGTCGCCTTCGCCGATCAAGTCATGGGTGATGTTGATGCCGGTCATCGCGGTGAAGGCCGGGGCCAGCACCTTGGCTTCGTATTCGTGGGTGGTGATGGTTTCGGAAACGACCTTGATGTCCATGCCCGCGAAGGGTTGGGCCGCGTCGATGAACCACTGCATCTCGGCTTCCTGTTCGGCGCGCGACAGCGAGGACATGTCCCCGATCTCGGCATCGAGGAAGGCCTTCGCGGCCTCGATATCGGCCCAGGCCGGGGTCACCCCGGTGGCCATCAGCGCAAGCGCCATGGCGGTTGTCGTGTGGCGGAATCTCATGATGTATCCTCCCGAACTATGAGATTTTCTTTTCTTGGTCTTGCCGGGGGGCCTCGTCATATCCCTGCCCCCCGGCGACGTCATTCCCGTCTAGACCCAGCGGAACACCGCCGCGGCATAGACGAGGCACAGGATCAGCGCGCCCCAGAGCGGCGCGCCGAAGAAGAAGAGCCAGCCGAGGTTGAGAAAGGCCGAGCCCAGAAGCGAAATGAACAGCCGGTCGCCCCGCGTCGTCTCGATCCGAAGGATGCCGATGCGCGGGGTTTCGGGGAAACGGATGGCGAGGATGGTGAACAGCACCAGCAGACTGGCGATCACCCAGAAGAAGAGGGCGACCGGCAGCGTCCAGGCCATCCAGCCGCCGGGGATCATCGGGGCGAACCAGGCCACCGCACCCTCCTCGCGCGGGGCGGCCCAGAAGATGGCGGCAAGGGCGGCCAGCATCACGGCGGCGGCGGCGGTCTGGATCGCGGCCCAGTTGGTGCGGGGGGCGTGGGCGTTCTGCATGGTCATCACACCCTCCCCAGGGCGAAGCCCTTGGCGATGTAGTTGCGCACGAAGTAGATCACCAGCGCGCCCGGCACGATGGTCAGCACCCCCGCCGCCGCCAGCACGCCCCAGTCCATGCCCGAGGCAGAAACCGTGCGGGTCATCGTGGCGGCGATGGGCTTGGCGTTCACCGAGGTCAGTGTGCGCGACAGCAGCAGCTCCACCCAGGAGAACATGAAGCAGAAGAAGGCGGCGACGCCGATGCCCGAGGCGATGAGCGGCATGAAGATCTTGATGAAGAACCGGGGGAAGGAATAGCCGTCGATATAGGCGGTCTCGTCGATCTCCTTGGGAACGCCGCGCATGAAGCCTTCGAGGATCCACACTGCAAGCGGCACGTTGAACAGGCAATGCGCCAGCGCCACGGCGATATGGGTGTCGAACAGGCCCACCGAGGAATAAAGCTGGAAGAACGGCAGCGCGAAGACCGCGGGCGGGGCCATGCGGTTGGTCAGCAGCCAGAAGAACAGGTGCTTGTCGCCCATGAAACTGTAGCGGCTGAAGGCATAGGCCGCGGGCAGTGCCACGGTCAGCGAGATCACCACGTTCATGGTCACGTAGATGATCGAGTTGACGTAGCCCATGTACCAGCTGGGGTCGGTCAGGATCACCACGTAGTTCCGCAAGGTCAGATCGCGCGGGAACAGCGAGAAGGACGAGGTGATCTCGGTGTTCGTCTTCAGGCTCATGTTCACCAGCCAGTAGATCGGGACCAGCAGGAACAAGAGGTAGAGGGTCATCACGAGGGGGGAATAGCGCAGGCGCATCAGCGGCCCTCCTGCCGGTCAAGGCTGGTCATCACGGTGTAGAACACCCAGGACACCAGCAGGATCACGAGAAAATACATCAGGCTGAAGGCGGCGGCGGGGCCAAGGTCGAACTGGCCGACGGCCATCTTCACAAGGTCGATGGAGAGGAATGTGGTGGCGTTGCCGGGCCCCCCGCCGGTGACGACGAAAGGTTCGGTATAGATCATGAAGCTGTCCATGAAGCGCAGCAGCACCGCGATCAGCAGCACGCCCTTCATCTTGGGCAGCTCGATGTAGCGGAACACGGCCCACCGGCTGGCCTGGTCGATGCGGGCGGCCTGATAGTAGGCCTGCGGAATGGATTGCAGCCCGGCATAGCACAGCAGCGCCACCAGCGAGGTCCAGTGCCAGACATCCATCACGATGACGGTGGCCCAGGCATCCACTGGATCGTTGGTGTAGTTGTAGTCCACACCGACCGCGGCAAGGGCGCGGCCCAGAAGGCCGATGTCGACGCGCCCGAAGATCTGCCAGATCGTGCCGACCACGTTGAACGGGATCAGCAGCGGCAGCGCCATCAGCACCAGGCACAGCGAGGCCCAGGCCCCCTTCTTTGGCATGTTGAGCGCGATGTAGATGCCAAGCGGCACCTCGATCGCCAGAATGATGCCCGAGAACAGAATCTGCCGGCCAAGCGCATCGTGCAGCCGGCTGGAGGTGACCATCTCCTCGAACCACTCCAGCCCTGCCCAGAAGAACTGGTTGTTCCCGAATGTGTCGTTGGTAGCGTAGTTGACCACGGTCATCAGCGGCAGCACGGCCGAGAAGGCGACCACCACCAGCACCGGCAGTACAAGGAACCAGGCCTTGTTGTTCTGGACCTTGTCCATCAGACAGCCCCCCCTTCGATGCGCCAGTCATCGGCATAGACGTTGATCCGCTCGGGCGCGAAGCCGACATGGGTCAGATGGGCGCCAAGCGCCTGTCCCTCGGGCACGACAACGTTTACAGCTTGGCCTTCGACGGTGCCGCGCACGATGCGGTGGCGGCCGACGTCTTCCACCCGGCTCAGGGCGAAGGGCAGGCCATCGCCCTCGGTCAGGGAGACGTATTCGGGGCGGATGCCGATCTGGGTGCGGCCCTGCGGCGTGCCGTAATCGCGCGCCAGCGCAAGCTCGGCCCCGGCCAGCCGCGCCCGGGTGCCGGCAATCTTGGCGTCCAGCAGGTTCATCCCCGGCGAGCCGATGAAGTAGCCCACGAAGGTATGGGCCGGCGTCTCGAACAGCTCTTCGGGCGTGCCAAGCTGGACCACGGTGCCTTCGGACATCACCACCACCTTGTCGGCGAAGGTCAGCGCTTCGGTCTGGTCATGGGTGACGTAGATCATCGTATGGCCGAATTCGCGATGCAGCGATTTCAGCTGGGTGCGCAGCTCCCATTTCATATGCGGGTCGATCACCGTCAGCGGTTCGTCAAAGAGGATGGCGTTCACATCCTCGCGCACCATGCCGCGGCCAAGGCTGATCTTCTGCTTGGCATCCGCTGTCAGGCCCTGCGCGCGGCGGTCGAGGATCGCCTCCATCCCGATCATGGCGGCGATCTGATCGACGCGGGCCTTGATATAGGCCGCATCCTTGCCGCGGTTGCGCAGCGGGAAGGCGAGGTTCTGGCGCACGGTCATGGTGTCGTAGACGACCGGAAACTGGAAGACCTGCGCGATGTTGCGGGCGGCGGTTTCGGCATCGGTCACGTCACGCTCGCCGAACAGCACGCGGCCCTGCGACGGGCGCACGAGGCCCGAGATGATGTTCAGAAGCGTGGTCTTGCCGCAGCCCGAGGAGCCAAGCAGCGCATAGGCGCCACCGTCCTGCCAGACATGATCCATCTGTTTCAGCGCAAAATCCGCCGGCGACTTGGGGTTCGGCAGGTAGCTGTGGGCGAGGTTGGACAGGGTGATGCGGGCCATGGGTCAGGCCGCCATCGCATAGGCCGCAGGCGCAGCAAGCTGCCCCTTGGGCGTGAACAGGTAGATATGCGCGGGGTCGAGCCACAGGCGGACCTGCGCGCCATCGGTCAGGTCGTGGATGCCATGCACCAGCGCGACCCAGCGGTCCGGGCCGTGGGTGATATGCAAGAAGGTCTCCGATCCGGTGATTTCAGACACGCCGAGGGTGCAATCGAACCCGATGGCCGTGGGCGAGGCCGCGTGGACATGCAGGTGATTGGCGCGGAACCCGGCGGTGTAGGGACCGTCGGCCAGATCGGCGAGCGGGCCAACGGCGGGCAGCACGGCGCCATCGGCGAAGGTGATCCGCCCGCCGGCCTTGTCGCAGGGCAGGAAATTCATCGGCGGGTCGCTGAACACCCGCGCCGTGGTTGCATCGGCCGGGCGCCGGTAGACCTGCGTTGTCGGGCCGAACTGGGTGACGCGGCCCTGCCACAGCGTGGCGGTGCGGCCGCCCAGAAGCAGCGCCTCCTCTGGCTCGGTGGTGGCATAGACGAAGATCGCGCCCGACGCCTCGAAGATGCGGGGGATCTCTGCCCGCAGCTCCTCGCGCAGCTTGTAGTCGAGGTTGGCCAGCGGCTCATCCAGCAGCACCAGCCCCGCGCCCTTCACCAGCGCGCGGGCGAGGGCGCAGCGCTGCTGCTGGCCACCCGACAGCTCCAGCGGTTTGCGCGCCAGCATCGGTGTCAGTTTCAGCATGTCAGCGGTTTCCCGGACGGCCCGGTCGATCTCGGCCTTGGACCTGCCCATCAGGCGCATGGGCGAGGCGATGTTGTCATAGACCGACATGGCCGGGTAGTTGATGAACTGCTGGTAGACCATGGCGACCTTGCGGTCCTGCACGCGCTGGCCGGTCACGTCCTGCCCGTGCCAGCGGATGCGGCCGGTGGTCGGCGTGTCGAGCCCTGCCATCAGCCGCATCAGCGAGGTCTTGCCCGACAGCGTGGGGCCAAGCAGAACGTTCATCGTGCCCTTTTCCAGCGTCAGGCTGGTGGGCTGGATATGCACCTGCCCCTTCACGGCCCGGGCCACCTCGTCCAGTTCAAGCGCCATGCGTACCCTCGTGCAGTCGAATTGCGCTGCCCTCGGCCATGAAGGCATCGAGTGCGGCGATTTGGGCGGCGCTCAGGCGCAGGCCCAGCTTGGTGCGGCGCCAGACAACGTCTTCCGCGCGCTCGGCCCATTCGCGGGACATGAGCCAGGTCACCTCGGCCTCGGTCAGGGTCGCGCCGAAATCCTGCCCCAGATCGGCGGCGGATTTTGCGGTGCCAAGCAGGCTGCGCGCCTCGGTGCCGTAGGCGCGGATCAGGCGGGCGGCCCAGAATTCTGTCAGGAAGGGATAGTCGGCCAGCAGGCCGGCGCGCAGGGCGGCCACGCCATCGGTGGGGAAGTCCCCGCCGGGCAAAGGGACGCGAGCGGTCCAGGCCGGCGCTGCGGCGGGGAAGAAGGGGGCGAGCTTGGCCAGCGCGGACTCCGCCAGCCGGCGATAGGTGGTGATCTTGCCGCCGAAGACGTTCAGCATCGGCGGGCCGCTCTGGTCCAGCGACAGCACATAATCGCGCGTGGCCGCCGTGGCCGATTTCGCGCCATCGGCATAAAGCGGGCGGACGCCGGAATAGGTCCAGACCACATCATCCTTGGTCACCGGGCGCGCGAGGTAGCGGCTGGCAAAGGCAAGCAGGTAGTCGCGTTCCTCGTCGGTGCAATGCGCCTCGGACGGGGTGCCGGTGTGGTCCTGATCGGTCGTGCCGATCAAGGTGAAGTCCTGCTCGTAAGGGATGGCAAAGATGATCCGGCCATCGGTGCCCTGAAAGAAATAGCAGCGGTCATGGTCATAGAGCTTGCGCGTGACGATGTGGCTGCCGCGCACCAGCCGCACCCCTTCGGTAGAATTGATGCGGGCGACGCGGCTGATCACGTCACTGACCCAGGGGCCGCCGGCATTGACCAGCACGCGGGCGCGGTGGGTCGCGGGGCCGCCGGGCCCTTCGGTGGTGATCTGCCAGTGATCGCCCATGCGCTCGGCGCGGGTGACGCGGGTCCGCGTCATCACCTGTGCGCCGCGATTGGCGGCGTCGCGGGCATTCAGCGCGACCAGACGGGAATCCTCGATCCAGCAGTCGGAATACTCGTAGGCGCGGCGAAACTCTGGCCGAAGATCACGGCCCGCGGGATCGGTCTTCAGGTCCAGCGTGCGGGTGGCGGGCAGGATCTTGCGCCCGCCCAGGGTGTCATAAAGGAACAGCCCCAGCCGGATCAGCCAGGCCGGACGACGGCCCTGCATCCATGGCATGACGCGCGACAGAAGCCGAGAAGTGGGCGTGTCGCTCTCGAACCGCATGTCGGGATGAAGGGGCAGCACGAAGCGCATCGGCCAGGAGATGTGCGGCATGGCCACCAGCAGTGTCTCGCGCTCCTCCAGCGCCTCGCGCACTAGGCGGAACTCGAAATATTCCAGGTAGCGCAGCCCGCCATGGAACAGCTTGGTCGAGGCAGAGGACGTGGCCTGCGCGAGGTCCCCCTGTTCGGCAAGCCGCACCGACAGGCCCCGGCCGGCAGCGTCACGGGCAATCCCGCAGCCGTTGATGCCACCGCCGATGATGAAGAGATCGGCCATGTCTGGCCGTGCTGCGCTGCTCAAGATCGGTCCCCCCTCAGGTAATGAGAAGGTGAAGCGATTTCAGCGGCTGGTCAACGAAAATCTTCGCTTTTGCGCGTTTGTGAAGTAAACGACAAATTTCGCGCTCGCGGCATGAGGCAAGGGACTGATCTGATGCGCGAAAGGCTCGAATGGCGAAAACCGCGCTGCGCTGCGGAACAAGCGGGGGAGCAGGGACGCCGGATTTTCGGCTTGATCCGCTTGGCCCCTTATCCGAAAACTTGCGGCCAGCATCCGAACGCAAAGGAACTTCGGCGTGGCGCTCAGTTTTCGGCAGAACGAGATACTGGAGATCGCCCGCGCCGAAGGCCGCGTGGTGGTGGAGGATCTGGCGCAACGGTTCGACGTGACGCTGCAGACCATCCGCCGCGACCTGACCGAGCTTGCCGATGCCGGGCATCTGGACCGGGTGCATGGCGGCGCGCGGCCGCGCACGGGGGTGGCCAACCTCGGCTATGTCCAGCGCCGCCGGATGAACGAAGAGGCGAAGGCGGCAATTGCGCGGTCCTGCGCGGCGGCGATCCCGGAGAACTGTTCGATCATCCTGAACCTCGGCACCACGACCGAGGCGGTAGCGCGCGAGTTGCTGGGCCATCGCAACATCACCGTCATCACCAACAACATGAACGTCGCGAACATCCTCGTGGCGAATGAAGGCTGCGAGATCATCGTTGCAGGCGGGGCGCTGCGCCGGTCCGACGGGGGCCTGGTGGGCGAGCTGACGACCGAGTTTTTTGGCCTCTTCAAGGTGGATTACGCGGTGATCGGCGCCTCGGCCATGGATGCCGAGGGAGACTTGCTGGATTTCGACCTGGCCGAGGTGCGGGTGTCCAAGGCAATCATCCGTCAGGCACGGCAGGTGTTTCTGGTGTGCGATGCGTCCAAGCTCGGGCAGTCCGCCCCGGTGCGGCTTGCGTCGCTGCAGGAGGTGACGACTCTGTTCACCGATGCGCCGCTGCCGGGCGGTCTGGCCAAGCGCTGCGCCGACTGGGGCACGCGGGTCGTGGTGGGGTGACGCTCAAGGGGGAGCCAGACGCTCTAGCAGATCGTGTCGTCCCAGCCGATGCCCCACACCGAGCGGAAGACGCCTTCATCGTCCTGAGCGGGTCGTAAATCTGGAACAATTCGACGTGACCGCCGTTCGGGTGTCATGAACAAACTCCATGCAATTCCTCTGCTTCCGGCCCTCGCCGGGGTCGTCATAGCGGCCATCGCCCTTGC
>Ga0209347_1002706_pt1 | contig 22568 bp, 18 predicted proteins | sample AutmiccommuBRH23_FD_187382 | JGI IMG/M metagenome (GOLD analysis project Ga0209347, IMG submission 187382) | Deep subsurface microbial communities from Mt. Terri, Switzerland - Autotrophic microbial communities BRH/23 (SPAdes) (version 2) | ecosystem: Environmental > Aquatic > Deep subsurface >...
AGAAAAGCCAGAAGCCAGAAGCCAGAAGTCAGAAGAAAAGGCGAAGCTAGAAGTTGAAAGTCAGAAGTCAGAAGAAAATTCACAGGCAAAAAGCAGCGACTCCTTCCTCATGACAGTTTGAAGCCACTTCACAGAAAGAGGCTCACGAAACATCGTGACACCGCTCGGCAACGGGCAGTGTCAGCCTTCTTGGCGAAGGCCCACCCGTGGTCTTGCTTCTGATTTTTCTTCTAGTTTCTGGCTTTCAACTTCTAGCTTCGCCTTTTCTTCTGACTTCTGGCTTCTGGCTTCTGGCTTTTCGTCGCCCTCACTTCAGCACAAACACCTCGTAATTCTTTCTCCGGATCCGCACCGTCTCCACTTTCCGATAATCCTCGCGCAGCGGTTTCCCGAGCTCCGTGGCCCGCGAGTCTCGGGTCACGACGACGCGCGGCAATGATTTTTCGTCTGGCCGCTTGAGCGTCCACGGATCGGCGGCGAGGATGTTCGGGTCGCCGAAATCGAAATCGCGTCCCCACGGATAGAACGCCTGATAGTGCACCAGGGTCTCCCCTTCGACTTCGAGATTTCGCAACGCGTCGATGAGAGGACGCGATGAATAGATCCGGTTGTAAAACGGGAGGAAGAACGGCAGCGCGATCGCGATCGAGGCGTAGACCGTGATGCCGAGAGCAAGAACCGATCGCTCGATCGCGAGGGGCCTGCGCCCGAGGTGCGCCACGAGGGCAGCGAGCGCGATCGCGCAGATCCCGATCGCGACCGCGGTCACCGGATACTCCCTCGCGATCCGTCCTTCCGGACTGTCCGTGAGAACGCGGGCAGGGATCACGGCGGTGACCAGTGCGGCCAGAACGAAGAGCGCGCAGAGCACCGCATTCGCGATCACCCCTCCCCTCTTCGCTCGGGCAGATCCTTCGCGCATCCACCAGGCGCACAGGAGGGAACCCGGCACAACCGCGGGAAGAATGTAGACGTCGAGCTTCCCGCTGACCAGCGAGAAGAGTCCGAGGATGGCCAGAAACCATCCGGCAAGAAATCCGCCCTCGCCTCGCCTCGCTCCGCGCGAGAGAGCCTGAACGATCGCGACGGCGAGAACCGCGAACCACGGAAAGAAGAGGGACGGAAAGCGGGCGAGAAAATACCAGAACGGCTTGGGGTGCGCGAACGACTCGATCGACCGGCCGAGGTTCTGGGTGAAGAGGAGATCGAAGGCGACCCATTCTCCCTCGCGCAGGGCGATCCACTCGATCCAGAGCAGTGGAAGAGCGGCGGATGCGGCGAGCGCGATCCACATCGCGCGACCTCCCCACCTCCGCAGCCGGATCGCCTCGACGCCCCACACCAGAAGCGCGATGGCGATCGGAGCCGGTCCCTTGATCATGGTCGCGAGCGACGCCGCGAATCCCCCCAGGACGAGCAAGCCGCCCCGGCGCTCCTTCATCCCCTCATGAATGAGCGCGATCGAAACCGTGATCGCCAGCGCAAACCCGGCGTCCATGCGCGCCGTCTGCGCCGATCCCCAGAGGAGCAGCGAGGTCGCCGCGAAGAAGGCGGCCCACCTCCCCTCCTCGCGCCCGATCCATCGCGATCCGAGCCAGCCGACCAGTCCGACCAGCAAAATGTACGAGACGATCGACGGCAGCACATACGGCCACGCTGAATGCGCGCCGAGAAGCCGGGTCAGCAGGAGCACCGCCCAGAAGTGAACCGGCGGCTTGTCCGTGTACGGTTCCCCTCCGAGCCGGAGAACGGCCAGGTCGCCGCCCGCCTCCATCTCGGCGACGATGCGCGCGTAGCCCGATTCGTCACCCGCCTGAAGGTCGCGAAAGCCCGGGCTGACGAACGCGGTCGCCACCACCAGCGCGGTCAGAAGCAGGAGCGAAGACCGGCTCACGAGGAGGAAGGCCTCTCGCCGGGCGTGAGGATCAGCGGAAGGGCCGCCGCGCACGGCGCCTCGAGCCTCAGAGTCGCGATCGCGTCGGCGCGCGTCCACCCCAGGTTGAGAATCGCAATCGGGATCTCCCGTTCGGCCGCCGCTCGCGCGAATCGGAATCCCGACCAGACGGCGAGAGAGGAGCCGACGACGAGGAGAAGGTCGGATTCCCCAAGCCGCTCCATCGCAAGGTCTACCCTCTCGCGCGGAACCGATTCGCCGAAGAAAACCACGTCGGGCTTGAGGACTCCATCGCACCTCAGGCAGCTGGGAACGTGGAAGTCCCTGGTGAGCTCCCGCTCGAGCACGGCATCGCCATCGGCCCGGATCTCGATCGGATCGTAGTCGAAGCCGGGGTTCGCCTCCGCCATTCGATGCTGCATCTCCTCGCGCGCCGTGCGGTCGGCGCATGCGAGGCAGCGGACCCACCGATTGCTACCGTGGAGCTCGAGAACCCGGCCGCTCCCCCCCTGCTGATGCAACCCGTCCACGTTCTGGGTGACGAGATGGGACATTCGTCCCGACGCCTCGTAACGCGCGATCGCCCGATGCCCGTCGTTCGAGCGCGCGCGATCGAAGCTCCCCCACCCCCGGAATGAGCGCGCCCAATAATGCCTGCGGCTCTCCTCGCTGCGGAGGAACTCGCCGAAGAGCATCGGGCGGCGGTGCCGCCAGACTCCGTCCGGCCCGCGGTAGTCCGGGATCCCGGATTCGGTGCTGCATCCCGCGCCGGTCAGAATCAGCACCTTCTCGAACCTGGCGAGAAACGCCTGAAACTCCTCCAGGGTCGCCTCCGGGGCGCGCGGACCGGCGTTCACCGCGGGTTGTCCGGTCATGACGGATTGGATACGTACATTCATCAAACTGTTGCAGCGCTCGAAGGCGATCGTTGTTACAACTGCAATTGCGGATGATGGAACTTTGGCAGATCGGCGACGTAATTACGAGCAGCACCTGGTCATCTTGCGCGGAACCCCTAATGAACAACAGTGACTCAATGTGCATAGGCTGCGGCGTCGATCCGGTCATCGAAGTCAATGACCGCAAGCTCTGCGGCAACTGTTTTCTCCTCGGAATTTCCGTCTCCCTCCAGCCCGCGAGCTCCGAGGCGCTACCCCCGCACTCCGAAGAAAGCTATCGAGTCCGCGAGCTCCGATCCTCGCTTCTGACCGCGATCGACGAGATCGAGCGGCTCCGCGGCCGGCTCGACGAGCTCGTGCGGGAAAACGCATCGCTCCGGAGAAATGACGCGGCCATCTACGGGCGTGAGCCGGGAGTCGATCGCCGGCCTCAGGACTGATCTCCTTACTAGCCCGCCTCTTTCTCGTAGGGAATCCCCAGCGCTTTCGGTGCCCGCGCCAGACCGATGAATCCCGCGAGCACGACGATCGTCAGCACGTACGGGATCATCTGGATGAACTGCACCGGCAGCGGTGCCACTCCCTGCATCTGAATCGCGACCGCTTCGGCGAAGCCGAACAGCAGGCAGGCGAGCATCGTCTGGACCGGGCGCCATTTTCCGAAGATCAGCGCCGCGAGGGCGATGAATCCCCTCCCCGCGGTCATATTCCTCGTGAACAGCGACGACTGCCCGAGGGAGAGGTAAGCTCCCGCGATGCCGGCGAGCGCGCCGGAGATCAGGACCCCCGCCCATCGCAGCCTTCTGACGCTGATGCCGGCCGTATCGGCAGCTTCCGGATTCTCGCCCACCGCGCGAAGGCGCAGGCCGAACCTGCTGCGCGAGAGAATCCACCAGGCAAGAGGAACGAAAAGAAAAGCCAGGATGACCGGGGCCAGCGGAAGGAGGTTCTGCTGCGGGATCTGCGGTGTCGCCCCGGTGGAGTCGAAGAAGGCTCCGCTGAGCAGGGCGGGCACGCCGAGAAAGAGAATGTTGATCGCCGTGCCGGTCACGACGTGATCGGCGTGGAAGTGGATGGTGGCGATCGCGTGGATCGAAGCGACCGCGAGGCCGGCGGCGATCGCCGCGAGCAGACCGATCCAGGGGCTGCCGGAGAAGTGCGTGACCGTGGCGGCCGTAAATGCCCCCGCCAGCATCAGACCCTCGAGAGCGATGTTGATCACGCCCGAGCGCTCGGAGAACATTCCTCCCAGCGCCGCCAGCAGAAGCGGCGTCGAAAGCCGGATCGTCGAGTAGAGCATCGCGAGGCTGAAGAGGTCTTCCATCAGATTTTCCCCCGCGCGCGCTTGCCGAACGGAAAGCGGAAAGCCGATCCGCAGGCGACGAAGAGAATGATGATCGCCTGCAGAACGAGGACGAGGTCCTTGGAGACCTTCTCGGTGAAGATGTCGACGAACAGTCCGCCTCGAATCAGCGCTCCGAAAAGGAGCGCCGCGAGCAGCACGCCGACCGGATGGCGCCGCCCGAGGAGGGCGACGGCGATCGCGGTGAAACCATAGCCGGGAGAGAAGCCGTCGTAGAAGCGGTAGCGATACCCCAGCACCTCGCCGATGCCGACCATGCCGGCGAGGGCGCCCGATAGCGTCATCGCGAGGATGATCTGCCGTCCGGTTCGGATGCCGCCGTATTCGGCGGCGGCCGGGTTGGCCCCGGTGGCGCGGATCTCGTAGCCCCATCGCGTCTTCCGAAGAAAGACCCAGACGGCGGCGCATGCGAGCAGCGCGAGGAAGAAGGCGATGCTGAGCGGGATGCGCGTCGGAAGACCGGGGATGAACTCGCCGAGACGCGTGATGTGCGCTCCCTCGCCGATCTCGCGGGTCTGCATGATCGCGTCGCCCGGCTCCCGGTAGTGGTACTGGACGAAGTAATTCGTCAGAGCGACGGCGATGAAGTTGAGCATGATGGTGTTGATCACCTCATGCGCGCCGAATCGCGCCTTCAGGTAGCCGGGGATCGCCCCCCACAGCCCGCCGGCGAACATCGAGGCGATCATCGCGGCGGGAATGAGAGCCCATCCCGGCCATCCGGCGAAGGTGATCCCCACCCACGCCGCCGCGAACGCTCCCATATAGAGCTGCCCCTCGGCGCCGATATTCAACAGCCCGGCGTGAAGGGCGAGAGCGACCGCGAGGCCGGTGAAGATCAGGGGCGTCGCGTAGAAGAGTGTGTACCCGATGCCGTCGGGCCAGGAAAGCGCGCTTCCGATCAGCAGGGCATAGGTCTCGATCGGATCGTCGCCGATCATCAGAACCACGACGGCGCCGAGAATGAACGCTGCGGCGATGGCAGCGAGAGGCATGGCGAGTGGGCGGAGGATCTTCACGCGCTCGCCCTCCCGCGGCTGGTCATCATCAGACCGAGAGTGGCGACCGGCGTGGTGCGCGGGTCAACCTCTCCGACGATCTCTCCTTCGCGGATCACCAGCAGCCGGTCGGAGAGCGAGGTCACCTCTTCGAGCTCGGCCGACACGAGCAGGATCGCGCACCCGGCGTCGCGCATCTCGATGAGCTTCCGGTGGATGAACTCGATCGCGCCGATGTCGACCCCCCGGGTCGGCTGGGAGACCAGCAGGACCTTCGGTCCGCCTTCGAGCTCGCGCCCGATGACGAGCTTCTGCTGGTTTCCGCCCGAGAGCGAGCGGGCGGGCAGCTCCGGAACGGGAGGGCGCACATCGAAATCGCGAATGATCGCTTCGGCCCTTCGCCGCACCGCATCGCCGTCGAGAAAGATCCCGCCCCGGTTGAGCTCGGGGCTGGTCTGAACGCCCAGGATCGAGTTTTCCTCGAGATCGAAATCCAGCAGGAGGCCCCGCCGATGACGGTCCTCGGGGACGTGAGTCATTCCGAGCTCGCGGCGCTGTCTCGGCGTGAGGCGCGCGATGTCGACGCCATCGAGCTCGATCGAGCCCGAGACCGCGCCGCGCGGGGTGAGTCCCGCGATCGCTTCGATCAGTTCCGTCTGCCCGTTTCCTTCGACGCCTGCGATCCCGACGATCTCGCCCGCTTTCACCTCGAGCGACGCGCCGCGGAGGCGTTCGGTCCCGCCGGCGCGCACCCGGAGGTCGCGGACCGAGAGCACGACCGCGGCCGGATGGGCATCTCCCTTCTCGACCCGCAGCAGAACCTCGCGGCCGACCATCAGCCGCGCCAGCTCCGCCGCGCTGGTCTCGCTCGTGAGGCGATGCCCCACGACTTTTCCGTCACGCATGACCGTCACCTCATCCGAGATGGCCAGAACCTCGGAGAGCTTGTGCGTGATCATGACGATCGATTTTCCGCGCTCGCGCATCGACGAGAGGATGGCGAAGAGCTCGTCGACCTCCTGAGGGGTGAGAACCGCGGTCGGCTCGTCGAGAATGAGAATTGCGGCGTCGCGATAGAGCGCCTTGAGCAGTTCCACCCGCTGCTGCTGACCGACCGAAAGGTCCTCGATCAGCGCCTGGGGATCGATCGCCAGACCGAAGTCCGCCGAGAGCTTCCGGATCCGCTCTTCCGCGGACCTGAATCCGACCGCGATCCCGCCTGGCTCGGCACCCAGAATGATGTTCTCGGTGACGGTCATGTTCTCGACCAGCATGAAGTGCTGGTGAACCATGCCGATGCCCGCTGCGATTGCGTCGTGCGGGCTTCGGAAGTCGACCGGTTGGCCGTCGACGGCGATCGTTCCGGAATCGGGGCGATAGAAGCCGTACGCGATTCGCATCGCGGTCGACTTGCCGGCCCCATTCTCACCGACGATCGCGTGGATCGCGCCGGGGCGGATGGTCAAGGTGACGGCGTCGTTCGCCAGGACCGATCCGAAGCGCCTCGAGATCTCCCGCAGCTCCAGCATCAGGAGCCCGCTCCCTGCGCCATGTAGTCGGTCACTTCGATCTCTCCGGCGATGATCATCCGCTTCGCCTCTTCGACCTCGCGGATCACTTCCGGGGGGACGAGGTCGCGGTTGTGCTCGTCCATCGCGTATCCCACCCCGTCGTTCTCGAGTCCGTAGACGTGGATGCCGCCCTGAAACTCGTTTGCGATCTTGTCCTCGACGATCTGGTAGACCGCGTTATCGATTCTCTTGACCATGCTCGTCAGGACGTAGCCGGGCTTGACCCAGTTCTGGTTCGAATCGACTCCGATCACCAGCCGGTCGTACTGCTCGGCCGCGTCGAAGGCGCCCAGTCCGGAGTTGCCCGCCGCCGTGAAGATCACGTCCGCCCCTTTGCGGATCTGCGCCATCGCCAGCTCTTTCCCCTTGCCCGGGTTGTTCCACGCCGCGTCGGTCACGCCGACGTAATTGTCGATCACCCGGATGTTCGGATTCACCCTGCGGGCGCCTTCCTCGAACCCCACCTCGAACTTCCGGATCAGGGGAATGTCCATCCCGCCGATGAAGCCGAGCGTTCCGGTCTTCGACGCGCGGGCGGCCATCATCCCGACGAGAAACGATCCCTGATGCTCCTTGAAGATGAGCGACGCCACGTTCGGAAGGTCGATCACGCCGTCGATGATCGCGAAGTTGATCTCGGGATAGTCGCGCGCCACGCTCTCCATGATCGGAGTCTGCGCGAATCCGACCCCGATGATCAGGTCGTATCCCCGCTCGGCGAACGCCCGCATGGCCGGCTCGATCGAAGTCGGGTCACCTGGCTCGACGTCCCGCAGAACGATCGGGAGCTCGGCGGCGGCGCGCTTGACCCCCTCCCAGGCGGCTGCATTGAAGGAGCGGTCGTCCTTGCCGCCGATGTCGAAGACGATGCCGACGCGAACTTTACCGTCGTCGGCCGGACCCGCTCCCCGCGTGTCGCAGGAGAGGATCGGAGTCATCAGCGCCACTACTGCCAGCGCGGCAAACAGGCGCCGGGTCATCGTCACAGGGTCTCCTCGGGTCTCATGCGGAATTGGTTGCGAATCGTTGCAGAATCATCGGGAAACGGCAAGTCAAAGGCAGAAGGCAGAAGGCAGAAGGCAGAAGTAAGAGCAACGGCAACCCCGCGGGTCATCCTGAGGGAGCCATCGCCGCCTTTGCCTTTACTTCTGCCTTCTGCCTTCTGCCTTCTGCCTTTACTTCTGCCTTCTGCCTTCTGACTTCTGACTTTACTTCTGCCTTCTGCCTTCTGCCTTCTGCCTTGCCTCTACTGCGCCGGCACGTACGTCGGGTCCTGCGTGGCGTTGTCGACCATCGAGGCGTAGGCGGTGAGCCGGCCGGCGCCGGAGAGGACTCTCACGGAAAGGCGCCCGTTGTAGGTGGCCGGAAGGTTGAGGCTTTTCATCACGCTGTTGAGCTGGCGGAACTCGTTTGCCGCGAGGCTCACCTGGACGCGGGGAATCACCCTCGACTCGGGCACCACGGCCGAGATCTCGACCATGACCGGCTGGCCGGAGACTTCCACCAGACCGAGGTTCGTCCGAAAGCGCTCCGATTCCTCGATCTGCAGAATCTGGAGCGACCGCTCCCCCATCCCGACCGCCTGATCGGGGCGGACGGCCGGGATGAACTGGCCGAAGGTTCCCTCTCCGGTGTCGTTGTAGGTCTGCGCGGTGACCACGAGGGTCGACTCGGCGCTCGTCGTCACGCGGATCGCTCCTCCTCCGTTCGCGATCCCGAACAGCGAGTCGAGAACGCCGTCGATCGCCGCGACGCTGTCTCCGCCGATCTCCACCTGCGCGGAGACGGAGTCCGCAGGCGATCCCTGAGGATAGAAGGTCAGAGTCGCCTCGACCGGAGCCTCCCCCGCGTTGAAGAGGCGGACGTCGGTCCGCCAGCTCGCCTGCCCGGTGTCGATCGCGGCGACTCCGGGGATGACCCATGCGTCCCCGCGCGAGTTGGACGGCTCGGTCGGAAAAACGACGAATGGATCACCGGTTCGGTTATCGATGCGGGAGGCATATGCCGTGATCATTCCTGTCGCGGAAGTCACGGTGATCTCGGCGCGACCGTCCTCCACGCTGACGTTCTGTGCAGCGAAAATCGAGTCGAGCTGGCGGTGCTCGCGCGGCTGCAGGACGAGTGGGACGAGGGCGACCCTCGTTCCGGAACCGTCGAAGAGCGCGATCTCGACGTTCGCCGTCTCTCCCGACCCCTCGACGACCCCGATGTTCGTCCGGAACATCTCGTTCTGGGCGATCTGCTGCATGGAGATCCGCCTCGGAGCTCCGAGCGCATCCTCCGCGCCGATGAAATCCCCGAAGGCGATGGCGGGAATGAACTGGCCGAAGGTGCCGGTCGGCGACTGGTTGAGTGTTCGGCTCGAGGCCACGCTCAGGGGCGCCGCAGCCGCCAGGCCGAACGCGGGAGCCTGTTCGAGTGGCCGTAGGAAGATCGATCCCGTCGTCGCCTCCCCGAACCACGTGAAGACGATGTCGTCGAGGGCGACCGACTGTCCGGGGTTGACGTCGAGCTCTGAAGTCTGGCCGACCAGCGTTCCGTCCGAGGCGCTCGGCACGAAGCTGAGCTCGTATTTCGTCGCCGCGCCGGAGGTGTTGAGCAGACGTACGTCCGACTGCCACTGAGACCCGAACGCGCCATCGGCATGGGCAACCGCCGGGATGACGAGCGTCGATGGCGTGGGAGCTCCCGGCGCTGCCGGGGCGACCGGCGACACCAGCGTGAGGCCGACCGTGACCGTGCTTTTCGTGGTGGTTCCCGATGCGCTCTTGCCCGGTGAGGCCACCAGATTGATCGACGCCCGGTTCGTCCCGGTCGCGAGGGCACGGGCATCCATGGACACGGTTACGTTGGCGACTCCGTTTGCCGGAAAGGTCACCACCGACGGCTCGAGCGTAACCCACGGGCGGTCCGCGGCGAGCGTCACCGTCGTCGCAGCCGCGTTGTCGCCGGTCAGTCCCGGTGGACATGTCGCGACGGCCGCGCCCCGGAGGCATAGATCGACGACGGCCCGGGCCACTCCCGCCGATCCCCTGTGAACCGAGAGCAGCTTCGGGCCGACGGTGACCTCCACCGGATCGCTCCATGGCCCGACTTCCGACGAACAGCCGATGATCGCGCGGACGCGGTAATAGAAGAATGTTCTGGCGCCCACGTCCCGCTGCAGCCGCGCGAACGTTCCGCCGGTGAGCGGTATGGGCGTTGCGGAGCTGAAGGAGGAATCGGCGCTCTCCTCCATCTCGTAGCTCGTCGCTCCGGCCACCTGAGACCAGATGAGGGCAAAGGGCTCGTTCGAGAGCGAGGCGGACGAGGCGGTCAGGTTTGGAGCGACCGCCCCGGGGCAAGCGGTGATGCGCTCGACCTTCATCGTGCGCGAGAGCGAGCGCGAACGGCACCCCTCCCCTCCCTCGGCCTCGATCCACCACTCAAGGTTTCCGGTAGGAAACTCGACGACGGCTTCGGTCGCGGACGTTTCCACGAGCATCTGCGGAACGCGGTCGATCAGACCTCCCTCCTGCCGGACCATCAATCGATAGGAAGTGGCGTCCGGGACGGACGACCATGCCACGGAGACGGTCGATGGAATTCCGTTCGCGCTCTGCGGCGGAGTGATCAGGGCGGGCTTCGACAGCTCGCAGGTCTCCACGCGGAAGTCCGCGAATTCCGAGGGAATCGGATTGCAGCCGCTGACCAGCGCTTCGACCCGCCAGCGGTAATCGCCGTTCGGAAGATCGAGCTCCGCGACGGTTCTCCGCGTCAGTGCCACCCGATGCGGCGCGTCGGGATCCTTCTGAATCCAGACGACGTATCCATCCGCGCCGGCAACGCTGCTCCACCCGAGGGTCACGGGGAGGGATGAGACTTCGGTTCCGGCTCCAGGCGTGACCGGAATCGGCGGAGCCAGAGCGCAACTGGGCCGCGACGGAATGGTGAAGGAGGAGACGGCGGAACGGAGCGGCCGGCATCCCCGCACGTTCGCGGTGACGAACCACGAGTAAGCCCCAGCCGGGAGAAATCGCGTCAGCCCAAGCTCCTCGGTCGAGCCGAAGAAGGAGGGAGCATCACCCGGCGCGGCAACCCAGACGTCGAAGCGCGGAAGCACGTCGAAGGGGAGCCGTTCGGGGAGGCCGGGGACGCTCCAGCGGAAGGAGACGAGTCCGGGAGCGACCGCTCCGTCGGCTGGCGCGAGGGTCTGCGGCCTGATGAGCGAGCAGGGATCCTGCGCCCAGGCTGCAATCGGGAAAGCGCACGCCACGATCAAAAGAAGAATTTTCTTCATTCGGCACGTCTCCGGAAAGGTCGGGTTGAGCCCCCATGGTAACAGGGCGCGCGGATTCGAGTGGAGGCCACGCATGCTCGCGGCGTGAAGCGGGAAATCTCCTGAAAAAGCGTTGAAGATGGAACGCCACTTGCCTAAGACAAGAAGCGTGGCAAACCGCGTTCTGATCGTTGACGACGACGAGCGGCAGGCGAGTCTGCTGGCCAGCCTGCTCGAAAGTCTTGGGTGGCAGACCCGCGTTGCGGGTTGCGCAAAAGAAGCCGTCGGTCTGATAAGAGACAATCCGAAGGCGGTCGACGCACTTCTCCTCGATTTCTGGATGCCGGTGACCAACGGATGGGAGCTCTCCCGAGAGTTGATTGCGATCGACCCTCGCTTTGCCGACCGAGTGATCTTCGTGACCGCCGGGAAGGAGTCGACGATCCTGCAGATGAGATCCCAGCTGCGGGCGCCGGTGCTCGCCAAGCCGATCGATCCGGAGGAGCTCGCGCGGGAGCTCGGACGCATGACTGCCCCGGCAACCCCGCTCCCCTCGCCGCAGGACCCGGTCGTCGTTTTCAAGAGAAAGAAGCCGTCCGCCGGTCCGCCGGTGGACGACCAGCCTCCGGAACGGGAGGCGAGGAGCCGATGAAAGACCCGAGGAAAGGACCGAAACCAGGCAAGGGCACGCCCGGACAGAAGCCCCCCGGAGTTGAGGGGAAGCTTCAGCCGAAGGCCGACCACGGGGAGGAGTCGTATCGTGGCTCCGGGAAGCTCGAGGGCCGGAAGGCGATCATCACCGGAGGCGACAGCGGGATTGGCCGGGCGGTGGCGATCGCAATGGCGCGGGAAGGCGCCGATGTCGCGATCGGCTATCTCTCGGAGAAGGAAGAAAGGGATGCCGCCGAGACGGTTGAATGGATCGACAAGGCGGGTCGAACGAGCTTTTCAAAACGATTCAACGTGCAGAAGAAGGCGCAGTGCGAGAAGTTCGTCAGCGCAGCGGTCGAGGCCCTCGGCGGAGTCGACATCCTGGTCAACAACGCTGCATATCAGATGTCGCAGGAATCGATTCTCGACATCACGGAGGAGCAGCTCGAGGGGACCTTCCGCACCAATTTCTTCGGATACTTCTTCATGATCCAGGCATGCCTCCCTCACATGAAGGAGGGGGGGGTGATCATCAACAGCGGCTCCGTGACCGGCCTGCGCGGCAATCCTTCGCTCGTCGATTACGCCGCCACGAAGGGCGCAATTCACAACCTGACGCGCTCCCTCGCCACCCAGCTCGCCCCGAAGGGGATCCGGGTGAACTGCGTCGCCCCCGGCCCCGTCTGGACGCCTCTCATCCCCGCCACGATGGAGAAAGACCACGTGCGGAAGTTCGGCAAGAGCACTCTCTGGAAGCGCCCGGCCCAGCCCGCCGAGATGGCGCCGTCGTATGTCTTTCTTGCCTCGAACGACTCGATCTTCTACACCGGCGACATTCTGGCGCCTACGGGCGAGGAAACGTCGAGATAGGCAAGCCAGAAGCCAGAAACCAGAAGCCGGAAGAAAAGGCGAAGGCAGAAGTCGAAAGCTAGAAGCCAGAAGAAAGATCAGAGGCCAGACGCCTCTCAAAATTGTCCAGCTCACGTTTTACCGGGGGCCGGAGCAGACCACGGCATCAGGTGGCGGCATCCTGCAATTTTGAGATCCTTCGGTCGCGCCCACAGTCGCGCGGGACCGCCCTTCCGCGGCGCTCCCTTCTAATGAATACGCTCGGGTTCATTTCGTGGACAGGTGCGAATCCTCTCACGTGTCGTGCGACCACCCTCCCGTCACGTTGCTTCGCGACCAGACCGGCGCAGCCGGTCCCTACGGGCGCCGTGCTTCCCTTACTCAGGATGACCCCTGGGGGCCCGGTCTGTCTTTTCTTCTTGCTTCTGGCTTTCTTGCTTCTAGCTTCGCCTTTTCTTCTGGCTTCTGGCTTCTGGTTTCTGGCTTGTCTTGCCGGCTTCTGCCTTCTGGCTTCTGGCTTTTCTTCTCGCCTCCTTCCTCAATCGCGTGGCGCCGCGCGAGTGCGAAACGCATCTTGTGCTTCATAGGAGGTGCACATGGCGAAGAAGACCACCGAGACCACTCCGCGTACCACGCCGGCGACCAAAGAGTCCCGCGGACGGAAGAAAATCGAGTCGAGTCACGAGATTCGTCGGACCACGTCCGCGGTCAAAAATCCGCCACCGAAACGCTTCTCGCACTCGGCCGTCGGCAACCGCTGAGGTCAGCGGGAGGTAACCAGGGACGAGGGACGAGGGACGAGGGACGAGGGACGAGGGACGAGGGACGAGGGACGAGGGACGAGGGACGAGGATAACAACCCGGAGCGATTCTTTGGTTCTGGTTTTCTCTAGCCCCTAGCCCCTAGCCCCTGTCTTTTGTGATCTCTTCCAGCGCGGCGTGCAGATCTTCAACCGTGTAGGGCTTCATCAGGAAGGAGCGGTGCGACGCCGCGAGGAGATCCTCGAGACGGGAAGCGTCTCCATGTCCGGTCGAGAACAGGACCGGCAGGGTCGGCCAGCGGGCGGCGATCCGCCGGCAGACCTCGGCCCCGTCGATGTCGGGCAGGCCGACGTCGAGGATCACCGCGTCCGGCGTGAATCGTTCGAGGGCCTCGAGAGCGCCCCCGCCGGTGCCGACCAACTCGACGGTCGACCCCTCGAACTCGAGGGAGGCGACGATCCCGGCGGCGACGGTCGGGTCGTCCTCGACCAGGAGAAGGCGATACGTCCCGGGGCGGCGCCCCTGATCGCCCGGAGTGGCCGGAGCGGCCGGTTCCGAGGGCGCCTCGATCGTGGGAAGGAAAGCGTGAAATGCGGTCCCTTCGCCGAGACTGCTCTCGACGAAAAGCAGTCCGCCCTGCGCGGCGAGGAGCTTGTGCGCAATCGCCAGTCCGAGGCCCGTCCCCTTGCGCTTGGTGGTGAAGAACGGCTCGAAGGCGTGCTCCACGACGTCGGCGTCCATCCCTCTGCCAGTATCGCGAAGAGTGAGGTGCGCATATTCGCGCCCCGCCTCCGGCAGATGCCCGTAGGGAAAACTCGACCCCGCGGGCGCCACATCGACCGAGAGCTCGATCAGGCCCGGCTTGCCGGTGCTCGCCACGGCGTCGACCGAATTGGCGATCAGATTGGTCAGCACCTGGCCCAGCTGATCGGCGTCGGCCTCGACCCAGAGTGGCTTCCCCGGAGTGACCAGCTTCCAGGCCGCGGACTGACGCACGACGGCTTCGAGCTCCCCGCCGACCGAGCGGACCCACTGTTCGAGCTCGAGTGGCTGGCTGATCGGCTCGACCGGCCGGGTGAAGCGGAGGATTTCCTGCGTGATCCGCTTTCCACGCTGCACCGAGTGCCGGATCTGATCGCCCGCCCGCGCGACGGATGCGTCGGCGTTCCGGGCGACGACCTCGGCAAACGGGAGAATCCCCATCATCACGTTGTTCATCTCGTGGGCGATGGTGGCGGCGAGCCGCCCCAGGCTCGCGAGCCGATCCGAGCGCTCGAGCTGGGTCTCCAGCAGGCGCCGCTCGCTGATGTCCACGAACGACACCGCGGCCCCGATCGTTTTTCCTCGTTCCATGATCGGGGAAACGATCACGTCGCAAGGCAGCGATTCGCCTCCACGACGCCGGAAGGTCTGGTTGTAGATGCGCCTTTCCGAAGTGGGGACTTTGCCTGCGGCGATCGGGCACTTCTCTTCGTCTCCCGGCTTCCCTTCGGCATGGCTGTGAATCAGGTCATGGATTTTCCGGCCGACGAGATCGCTCTCGCCGTAACCGAGCATGGTGCAGGCGGCCTGATTGATCAGCGTGCAGTATCCCTGCGCGTCGACGGCGAACAGTCCGGCGGAGGTTGACTCGAGAAGCAGCCTTACGTTGCGAATCAACTCGAGACGTTCCGCCTCGACGTGTTTCCGAGCCGAGACGTCCTGAAATACTGCGAGAAGGTAAGGAGTGCCCTCAGCCGAATCGACCGCGTTCACGGTCATCTCCACCCAGACCGGCCCCCCATGCGAGCGGACCAGGCGAAGCTCCCTCGAAAGCGACCGTGCCTCTCCGCGACCGACGAGCGCCAGCGTGGTTCCGGCACTCTCGAGATCTTCTTCCCAGACCAGGTCCTGGAACTGCTTCTGCGCGATCTCTTCCCGGTCGCGCTGGAGAATGGTCGTGAGGCGCTCGTTGAACCGGATGAAGGAGCCGGAGGGGCTGAGATGCGCGATCCCGACTGCAGCCTGCTCGAATGTCGCGCGGAACCGCTCTTCCGCTTCGCGCACCGCTTCGCGCGCCTGACGACGCTCCGTCACGTCGCGAACCACGCCGAAGAGGATGCGGTGACCGTTTCTCTCGATCACCTCCGCGCGCGCCTCGATCCATCGGATTTCCCCTCCCGGCTTGAGGATCCGGTAACGCGTGCTCCCTTCCCTCTCCCCCTCCGAGATGCGCTCCATCGTCCGGCGCACGACTTCGCGATCGTCGGGGTGGCGGAACTGCCCTCCGAAGTCATGAGGGAGCGGGCCGGGAACGGGGGGAATGCCGTAGATGAGGAACATTCCCTCCGACCACTCCACCAGGCCGGAGTCGAGGTCCCACTCGAAGCTCCCGATCTGCGCGATCTTCTGGGAGGCTTCGAGATGGCGCTCGCGGGACTGAACCCGTTCGTGCGCCCGAATCCGATCGGTCGCATCGCGGTAGCTGGCGATCCGGGCCGAGGGGGTTCCCCCAAGGTAGACGGGAGCGGTGTAGCGCTCGAAGATGCGGCCGTCGACGAGCTCGATCAGGTCGAAGCATGCGATCTCGGGCCGACGTCCGAGCTCTTCGATCCAGGCGCCGAATCGATCCGAGTTCCGCACCTGCGGCATCGCGAGCGCGCGCAGCTGAGGCTCGGTCGCGGTTCGCATCAGATCCTCGTCGAAGCCGAAGATCTCGCGGAAGAGGCGGTTCCAGGCCAGGATTTTTCCGTCATCAGAAAACACCATGATTCCGTCGGCGGTTGCCTCGAGCGCCGCCTGAAGGATCCCGGCCGAATGAAGCGCCTCGTGCTCCGCGGTCCGAAGCCGCGAGACATCCTGAAGGGCGGCGAACACGTGTTTGTCGCGGAGATTCAGGTGAGCTCTGACGGTTTTCTCGACCCCATCCGCTCCCTTGATCTGGAGGTCGAAAGGCTCGACTCCCCTCCCCGACTCCGCGGCCGATAACGCATCGCGGAACCGCTCCCGGTCATCGGGGGCGATTAGTCCGAGCATCGTGGCCAGCGACGGGTCGTTCGACCCCGGCTGGAGTCCGAAGAGCCGGTACATTCCGCTCGACCAGCGAAGACGTTCGTCTCCCCACTCGAGAGTACCGAAACCGCCCGCCATTTCTCCCTCGAGGAGCCGGATTCTCGCTTCTTCTTCGAGCTGGGCGAGCCGTTTGACGTGGCGGAACACGAGCAGATAGAGCAGGAGACCGCTCACGGTCACCCAGATCGCGCCTTTGATCACGCTGAACGCTACGAGATTGCTCTCGTCGACCATCCGAAGCATGAGTGGGTCTGACAGGAAGATCCAGACGAGGCTGATCGCGATGTAGACGATCGCCGTGGTCAGGGGCGCACGCCGCCTGAGGGAAGCGAGGGCGGCCTCGGATCTCGGGTTCGATCGATTCATAGCGAAATAACCCGCCACCACGAAGCGGGGTCTCCAGCATACAATCACCAGCTGGACGGCGCGAACGGATTGCTCCGCGCCGCACCAGGAGACTGAAATGGAGATGACAGTTCGTTTTCCGCAGGGACTCATCGTCGAAGCCGAGTGGAAAAACCACGTGATCCGAACCGACCAGCCCGTCAAAGACGGCGGAACTGACTCGGCGCCGGCACCTTTCGACCTGTTTCTCGCTTCCATCGCCACCTGCGCGGGGATTTACGCTCTCCGCTTCTGCCAGGAGCGCTCGATCGACACCGCCGGGCTGGCCCTGACCATGTCGATGGAGAGAAACCCGGAGGAGAAAAGAATCTCGAAGATGCGGCTCACGCTCACCACGCCGCCGGAGTTCCCCGAGAAATACCGTCCCGCGATCATCCGCGCGATGGACCAGTGTGCCGTGAAGCGCCACATCATGGAGAAGCCGGAGTTCGAGATCCTGCTCGAGGAATCACCCGCGGCGTGAAGCGCTACGACGCGAGCTATTTCGAGCGCTTCTATCGCGATCCCCGTCACAGGGTGACCACCCCCGCGGCGCTGCAGAGGCGTGTGGCCCTCGTCGTCGCGCTGGCGGAGGAGATTCTCGATCGCCGGGTGCGATCCGTGCTCGATGTCGGATGCGGTGAAGCGCGCTGGCGCGCGCCACTGCGCGCGCTGCGCCCGCGCGTCGATTACATCGGGCTCGAGACGAGCGAGTACGCGCTCGAGCGCTACGGCCGCGCGCGCGGGATCCGGCGGCTCTCGTTCGGTGAGCTCGCCGAGCTCTCCGGGCAGGAGTTCGACATCGTGCTCTGTGTCGACGTGCTCCACTATCTCACCCCGCGGGAGCTCGACCGCGGCCTCGTTTCACTGCCCGCCCTGGTCGGCGGGATCGCCCACCTCGACGTCACCACCCGCGAGGACCGCCCCTCAGGCGACCTGAACGGCTGGAGAGCGCGGCCGAGAGCGTGGTACGAAACGAAGTTCGAGAACGCCGGCCTGGTGAATCTGGGAATGCAGTGCTGGGAAAGGCAGGGGCCAGGGGCGAGGGGCTAGGGGCTAGGGGCTAGGGAAAGACAACATCGAAAATCTCCAGCCAGAAAAGTTAGCCTTTGCGGTTGATTTTCCCTAGTCCCTAGTCCCTAGTCCCTAGTCCCTAGTCCCTAGCCCCTAGTCCCTAGTCCCTAGTCCCTAGCCCCTAGCCCCTAGTCCCTAATCCCTGGCCCCTGTTTCTCTAACTCGCGCCGGTAATCGATTCGATCGGGAGCTCCATCCGCACCTCCGCGCCTCCTTCGGGGCGGTTGCGCGCGGCGACTCGTCCGCCGAGTGAATCCGCGATCTGCCGGGCGATCGCGAGGCCGAGACCGCTTCCCTTCGGGCGCGTGGAGTACATCGGCTCGAAAATGCGGGAGAGGTGCTCTTCCGGGATCCCCGTCCCGCTGTCGGAAACGGCCATCACCCAGGTCCCATTCTGGCCTGCCAGAATTCTCACCGCGACGGTTCCCGCGGGGTGCACCGCGTCACAGGCATTCCGGACGAATACTTCGAGCGCAAACGCGAGCTGGCCGGGGTCGGATTGAACCTGGCCAAGCGTGGGGTCGCAGTGCAACTCCAGGTCGACCTTCTGCGGCGCGAGCAGGCGAAGGTCCTTCCGGAGCGATTCGAGCCATCGGCACGGCTCGAAGGTCTCCACGCGCGGCGCTGCCGGCCGGGTGAAACGTAACACTTCCGAGGTAATTGCCTTCCCCCGCCGAAGCGATGCGCGGATGTGCTCGAGCGCACTCGCGGCCTTCGGGTCATCCGGTACGAGATTCTGAAGGACGCTCACGAACGGCTGAATGCCCATCAGAACGTTGTTGAAATCGTGCGCGAAAGAGGAGGCGAGCCTGCCGAGCATCCCCATGCGCTCGGCCTCCTCCAGGCGCGTCTGCAGCCTCACCCTCTCGGTCGCGTATCGGACCGCCCGGGAAACGTCCGATTCTCCCTTGAGCAGAAAGTCCTGTGCGCCGCGCCGAACGGCCTCGAGCCCGATCTCCCGGTCGCGATTGCCCGTGAGAACGATGACCGGAACCTGGGGGTGGCTCCGCCGGATCCACTCGAAACCATCAAGGCCATCGCTGTCCGGCAGTTGAAGGTCGAGAAGAACGATGTCGAACTTCTGCTGCTCCAGAAGGTCCAGAGCCGCGGAGAGACGGTGCGCGTGGGCGAGAAAGAATTTCTCGGGATCTTCCGCCAGCGCTACCTGAACGAGCCTGGCATCGCCGGGGTTGTCCTCGACGAGAAGGATGGCAATCGAGTCAGGAGCTCCCTCGCTTCGATCGTCGACGACCATCGCCCTTTACTCCTTCGGAAGCCGCACGATCGAAAGCCAGAAATCATCGATGCTCTCGACGATCTTGAGAAAAGAGTCGAACTCGACCGGCTTGGTCACGTAGCAGTTCGCATGAAGGTCGTAGCTGCGGAGAATGTCCTCCTCGGCGCTGGAGGTCGTCAGTACCACTACCGGAATGCGTTTCAGGTCCGAGTCGGCCTTGATCGAGGCGAGCACCTCCCGGCCGTCGACCTTCGGAAGGTTGAGATCGAGAAGGACGAGGTCGGGTCGGGTGGCATCGGCGAACCGGCCGCGGCGGTTGAGATAATCGAGCGCCTGCTCGCCATCGTTGACGACGTTCAGGTTGTTGGCGACCTTCGCATCCTTGAGGGCCTCGCGCGTCAACCGAACGTCACCCGGATTGTCCTCGACCAGAAGGATCTCGATCGGTGCTGGAGTCGTGTTCAATCGGTGTCTCCTTTCGGCAAAGTGAAGCGAAATCGGGCCCCGCGGTCATACTCGGGATCGATCCAGATCCGCCCTCCGTGCAATTCCACGATCTTTCGGCAGATTGCGAGTCCGATTCCCGTCCCCTCGTACTCCTCCCGGGTATGCAGGCGCTGAAAGATTGCAAATACGCGGTCGGCAAACCGCGGCTCGATTCCGATCCCTTCGTCCTCGAAGCTGAAAGTCCAGAAAGCGGAGTCGACTTCCTCGACCCGAATGCGAATCACGGGCCGCTCGCGGGAGAACTTCAGCGAGTTGCCGATCAGGTTCTGAAAGAGCTGCACCATTGCGCTTTTTCGGCCGAAGACCGCGGGGAGCGGATCCGCCTCAATCTTCGCCGCTCTCTCTTCGATCGGCATCCGGAGAGCTGAGATGGCCTCGTCGAGGATCTCGCTCAATTCCAGACGCGTCATTTCGCCGTCGCCCCTTCCCACGCGGGAGAAGGTCAGCAGGTCCTGAATGAGCGTCTGCATCCGCCGGACGCCCTCGAGCGCGAAGCCGATGAACTCATCCGCTTCGGGGCCGAGCTTCGCGCCGTACCGCTTCGAGAGCAGCTGCGTGAAACTGCCGACCATCCGGAGCGGCTCCTGCAGATCGTGTGAGGCCACGTAGGCGAAGTTCTCGAGCTCGCGATTCGAGCGCTCGAGAGCCTCCTCCCTCACTCTCAGTTCCGCGTTCAACTTCTCGAGTGCCGTGGTGCGCTCCTCCACCCGCCGCTCGAGCTCGCGGGCCAGCTCGGCGAGCTCCCTCTCGGCGTTCACCCGTGCCGTAGTGTCATGACCGAGGGAGAGGATAGAACTGAGCTTCCCCTCCTCGGTGAGCAGCAGGGATGTGTACCACTCGCAGATCAGTTCGCGGCCGTCCTTTGTCCTGTTGCGGTGCACGAGAGGCCCGTCCAGCGGCTGCCCATTCAGCAACTGCTGCATCAGTCCTCCGACCGATTCCAGATCGTCGGGGACGACCAACCCCGTTTCGATCACGGACTTTCCCAGCATTTCCTCCGGAGACCAGCCGAATATCTCCTCGGCCCTGCCTCCCCACAGGATGCAGCGGAACTCGGAGTCCCACTCCGCCACCGCCAGCGGAGAGTTGACCAGCTGCTTGCTCAACCTCTGATTCGCTTCCCACAACCCGCGCTCTTCCTCGCGAAGCTGGCCAACGGCTTCGCGGCGCTCCTTCAACGCGCGCTCGGCCACGCGCGCGAGCGCAAGGACGATCCCGGCCTCCAGCGTGAACATGAGCATGCGAAGCGAGCTCGTGGCGGGAGCGCCTCGCCAGTCGAGAAAGAAAGTCGCCGCCAGGACCGCGCTCAGAACGCTCGCAACCGCTGCCCCGCGAAATCCGGAGAGCACCGCCGTGACCAGAATCGCAGAGATGAAAAGAAGGAAGGGAGTCGCTTCGCCGTTCGCCGGTCGAATGGCCAGCTTCAGAACGAATACCAGGCCGACGGCCCCGATCGCGACCAGCCAGGGCGCGGCTCCCTCGCGCCAGCGCATCACCCAGCTGCCGTAATCTCCCATCTCTTCGGATGCGCGGCTCCGCTCCAGGCTCATTCGGCTCCTTTTCGAGAAGAAGAGAGTGTACGAAACCCGTGCGCTGCACACCAGCGGCCCGAGAGCATGGAGAGACCCGCCGTCAGGCCGGACCTCGCCTCAGCGGACCCCCGAGATGAGAGATAATCCGGCGGGGTCGAAGACAGACGAACAGGACCATCCCGATCAAGGGAAGGTTGCGGCCTGGAGCTCATTGCTCGCCGCCGCCAACCGATCAACCTATTCGTCCCTATCGGTCCTGTTCGTCCTATGCGTCGATGCGCTGAACGCTACTCCTCGAGCACGAAGGTGACGAGCAGGTTGACCTGGTAAGCGGTGACTTTGCCGTCCTTCACCTCGCACCTCTGCTCCTTGACCCAGGCTGAGGTCACGTTCCTGAGCGTCTTGTTGGCGCGTTCGATCCCTGATGTGACGGCGTCCTCGAAGCTTTTCTGCGAGCGTGCGCTGATCTCGGTGACTCTTGCGATAGAACTCATATTTTTGAATCTCCTTTCCCCATTGCCCTGCAACACCCCGGCCCGGTACGGTTCACTTTCGGCGAATCGGGCGCAATCGTCACCTCGTGCTGGCGCATCGGGGGCAGAGATAGAGCCATCGGTCATCGCTCGTTTCACGCGGAATGGCCGGTCGCAATGGCCGCCAGCCCGCGGCGATGGCGCGCAATCGCGCTTCCTCACGGCTCTCGCCTACGAACCACGCACGGTGGAGGGCAGACCTCTCGCAGACGATGACGATTTCTTCCATCAGGAGAGGAGTAGCGAAAAAGAGGGGTTTCCCTACCCTGTCCTGAGAAAAAATGTTCTGAGACCAACCGCGCCGTCGGCAGGGTGCGACTCGCCGCCCCAGGGGACGGCGCCTCACGGCGACCGAACCGCCCCGGGGGGCGCCCCTACCTGGGACGAGGTCACATCTTTGCGATCTCGCTCGCTGCCAGGAGGAACGCGCCGGCGCCGTATTCCGCGGCGTCCTCGGGGCCCGTGCTCCGGGGGTCGTAGCCGATCTGCTGGACCCATCCGAGCTTGCCCGTGGGGTGAACGGCGCGGTTGAGCCCTCGCCAGGCCAGATTCAGGGTCGGAAGATATGTCTCCCGATCGAGGATCTTCTGATTGATGCCCCACGCCAGGCCATAGGCGAAAAACGCGCTTCCGCTGGTCTCCGGTGCGGGATACTCCTCGAGGTCGAGCAGGCTCGAGCGCCATAAGCCGTCTCTCCCCTGAATGGGAACCAGGGCCGACGCCATCTCTCTGAATTGCTGCTCGAAGCGCGGTCGCGCCGGATAGTCCGCCGGCATGTGCTCGAGCACGCGCGCGAGTCCGGCGAACACCCACCCGTTCCCCCGGCTCCAGAAAATCTTCTTGCCGTTGCCCGTGAGAGGTTGCGACCCATCTGGCTGCGGCACGTAACGGCCGTCTCGATAGTAGAGATGCTCCTCGGGATCGTAGAGATAGTCGGAGGTCTCCCACCACATCGCATTCATGGTGTCGAGATACTTCGGGTCGCCCGTGGCGCGGGAGATCATG
>Ga0209347_1002708_pt1 | contig 22554 bp, 26 predicted proteins | sample AutmiccommuBRH23_FD_187382 | JGI IMG/M metagenome (GOLD analysis project Ga0209347, IMG submission 187382) | Deep subsurface microbial communities from Mt. Terri, Switzerland - Autotrophic microbial communities BRH/23 (SPAdes) (version 2) | ecosystem: Environmental > Aquatic > Deep subsurface >...
CGAACCCGGCGCAACCGGGCATCAGACCTGCCCACCCCACAAACAAAGATCAACTATGTCCCGTTGACCGACTGCCCGGCTTACTCGCGGAATCGGGTCAGAGCGCACATTCAGGGAGGCGCGCCGATTATTCAGCGCCCTCCTAGCGCGGAAGCTGGCACGCGAGCTCGGTTGTCTCGACCCAGGCGCTGGGGTGTCGCACACCAGTCCAGAGCGCGCGGGCAATACGCCGTAGGCGATGGCACCGTGGTGGCCGCACCGGTGCGCAAGGCCACCGCCGAGCGCTGGGCCGAACACGGCGGACGCCACGTTCACGCCGGCATCGAGGCCCAAAACGGCGACAACGGCATTGAATTTCGCTACGGCACCAAGTTCGCCATGCTCAGTTCCCGCCCCGACACCATCCGTAACAACAGGGTGATCCTCGACGTCGACACGGTGCCGGCGGGCAAGGGTTACGGCGGTGAGGCCCGCATCGCCCTCGACATGATCGACCGCGTCGTCGCCGACCCCGATGTCCGCTGCGACGGCGTCTGCTATGACGGCGCGTTCCGCGGCAAGTACATCGACCACGCCATGAAGCATGGACTGACGGTGCTTTCACCGCTGCACGACAGCGCCCGCGTCGCCACCGCGTTCGCCCGCCTCGAGTGCACGTGCGGCGACGTCCACGACCTGTGGACCGCCGACGGTCGCATCTGCGAACGCCAGGTCCTCGACACCGGCGACAAGCACCTGCAGCCCTGCCCGGTCGCCAAGATCTACCCACGCCGCAACACCGACGGCAGCCGCTGGTATATCGAGTTCGCAATCCCCTCGTGCGGGACTGTGCACCGCGAGCGCATCGACACCACCGACGCTGATCGCGACCGCGGCTACAACCGGGCCGAGCACCTGCGCCAGCACGTCAAGACCAACGACGGCGACAGCGTCTACGACCGCTGCTATGGCTGGCGAGAAGATTCGGAGAGTCTGAACAACACCCTCGACCGCACCCTCTACGGCGGGCGCATGATCGCCTATGCCGCGGTTCGGCAGCTGACCGTGATGCTTGGATTCGCGCTCGGCCGAAACGCAATCGCGGCCTTCCTGCACCGCCGGCGACACCCCGGAGAGCGAGCCGCCTAACACCCGCCGTCACGACGAACGACCACCACGCATGCCCAAGCGTCGCGTGGTTATCGCTGTGCCCGCTACACTCACACCCGCTGCAACCCGACGACCCGGCCAATCGTCGGCAACGGCACAAGGACGCCACGAACACCGCCAAAAACCGGCCAGCGCGACGAACGGCTAGGGTTTAGTCAGGTATTCAAAGACGTCCCCAGCCCCCGTAGCTCAGGGGATAGAGCACGGCTCTCCTAAAGCCGGTGTCGCATGTTCGAATCATGCCGGGGGCACACACCGTGTGTATTGCGTCAGCGCTCGGAGTCCAGGGCCGCCATGTGCGCTGCGGGATAACGCTCACCCGCCACCTCGTCGGCCGGTATCGCCGCCTCGATCCGAGCTGGTCATCGGCCAACGTCACATCGAGCGCACCGATCGACTCGGCCAATCGGGTGCGGGTGCGCGCGCCGATCAACGGCACGATGTCGCGCCCGCGTGACGCCACCCACGCGATCGCCGACTGGGCGACGGTGATTCCGAGTTCGCCGGCGACGCCGCGCAGCATCTCGACCAGCGCCAGGTTGCGGTCCAGATTGCCACCGGAGAAGCGTGGCCCGATGCTGCGTGAGTCTCCCTGTCCTGCAGATGATTTCGTCCAATGGCCACTGATCAGCCCCCGAGAGAGCACGCCGTAGGCCGTCACGCCGATACCGAGTTCGCGGCAGGTGTCCAGGATTCCGCCCTCGATTCCGCGGGATGCCAGCGAGTACTCGATCTGCAGGTCGCTGATCGGCCTGACCGCCGCGGCGCGACGGATCGTGTCGGACCCGACCTCCGACAATCCGATGTGGCGCACGTAGCCGGCGTCGACGAGTTCTCCGACGGCGCCGATGGTGTCCTCGATCGGCACGGCGGGATCCAGGCGTGCGGGCCGGTAGATGTCGATGTGGTCGGTGCCGAGACGCTGCAGCGTGTATGCCGCAGCGGTCTTCACCGCCGCAGGGCGGGCGTCGAAGCCGAACCAGGATCCGTCGGGGCCGATCTGGGCGCCGAACTTCACGCTGAGTTGGTAGGCGTCTCGGGGCACGTCCCGCAGGGCGTCTGCGAGAAGCAGTTCGTTGTGTCCCATGCTGTAGAAGTCGGCGGTGTCGAGCAGCGTGATGCCCGCCTCCAGCGCGGTCCGCACGGTGGCGACGCTCTCGTCGCGGTCGGCGTCGCCGTAGGCCGCAGACATTCCCATGCTGCCGAGGCCGATCGCCGATGTGGTCAGAGTTCCCAGTGTCTTTGCTTGCATGCGGCCAGTGTTCGTCGAAATGCGCGGGGCTACCACGACCCGTCCAACCAGGGACTCGGACTCCCTGTCTGAGCGAGCGCCGGTCGGTGACAATGGCCTGATGGATCGCGACGGGATGGCGGAGTTCCTGCGGCGCCGCCGCGAGGCGATGAAACCGGCCGACGTCGGTCTGCCGACGACGAACCGACGCCGTACCGCGGGCCTGCGCCGAGAGGAGGTTGCGCAGCTGACCGGGATGTCCGTCGACTACTACGGCCGACTGGAGCAGTCCCGCAGCACGCAACCGTCACCGCAGATGGTACGGGCGTTGGCCCGGGCCCTGCGCCTCACCGATGACGAGACCGATCACCTGCACCGCCTCGCCGGCCATGCCGTCCCCGACCGCGGCGGGCGCTCGCTTCACGTGCGGCCCGCCCTGCTGTTCGTCCTCGACCAGATGCGTGACGCCGCGGCGTTCGTCTGCTCAGACACCTACATCCTGCTGGCGCAGAACACGCTGGCGAAGGCGCTGACCCGTGAGAGTCTCGGTGACGGAACGGGATTGGCGTCCAGCATGGCCTGGAAGTGGTTCACCGATCCCCGCATCCGCGAGGCGGCACCGGCCACCGAGCACGACGAGCACGGCCGCACCATGGCGGCCGACCTGCGGGCCGCGTGGGCACGCAGGCGCAACGACGCCGACATGGAGGCGCTCGTCGGCGGCCTCCTGGAGCGCAGCACCGAGTTCGCCGAACTCTGGGCCCGTCATGAGGTGGCCGTCCGGCGGATGCAGCGAAAGACGTCCTGACGAGGGTGGGAGCGATCACGCTGGATTGCGAGGTACTCGCGACCGCGGACAACCAGCATCTGGTGGTGCTCACCCCGCCTCCGGGTTCGTCGGCGCTGGAAGACCTGCGACTCCTCGCCGTGCTCGGAGACCAGACCGCCGATTCACGCTGAACAGCGCGCGGTCACTGCCCCCGCGTCTCGATCACCCTCGCCGCGACCTCGGTCAGGCGGGTGTTGCTGTCCTGCGACAGCTTGCGCAGCATGTCGAAGGCCTTGACGTCGTCGACGTCGTAGCGCTCCATGATGATGCCCTTGGCCTGCCCGATGCGATCCCTGGTGGACAGCGCCGACTCCAGCTGCTCGCTCTGTCTGCTGGCGATGATGGCGGCCGCGGCGTGCGCCGCCAGCACCGCTCCGATCGTCTCCGCCTCGGCGTCGAACGCATTCGGCTCGAACGCGAACAGGTTCAGCGCACCGGCGGTCTGGGAGCTCGTGTACAGCTTGAACGACACCCCGCTGAGCACCCCGAGTTCGACGGCGGCGGCCGAGTACATCGGCCAGCGTTGTTCGGACCGGAAATCGTCGGTGCGCACGATGAGGTCGTCGAGCGCAGCCTGCACGCACGGACCCTGGCGATACTTCATCTGCAGCTCGTCCAGGCGATGGGGAAGGTCCGACGTGACCGCCAGCGACTCGAACTTGCCCGCCTTACCGATCAACAGAACCCCCGCCGCGTCCACCCCGGGGATCAGCTTCTTGGCCTCGGCGGTGACGTCGGACAGCACCTCCTCGACGCGCCGCGGCGACGCCACCGTACGGGCCAGCTCGGCCATCCTGCGCGCCAGATCGTGGTTCAGCGATTCGGTCATATGCCCAGAATTCCCCATGCCGCCCGCGGAGTACACCCGATGGGTGTTTGCGGTGCCGCGGCGTGGGCAATGCAGCCCTGAGACAGATGTGACGGTCGACCGTCACCTTTGTCAGGTTCCGTCGGTTCAGACCTGCAGCCGGCGGGGCCGTCCCCCTTCCTCACAGTCACTCCGTTAGTTGTAGTACCGTGCCGGACATGGGCGCGCCGCACGTGTGGATTCTCGGCGGATATCAGAGTGATTTCGCGTACGACCTCCATCGAGAAGGACTCGGGTTCGCGGACCTGACCAGCGAAGTCGTCGACAATGCGCTCGACGCGGCGCGTGTCGACGCCGCCGACATCGACGTCGTGCACGTCGGCAACGCCTTCGGCGAACTGTTCACCCAATCAAGGCCACCTCGGGGCGATGCCGGCCACCGTGAGCGACGGCCTGTGGGGCACCCCAGCGCTCCGCCACGAAGCCGCGTGCGCATCGGGAAGCGCCGCGGCGCTGGCGGCGATCGCCGACCTCCGCTCCGGCGCGTACCGGACGGCGCTCGTGGTGGGGATCGAACTGGAGAAGGCCGTGCCAGGGGATACCGCGACGACGATCCTCGGCGCGGCGGCCTGGACCGGACACGATGGCCGAGACGCCAGGTTCATGTGGCCGCAGCCAGGTTCATGTGGCCGCACATGTTCGACAGCGTCGCCGCCGAGTACGACCGCCGATACGGCCTCGACGAGACCCACCTGAGAGCCATCCCGGCACTCAACTGCGCCAACGCCCGCGTCAACCCCGATGCTCAGACCCGCTCCTGGGCGATTCCGGAACCGCTGACCGACGACGACAACGCCAACCCGGTCGTCGAGGGCCGGCTGCGGCGCTACGACTGCAGCCAGATCACCGACGGCGGCGCAGGCGTCGTGCTGGGCAGCGACGACTGGTTGCCGCGACCATCCCGGCGCCCGGACCCTCGGCAGGATCGACGGCTGGGGCCACCGCACCGTCGGCCTCGGCCTGCGGCAGAAATTCGACCGCTCCCGAGAGGAGCCCTACGTGCTCCCGCACGTGCGCACGACCGTTCTCGACGCCTTCGACCGCGCTCACATCACCCTCGACGACGTCGACGGGTTCGAGGTGCACGACTGCTTCACCCCGAGCGAATACCTGGGTATCGACCATATCGGGCTGACGAGCCCTGGCGAATCGTGGAAAGCCATCGAGAACGGTGAGATCGAGATCGGCGGCCGCCTGCCCATCAACCCCAGCGGCGGCCTGATCGGCGGCGGTCATCCGGTCGGCGCCACCGGCGTGCGGATGCTGCTGGACGCGGCCCGGCAGGTCAGTGACACCGCTGGTGATTATCAAGTCGAAGGCGCAAAGACGTTCGCAATACTCAACTTCGGTGGCAGCACCGCCACCACCGTCAGCTTCGTGATCGGGAGGCGTCGTACTGCCTGGTGTTCGACGCGGCCCGGGTCGGCGACGGGCCGGTGTGCAAACTCCAGCTGCCCGAACGAATCTCGAGTGGTACCCACTCGACGTGGGCGCCGGGGTCCGACCTTCGCCGCTGGCGGGAGACCGACAGCGCAGCCGCCGCGATCGGCCTCTAGCGGGTGCAGCCGCCCAACGCCGTGAGCCGGATGCTCGGGCTGCTCGGCGACGAATGGGCGCTGCTGATCATTCAGCGGGCGCTCCTGGGCGCAACCCGCTACGGCGAATTCGCCGCCGCGCTGCCGGTGTCGAACTCGGTGCTGACCGCCCGACTGTACTCGCTGACCGCCGAGGGGCTACTCGACCGCCGTGAGTACCAGACCAACCCGTCGCGTTCGGAGTATCTGGTGACGCCGCGGAGCCGGTCGCTGTGGCCGATGCTGACCTCGATCTGGGAATGGGAGCGCCGGTGGGTCCCCGGCCACTCCCCGCGGCTTCCGGACATGCGGCACCGAGCGTGCGGCGGTGACTTCGCACCACGTGTCACCTGCAAGGCGTGCGAAGCCGCGGCGAGCGGGAACGACGTTGTGGCGCAATGGGGGCCGAGCGGCTCCTGGGAACGGTCCATCCCGGCCACCACCAACCGCCGGCGATCGGGTGGTCGCCGCTCCGGTGCGGGGCTGCTCTTCCCGCAGACCATGAGCGTGATCGGCGACCGGTGGGCGTTCGCGCTGATGGTCGCCGCGTTCGTCGGAGTGGCCAGGTTCACCGACTTCCAGTCCCAGCTGGGCGCTCCGCCTGCCACGATCGCCGACCGGCTGTCGGTGTTCACCGGCGAGGGCATCCTCGTCAACGCCGACGGCCGATACAGACTCACCGAGAAAGGCGGCGCGTTCTTCCCGGTCCTGGTGACGGCGCTGCAGTGGGCGCAGCGGTGGTACCCGGACGCCGAGGGCCCCGCGGTGGTCCTGACGCATACCGGGTGCGGCCGCAGGTTCGTCCCGGTTCTGGTCTGCGACCGATGCTCGACCGCGCTGCGCGGTGCGCACGTCATTCCGGTGTAGCGCACCAAAGGCCTTGTGCTGACGGGCCACAATCCGACGGGCCACAATGTTGATATGACCACGTTGCAGAACCGGCCACACAGCGCGCTGCTCGTCGTCGACGTGCAGAACCTCGTCGTCGACGGGGCCCACCGACGCGACACCGTCGTCGCGAACATCGCCGCCCTCGTCGAACGCGCGCGGCGGGAGGACGTTCCCGTGGTGTGGGTGCAGCACAGCGACGACGACCTCACCCGGGGCAGCCACGGCTGGCAGATCGTGCCGGAACTGTCGCCCGGCGAGGACGAGGCATCGGTGGAGAAGCACTACGGAGACTCGTTCGAGGACACCGGCCTGGAACGCGAACTGGCAGGCAGGCAGGCAGGTGGGTCGGTTGGTCGTCGTCGGCGCCGAAACCGATGCCTGCATCTGGTCGACGCTGCACGGCGCCTTCGCCCGGGGCTACGACACCATTCTGGTCAGCGACGCCCACACCGCCCAGGACAAGACGCAGTGGGGTGCGCCGACCGTCGAGGCCGTCATCGCGCACACCAACCTCTACTGGGCACACCAGGCCGCCCCGGGACGGACAGCGGGGACCGCCACCACCGCGGAAGTGGGCCTGAGACCGGACCCGTGAATCAGCCGAAATTTTTCTGGCACTCGCCGGGGCAGAGTGCTAATCTTGCTGGTGCACAGTGATTTGACTGCCCGCCGGGGTGGTGGGCTCTGAGTGACATAGGAGGTGGATTACTGTGCTTCGCTTTGATCCGTTCAACGACCTTGATGCCGTGACCCGGGGTCTGCTGAGCAGCCAGACCGGATCAACTCGCATCCCCCGGTTCATGCCGATGGACTTGTGCAAAATCGATGACCACTACCTGTTGACCGCCGACCTGCCCGGTGTCGATCCCGGATCGGTGGACGTCAACGTCGACAACGGCACCCTCACCATCTCGGCGCACCGCACCGCGCGCTCCGAGGAGGCGGTGCAGTGGCTGGCCAACGAGCGGTTCTTCGGCACCTACCGCAGGCAGTTGTCGCTCGGTGAGGGCATCGACACCTCGGCGATCTCCGCGACCTACGAGAACGGCGTGCTCACCGTGACGATCCCGCTCGCCGAGCGGGCCAGGCCGCGCAAGATCGACGTCGCCCACTCGGCGTCGCAGAAGTCGATACAGCCGACGACCGTCGACTCGGGTTAGCGGGCGGCCGGTCGAGTCTGCGGGCAGATCACACAACCGCCCAATGCCGCGATCTGCCCGCAGACTCGCGCCTCAGGAGTTGCGGCCAAGCCGGAACTGCAGGTTGTTGCGCACCGCCGGCCATTCGATGTCCAGGATCGAGTAGACCACGGTGTCGCGGCGTGAGCCATCGGGCAGGATCTGGTGGCTGCGCAGCACCCCGTCGAGCTTGGCGCCCAGTCGCTCGATCGCGGCCCGGCTGACCGAGTTGAAGTAGTGGGTGCGGAACTCCACTGCGACGCAACCCAACTCGTCGAAGGCGTGACCGAGCATCAACAGCTTCGTCTCGGAGTTGATCCCAGTGCGCCGCGCCGATGCGGCATACCAGGTGTTGCCGATCTCCAGCCGGCGGTTCGGGCCGTCGACGCTCATGTAGCTCGACGAGCCGACCAGCGAACCGTCGCGCCCGCGCACCACGAACGTCAGGCCCGTGTCGGGCGCCTGCAGCGCCAGCCGCATCTCGACCCAATCGCCGCCCGAACCTGCCTTCGGCGCGCCGGTGAACCACAGCCGGCCGAGCTCGCCGTCGGCGGCCAATGCCTCGATCTCCGGAACATGGTCGTGGGCAAGGGGTTCCAACGTCACCCAGCGAGCACCGGTCAGCGTCACCGGCTCGACGAAGCCGCTCACGACGTCCCGCGGGTGGCCACCGCCGAACTGTGCCAGGCCGCCAGCATCGCCCACACCGACAGCAACGCCGCCACCGAGGCGACGGCCCCGCCGACGTAGAGCCCGTAGCCCGCCGATACCGGCGGGTACACGTAGAGCCGGTAGAACCAGACGGCGAGCACCACCAGGATCACCGAAATCGCCAGCGCCGCCGTCGAAGCCATTCGCGCGGAGATCCCGCGGGCCGACATCGCCCCGGCGACGGCCAACGACGACGCGAGCAGCACGACGAACTGACCCACCCCGAACCCGGGAGGCGGCACCGGCATGGCACCGGCGATCCCGCCGATCGCATTGGCGCGCCCGCCACCGTCGGCCGTGGAGGTCAACCAGGGCAGCCACGCGCTGACCGCAACCGTCAACGCACACAGCGCCACCAGCCAACCGGGACGCACGCGAGCCATGCGATGAGCCTACTAGGGTGAATGGATGACCGATCTTCCGGAATGGGCGCGTCGGCTGGATCTCTCCCCGCATCCCGAGGGCGGCTGGTACCGGGAGACATGGCGCAGCGGGCAGACCATCCCCCAGTCGGCGCTGCCGCCGGAATATGCCGGATGCCGCGACGCAGGCACCGCAATCCTGTTCCTGCTCATGCCGGGTCAGCAGTCCGCGTGGCACACGGTGCGTAGCGCCGAGTTGTGGCTGTACCACTCGGGTGGTCCGCTGCTGCTGGAGGTCGGCGCGACGCACGACGCCGCCACCACCCATCTGCTGGGGGCCGACATCATGGCCGGCGAGAGCCCGCAGTTCGTCGTACCGCCAGGGCACTGGCAGCGGGCCCGCCCGCGCGATGACCAGCCGTGCCTGGTCAGCTGCGTGGTGGTGCCGGGGTTCGACTTCGCCGACTTCGCGCTCGGGGCGCCTAGCGACTGAGCAGGTCGACGGCGGCGGACACCAGCGCGGCGTTGCCTGCAGCGGTGGAACCGTCGGGCAGCGACAGGGTGTCCTCCATCCCGATCCGGGTCTGCACCCCGCGCACGCCCGCGTGTTCCAAGAGCGGCCAACAGCTTTCGTCGAGCCCGTGCAGCAGGATCGGCGCCGGTGAGCCCGCCGCGGTGACGATGGCCAGCAGCTCGTCGGCCGTCGCGACGTCGCCGTCGGCGCCCAGTTCGATCATCACGCGCATGCAATGCTGTGCGAGGTGGGAGGCCGCCCAGGACTGCGCCGCGTCGGCGTGGAAGATGCCGACCTCCACCCCGAGGCCGCGGCGCAGCAGCAGCCTCGCCAGCTCGGGGGACCCCGGCTCATGCCAATTCAGCGAGGCGAAGTCGGGCAGAACGCTCCAGCCCTCGACGGCCCGCAGCCGCTGCCGGGCGTCGGACAGCGCCCAGAACCCCGTCGTCACCCCGAGGGGCAGACCGGGCACGGCGTGCCGGACTGCGGCCACCGCGGCGTCCACCTCTGCGGGCAGCAGCGAGTCGACACCGTCGGCGTTCTTGGGATGCATGTGCACCGCTTTGGCGCCCGCCTGATGCGCGGCCGCCGCCTCGGCGGCGAGCTGGTCGGGGGTGACGGGCAGGTTCGGATGCTGGTCCGGGGTGCGGGCACCGTTGATGCATGCCTTGACGTAGACCTTCGGGCTCTGGGGCATACCCAATTTTGACCTACGGGCGCCGATCCTGACCTACGGGCGCCGATCCTGAACTACGAGTCGAGACTGGACAGGTTGAAGCCGGCTCCCGTCGGATCGGCCACCGTCGCCAACCGCCCCCATGGCGTGTCCTCGGCGGCGCGGGCGACGCTGCCGCCGTTGTCGACGATCAGCTGAACGGTCTTGTCGACGTCGTCCGCGCCCAGGAAGAACGTCCAGGTCGACGGCGCGCCTTCGGGGATGAACGCGGTGCCGTCCATCACGCCGAGAAGGGCTTCACCATCGAAAGTCGCTGTGCTGTAGCGGAACTCGTCGGTATCGGAGACGGCCACGGTCTGCCAACCGAAGGCGTCCCGGTAGAAGTTCAGCGAGCCGGCGTAGTCGCGCGTGGTCAGCTGGAAGTACGCCGGCGCCCCCGCCTCGCCGACGACCTCGAAGCCGCGGTGCCCGGTGGGCTGCCACAACCCGAACACCGCGCCTGCCGGGTCGGTCAGCATGCCCATCCAGCCCTTGTCCTTGACCTCCATCGGCTCCATGCACGCCGCCGCGCCCGCCGCCGTCGCCTTGTCGACGGTGGCCTTGATGTCGGTGGTGTGCAGGTAGGTGGTCCAGCCGTCGGGGGCGTTCCACTGGGGATCGTTGCGCATCAGTCCGGCCACCGGCCGTCCCTGCGAGAAGGCGTTGACGTAGCCCCCGTATTCGGGGCCGGCCGACTCGAAGGTCCATCCGAACACTGCGCCGTAGAACTCTTGGGCACGGGCGACGTCGGAGGTGGCGAGGTCGATCCAGATCGGTGCGCCGGATGGCGCGGTTTCGCGGACGGGCATCGGTACTCCTCGGGCAGCGGGCGGTCACACGGACAGACCGGCGCCACCGCGAAAACTCATCGCCCGCGCGGTCAGGAGGCGAGGCCCAGGACCCGCAGCGCGTTCTGTTTGTAGATCAGGGGTAGCACCGCCGGGTCGACGTCGAGGGTGTCGAAGTCGCGGCGCCACCTGTCCATCTGGATGTACGGGTAGTCGGTGCCGAAGAGCACCTTGGTGCGCAGCTGGCGCGTCATGGCGTGCACGAGCTGCGGAGGAAAGTACTTCGGCGACCATCCGGACAGGTCGACGTAGACGTTCGATTTGTGGGTGGCGATCGAGATCTGCGCATCGACCCACGGCACCGCGGGGTGGGCCATCACGATCGTCAGCTCGGGGAAGTCCGCGGCGACGTCGTCGAGCAGCATCGGATCGGAGTAGCGCAGCTTGATCCGGTGCCCGCCCGGCAGGCCGGCCCCCATCCCCGTCTGCCCGGTGTGGAACAGGGCGGGCACGCCGGCCTCGGCGATCGCGGTGTAGATCGGGTAATGCGATCGGTCGTTGGGTTCGAACGCCTGCATGCTGGGGTGGAACTTGAACCCCTTGACCCCGAAGTCACGGACGAGTTCGTGCACGCGATGCACGGCGTGCCGGCCCTGCCACGGGTCGACGCTGCCGAACGGGATCAGCACATCGTTGTTGCGCGCGGCGCCCGCGACCAGGTCCTCGATGGAGTTGGGTGCGTGCCGCATGCCGTGACGGGCGTCGATGGTGAACACCACCGCCGCGGTGTTGCGTTGCCGGTAATGGTCGGCGACGGCATCCACGCCGGCTGTCACCCCCGGCGCCATCTTGAAATACCTGCTGGTCGCGGCGACGAGCACGTCGTCGTACGCCCTGTGACCGTGGCCGTCGACCTCGACATGGGTGTGGACGTCGATGGCCTCGACACGGTCGAAATCGATGCCGTATTCGTATCTCTCGCCCACGCGCAGCACGCTACCCCGGCCCGCTGCCGCCGGATCGTTTTCACTGGGGGCCGCGCGGGTAGTAAAAAAGGGGCGTGCCACCGGTGCGTGGCGATACTCACTGCTGACAGGATGGGGCGATGTCGAACACCTCAAGCGAAGACTCGAAGACGACCTCCGCGCAGTCCGCGTGGTTGTCCAAGTCCGCATCGCAGACACGCGGGTCGGACAAGAAAGAAGTCCAGTTCCACTACGACATCAGCAACGACTTCTTCAAGCTGTGGCAGGACCCGAATCAGGTCTACAGCTGTGCGTACTTCGAAAAAGACGACTACACGCTCGAACAGGCACAGCTGGCCAAGATCGACCTCTCACTGGGCAAGCTGGGCCTGGAGCCGGGGATGACGCTGCTCGACATCGGCTGCGGCTGGGGCGCCACGATCATGCGCGCCGTCGAGAAGTACGACGTCAACGTCATCGGCCTGACACTCTCGGAGAACCAGAAGCAGCACATCGAGGACCACTGGTTCGCCAACTCGAAGAGCGACCGCAAGATGGAGGTCCGGCTGCAGCCGTGGGAGGACTTCGACGGCCGCGTCGACCGGATCGTCTCGATCGGAGCGTTCGAGCACTTCGGCTTCAACAAGTACGACGACTACTTCAAGAAGACCTTCGACTGGATGCCCGAGGACGGCGTGCAGCTGCTGCACACGATCACCATCCCCGAGGATGAGGAGATCAAGGCCAAGGGCCTGCCGCTGACCATGTCGCGAGTGCGGTTCATCAAGTTCATCATGGACGAGATCTACCCCGGCGGCCGCCTACCGCTGGCGTCGATGGTCAAGGACCACGCCGAGAAGGCCGGCTACACCGTCACCCGTGAGCAGCACCTGCAGCCCCACTACGTCAAGACGCTGGACACCTGGGCGCGCAACCTCGAGGCCAAGAAGGACGAGGCGATCGCGATCACGTCCGAGGAGATCTACGAGCGGTTCCTGAAGTACCTGGACGGATGTGCCGATCTGTTCCGCGAGGGCTATACCGACGTCGTCCAGTTCACCTGCGAGAAGAAGTAACTGACGACCGTGTAGTAACTTGTGGCCACACACGTAACCTGATTGTCAGCGTACGAAACTAGTGGCCGCATGGTTTGGATGGAGGTCGGTCGACCGATGGTTGAGAGCACGGGGGAACCGCGGGAGACGAGTAACAACATGGAGCCGCACTTCGAAGAGGTCCAGGCGCACTACGACCTCTCCGACGTCTTCTTCGGTCTGTTCCAGGATCCGTCCCGGACGTACAGCTGTGCGTACTACGAGCGCGACGACATGACGCTGGCCGAGGCGCAGATGGCGAAGATCGATCTCGCCCTCGGCAAGTTGGATCTCCAGGCCGGCATGACGCTGCTCGACATCGGTTGCGGCTGGGGCTCGGTGATGCAGCGGGCGATCGAGAAGTACGACGTGAACGTCGTCGGGCTGACCTTGAGCAAGAACCAGGCCAAGTTCGTCCAGGAGCTTCTCGACGGCATGGAGACCGATCGCACGCGGCGGGTGTTGCTGCGCGGCTGGGAGCAGTTCGACGAGCCCGTCGACCGCATCATCAGCCTCGAGGCGATCGAGGCGTTCCCGCAGGAGCGGTACGCGCCGTTCTTCAAGGCGTGCCACAGCTTCCTGCCGGAGGGCGGCCGCATGGTGCTACAGGCGATCCTGGGGCATCCTCTGAAGCGCTGGCCCGAGATGGGCATTCCGATCGTCATGTCCGACCTGAAGTTCATGCGGTTCATCGCCAAGGAGATCTTCCCCGGCGGGTCGGTGCCCTGCGACGAGGACATCATCAATCTGTCGGCCGACGCCGGCTTCAAGCTGGAGCAGAAGCAGCTGCTCAACGAGCACTACGTGCGCACGCTGGACACCTGGGCCGAGGCTCTGGAGGCGCGCCACGACGAGGCGGTCGCCGCCACCTCCGAAGGGGTGTACCAGCGCTACATGAAGTACCTGACGGGTTGCAGCGACTTCTTCCAGCGCGGCATCAGCGAGCTCGGGCAGTTCACGCTCACCAAGTCCTGATCAGGGGCGGCCGAGCACCAGAGCCACGTTGTGGCCGCCGAAGCCGAATGAATTGCTGACCGCGTACTGGTAGTTGCCGGGTCGCGGGCTGCCTGCGACGACGTCGAGGTGGATTTCCGGGTCGAGATTCTTCAGGTTGCGCGTCGCGGGCACGATGCCGTCCCGCAAGGCCAGCAACGTCAGGATCGCTTCCACGGCGCCCACCGCACCGACCGAATGTCCCAGTGCACTCTTCGGGGCGTAGACGGCGGCCGCGTGATCGCCGAGGGCGTTGTTGATCGCGACCGACTCGGCCACATCACCGACGGTGGTGCCGGTGGCGTGGGCGTTGACGTGGTCGATGTCGGTGGGCGCCAGCCCGGCGAGTTGGATCGCCCGGGTCATCGCCTGCCCGGCACGCATGCCGTTCGGGTCCGGAGCCACCATGTGGAACCCGTCGGAGGTGACGCTGACCCCCATCAGCCGGCCCAGGATGTTCGCACCGCGGGCCCTGGCGTGTTCTTCGGTCTCGATCACCATCAGGGCACCGGCTTCGCCGAACACGAACCCGTCCCGGTCGCGGTCGAACGGCCTGCACGCGCCGGCCGGATCGTCGTTGTTCTTGGACAGCACGATGCGCATCTGGGCGAACCCGGCGATCGGTACCGCCTCGATCCTGGATTCGACTCCCCCGCAGACGGCGATGTCGGCCTCGCCGAGCGCGATGTGCCGCCAGGCCTGCGCGATCCCCTCGGATCCCGATGCGCACGCCGAGACAGGCGCGAGCACCCCGGCACGGGCGTGGCGTTCTACCGCCACCGCCGATGCCGGGCCGCTTGGCGCGTACTGCTGGACCGCGGTCGGGTTGACCAGGTCCAACCGGCCCTCACGAAGGTGTTCGTAAGCCCACAAGATCTCTTCGATCCCGCCCATACCGGTACCGATGGAGACCGCCAACCGGTTGGTGTCGACCTCGGGGGTACCCGCGTTCTCCCATACCCGCCTCCCGAGCACGACCGCCATGCGCTGCAGGTAGGACCAGTGGGCGAGCTCGTCGGGGGTCAGGTGATGGTCGAAAGTCTCCAGCAGGTGGCCGCCGATGCGCACCGGGAGGTCGAATTCCTCTATGAACGAGTCTTCCAGCGTGCGGATGCCGCTACGGCCTTCGAGCAGTGCCTGCCACGTGCTCTCCACGTCGGTGCCGACGGCTGTCGTCATCGCGACCCCGGTCACCACTACGTCAGGAAACTTTCCCGTCATCGTCACCCTTACCCCAACGAATTCTCTCGCCGGGACTACCCGCTGTGTCAGCGATTATTCACGGGTGCCGGCGTTGCCGCGGGTCCCCGCCCCTCCATGAAACAGCATAATTTCCACAAGGGCGACGGTGTCACGTGGCAGAGCCTTGGCAGAAGGGCGAATCGTTCGGTAGCCGAGCGGCGAACGTACGGTTTCTGACGGGAGGCCACCCTGAATTCGTCAGAAACCGTACGTTCGGGGCTCCGTCGGCTACTGCGGTGCGTAGCCCAGCGCCGCCTTGGTCTCCAGGTACTCGTCGAAGGCGAACTGGCCCCACTCGCGCCCGTTGCCGCTGCGCTTGTAGCCGCCGAACGGCGCGGCCATGTCGAACCCATGGTTGATCGCGACCGACCCGGCGCGGATGCGGCGGGCCACCGACCGGGCCTTGTCCAGGTCGGCGCCCGAGACGTACCCGGCGAGGCCGTACTCGGTGTCGTTGGCGATCTCGAGGGCCTGGTCGAGGTCGTCGTAGCCGAGGATGCACAGCACCGGGCCGAAGATCTCCTCCCGCGCGATCGTCATGTCGTTGGTGACGTTGGCGAACACGGTCGGCTTGACGTAGTAGCCGGCGTCGAGTCCGTCGGGGCGCCCGACGCCGCCGACGACGACGGTGGCGCCCTCGTCGATGCCCTTTTGGATCAGACCCTGGATCTTGTCGAACTGTGCCTTCGACGCCACCGGACCGATCGCGGTCTTGTCGTCGGGGTCGCCGACCTTGACCGCCCCGGCGGTCTCGCGGGCGACCGCGATGGCCTCGTCCATGCGGGAGTTCGGCACCAGCATCCGCGACGGGGCGTTGCAGCTCTGGCCGCTGTTCATCATCATCACCGACGTCCCCGCGGCCACGCTCTTGGCGAAGTCGGCGTCGTCGAGCACGATGTTCGGGCTCTTGCCGCCGAGCTCCTGGGTCACCCGCTTGACGGTCGGGGCCGCGTTCTTGGCGACGTCGATGCCGGCCCGGGTGGATCCGGTGAATGACACCATGTCGATGTCGGGATGGCTCGACAGCGCCGCGCCGACGCCGGGTCCGTCACCGTAGACGAGGTTGAAGACGCCTGCGGGAACCCCTGCGGCGTCCATGATCTCGGTGAAGATCTGCGCGGAGTACGGAGCCACTTCCGACGGCTTGAGCACCATCGTGCAACCGGTGGCCAGCGCCGGGTACACCTTGCAGGCGATCTGGTTGATGGGCCAGTTCCACGGCGTGATCAGGCCGCAGACGCCGATCGGCTCCTTGACCACCAGCGTGCTGCCGTGCTGCTCCTCGAACGAGAAGTTCTTCAGCACGTCGATCGCGGTGGCCAGGTGGCCGAGGCCGAGGTTCACCTGCGGGCCGGCGGCCAGCGAGGCGGGCGCACCCATCTCCTCGCTGACGGCGTCGGCGAGGTCGGCGGCACGCTTCTGGTACTCGGTCATGATGTTGCCGAGCACCTCGAGGCGTTCCTCGCGGGTGGTCTGCGACCAGGTCGTGAAGGCCTTGCGCGCCGCCTCGACGGCCTTGTCGACGTCGGCGGCACTCCCGATGGCGATCTGGCCGGAGACCTGCTCGGTGGTGGGGTTGTCGACGTCGAGTGACCTCTTCTCGACGGGGTCCACCCACTGGCCGTTGATGTAGAACTTCAGGTATTCGCGCATGGCACCAATCCTCACTCGGGGTCCGCTAGATCGAAACGCCTATCGGGTACCTTCTGCATACCAGGTCCGGAATCGGTCGTACTTCGGCATCTCCTCGGAGTTCGCGGTCGGGTCGATGCACACATGCACCACACCGACTTTGCCGCTGGCATACGCGCGAGCGATCGCCGGGCCGATCTCCTCTTCCTTCTCGACGTACTCACCGTGGCAGCCGAAGCCCTCGGCGATCTTGTCCATCCGGACATCCTTGCTCCAGTGCACGCCGGGCTGAGCGGACGGCTGAGAGAAGGTGCGCTTGTACACACCCACCTCGAGACCCCACTGGTGGTCGACACCGACCACACACACCAGCGGCAGGTTCTGGCGCGCTGCGGTCTCCAGCTCCGCGATGTGGAACAGGAACGCCGAGTCGCTGGTCAGCAGCATCACCGGACGCTTGCCGCCCTCGGCGACCGACGCGCCGACGGCATACGGCAGGCCCGTACCCAGGTGGCCGAAGTTCTGGTTCCAGATCACGTCGCGCGGCTTGGACTGCGAGTAGGTCCACTGGAAGATCACGGTCGCGCCGCCGTCGCGCACCATGATGCCGTCCTCGAGTTCCGCGAACGCCTTGGTCGCCTCGACCACGTAACGCGCCGGGTGCACCGGGGTGCGTCCACTCGGGGCCTCCTCTGCGACCCGCGCCAGTTCGGCGGCGTCGGCCTTGACGAGCGCCTCGAGGTTGGCCGACGGCGCGCGCGGGGTGTCGCGCAGCGCCTCGACGAGCTGCGGCACGACGCCGCGCAGGTCGCCGACCAGCGCCACGTCGACGGGCCGGTTCACGCCGATGGCGGTCGGGTCCTGCTCGACGTACACCCATTTGCGGTTCGCGTCGTTGCCCGCCCAATGCTGGGTACGGCCGTAGTGCATGGGCTCACCGAGCTCGGTGCCCAGCGCGACGCACAGGTCGGAATCCTCGACCGCCTCGTTGGCTGCCGGAGAGAACAGGTAGGGGAACGTCCGCTCCTGCAGTCCCGGGATGAACGACGTGCCGCCGGAGGTCTGGATCACCGGGCAGGCCATCAGCTCGGCCAGCTCCTTGACCTGCTGCTGGGTGCGCGACGTGTGGACGCCGTGGCCGACCAGCAGGATCGGGCTCTTGGCCTCGCGGATCAGCTTGGCCGCCTCGGCGACCTCTCTTCGCCTGCACCCTGGTTGACGAGGCGATACCGGTTGGGCGGCAACGGCTCCGGCACGTCGAGCTCTTCGAGGATGACGTGCGACGGGTACTCGATGTAGCTGGGCCCGGGGGTGCCGGACATCGAGCGCCGGATGGCCTCCCGGATGATCTCGTCGGTCTGGTCGGCGTACTCGATCGAGCTGCTGTACTTGACCGACGGGGTGAAAAGCCCTTCCTGCTGGACGAACTGGATGCGGCCGCGACGCACCCGGCGTTCGGTGACGCGGGCCCGCTGGCCGCCGAGGAAGATCACCGGCGAGTTCTCGACGAGGGCGCACATCATGGCCCCGGCGATGTTGGCGACGCCGGGCCCGAGGGTGCCGATGCACAGACCGGGCCTGCCCGTCATCCGGGACGCGGCTTCGGCCATGAAGCCGGCGCTGAGCTCGTGGTGCGGCGCGACGACGGACCAGCCCCTGGCTTCGGCCTCGGTGAACATGTGCACGAAGTTGGGGTCGGGGATGCCGAACAGCGTGTTGACCCCCTCGGCCTCGAAGAGGTCGAGAATGCGTTTGTACACGGGTACACCCATAGTCATTTCCTTTTCCGTTTGACGAGTCACAGATGGCTCATGGATAGCGACGTGCGAGCTTTTTTCGGTGTGCCGCAGGTGAACCGAAAAGAGATCGATTCAGTGCGGCGCGCTTGAGGTGGGCGTGGATACCGCTCTCCCACGTGTAGCCGATACCGCCGTGCAGTTGCATGGCCTTACCTGCGACCTCGACCGCCGCCGAGCAGGCATGCGCCTTGGCCATCGCGGCCGGCGCACCTGAATCGGCGTTATCGGAGACGGCGGCCACCGCTCCGGCGACGAGTTGGCGCGATACCTCGATGCTCACCAGCATGTCCGCGCAGGCGTGTTTGACGGCCTGGAAGGAGCCGATCGGACGGCCGAACTGGTGCCGCATCTTCACGTAATCGACGGAGCCGTGGTCACCACGCTGCCGTTCGCCATGGTGGACACGCTGCTGGTGTCGCTGGAGATCGAGTCCGTGCGACGCTCGACGGTCGAGTTCGCCAGGCTGGTCAGGCGGCGACTTCGCCGCTGACTCGCGTCGAACACGACGCGGCCCGCGGCTAACCTTGGCCTGTCCCCCTTTGCAGAATCCCTTAAGGAGTGCCATGCCGGCTGCGGACCGCCCGGCCACGCTCCCGGAAGCCTTTCAGCGCACCGCACGAATCGCGCCGGATGCGGTGGCACTGCGGACCGTCGGCGACACACAGACCGTACTGTGGCGCGACTACGCGGCCCGAGTGCGGCAGGTGGCCGGCGGACTCGCCGCGCTCGGAGTCGGTCGCGGCGACACGGTGTCGTTGATGATGGCGAACCGGATCGAGTTCTATCCGCTGGAGGTCGCCGCGCAGCACGTCGGCGCGACGTCGTTCTCGGTGTACAACACCTCGACAGCGGAACGCTTGGCCCAAGTGTTCGCCAACACCACCACCAGGTTGGTGTTCTGCGAACATCGGTACGTCGAGCGAATCAAAGCCGGCGGCGCGCCGATCGACGTCATCGTCTGCAACGACGGCTGCCCCGACGGCACGATCTCGGTCGATGATCTCATCGCCGGTGGCTCAGCCGATTTCGACTTCGAGGCGACGTGGCGGGCGGTGCGGCCCGACGACGTCGCCACCCTCATCCACACCTCCGGCACCACCGGCCAACCCAAGGCGGTCGAGGCCACACACACCAACCTGTTGTTCGAGGTGTTCGGCCTCGACGAGGTGCTCGGCCTGCGGTACGGGGACCGGATCACCTCGTTCCTGCCGACCGCACACACAGTCGACCGGGTGACCGCCCTCTATCTTCACGAGGTCATCGGCGCCCAGGTGACCGTCGTTTCGGATACCGCCGACATCATGACCGCGCTACCGGATGTGCGGCCGACGGTCTGGGGTGGAATGCCGCTGCTGTGGGAAAAGCTCAGGGCCGGAATCGAAGCCGATGTCGCGGCGCGGACGGGGGTGAAGAAGGCACTGGGTGATTGGGCGCTGAGGGCGGCGAACACGCGGGCCCGCGCGCTGCTCGACGGCAGCCAACGGGGTGTCGGCGACCGCGTTCAGTACGCGCTTGCCGACAAGCTGGTGCTCGGCAGGATCCGCGCGGCGATCGGGCTCGACCACGCCAAGTGGTTGATCTGCGGGGACGCCCCGATCCCCAAGGAGACGTTGGCCTTCTTCGTCGGCCTGGGCCTGCCGATGACCGAGGCCTGGGGGATGTCCGAACTCAGCGGCATCGCGACCGTGAGCCACCCCCGCGACGCGGTGCTGGGTTCCGTCGGACGGCCGCTGCCCGGCCTGCAGGTCAAGGTGGCCGCCGATGGAGAGCTTCTCGTTCGCGGCCCGCTGGTCATGAGGGGCTATCGCAACGAGCCCGGAAGGACCGCCGAGGCCGTCGACGCCGAGGGGTGGCTGCACACCGGCGACATCGCCACTGTCGACGACGACGGCAATGTCTGGATCATCGACCGCAAGGAAGAACTGATCACCAACGCGGCCGGCGAGAAGATGTCGCCGTGCAGCATCGAGAAGGCGATCAAGGCCGAGTGCGATCTGATCGGGGCGATGACGACCGTCGGCGACGCACGCCCCTACAACACCGCGCTCATCGTGCTCGATGCGGAAACCGCGGGCGCCTATGCGGCCCGCACCGGCCTCGCCGACGCGTCGGCGCGGGCGCTGGCCGCCGACGCCCATGTGATCGAGCGGATCGCGACCGGTGTCGGGCGGGGCAACGCGAAGCTGTCCCGCGCAGAGAGGGTCGAGCGGTTCACGGTGCTACCGGTCTTCTGGGAACCCGGCGGGGACGAAATGACGCTCACCATGAAGCTCAAACGCAAACGGATCGCACAGAAGTACGCCGTCGACATCGCCGGCCTATACTCGGCCGAGCCCCCTTCAACGGTGCACCAGCCCAACTCGGCCACGCTGCCGGCGACCAGGTGAGAACGACGAAGACCAAGAGCACCACCGTCAAGTACACGGTAACGGTCAACCGCTCGGTCGACGATACGTGGCAGTTCCTGACAGAGTTCGAGAACATGCCGAAATGGGCACGCGGCGTTGCCGAAATCGTGGAGATCTCACCGGGCCCGCTCGCCGCCGGCACCACGGTGACAGACGTCGGTTTGGGACTGAAACGGCGTTGGCGAGAGACCTTTTCGGTCGAGGAGTTGGTCCCCGGGCAGGTTCTGGGCCTCGTCTGGCGGGGTCTGTACGGGACGGCGCACGTCAGGTACACGTTGGAGGCTGCCCCACAAGGCACGCAGCTGACCGGATCCACCTACGGCGACTATCGATTTCCGTTCTGGATCGTCTTGATGTTCATGTCCAGGACCGCCAACCGCAACTTTCGCGCGGGGCTCGAGAACACCAAGAAGCTCTGTGAGATGGACGGATAGCTCTTCGGCCGCCGCTCAGCTCACGACGGTGCGAACACCGACTTGAACCGGTTGAGCGATTCCTGGATGTCGCCCTTGAGTGCACCGGCGACCACCATGCCGATCGGGCCGAACAGTGCAGGCCCGCCTAGATGCACGTCGAACGTCACCGTGGATGAGCCGGCCGGGTCTTTCTCACCAGGCTTGACCTTGCCCATCAGCTTGACCTTGACCCCGCCCCTGCCGTCGCCGTTGAGCGTCATCGCCTCCGGCGGCCGGTAGTGCACGACGGTCCACCGCACCCGGTTGAGCATGCCCTTGACCTCGACGATCGAGTCCAGCGTGGTGCCCTTCTCGATCGTCTCGGGCAGCGTCGAACGCCACACCCGGTGGATGGAAAGCCACTCCCTGTACCGAGAGAGATCCGACGCGCTGTCCCACGCCTCCTCCGGCGGCAGCGGCACGTCGACAGAAACGGACAACTTGGCCATACCGAGACTCCGGCCTAGGACGTCGGCGGGGCCGTCGGGGGTTGCTGCTGCGGCGGGGTGCCTGGCGGCGGCTGAGGCGGCGGGACCTGCCCCGATTGCTGCGCCGGGGGCACCTGCCCGCCTGCGCCGGCGTTGTCGCGGACGGCCTTCTTGGCGGCGTCCTGCACCTTGTCGACCGTCGAGGTGTACTTGCCCTGCGTCTTCTTGTCGACGAGGTCACCGGCCTTGGTGATCGCGGTGTCGACCTTGTCGGCATTCTTGCCCAACAGGTCTTTGGCCTTGTCAAGAAATCCCATGGCATCAACCCTACCGCTCGCGCGGGCGCCACAACCTGCGGCGTTCGCCGAGCACGGCGCCCTGCACCCACCAGATCACCTCGACAGCCACGGCACCGAGAAGGCCGATGCCCAGCGCCGTCGACGTGCGCGCCACGTCGGTCGGATCCAGCAGGAACAGCTCACGAGCCCAGGGAATGGAGAAGATGACGACGTAGGCCAGGCCGGACACCGAGACGAGTGTTACCCGCCACCATTCGTAGGGCCGGGCCACCACGGCCAGCACCCAGATCGCGGACACCAGCAGCGTGAGCAGCGCGGCGGTGGACGCCTGGGTCTGTTCGGTCTCGGTGGCCGCCCGCCCCTCGTACGCCAGGAGATACGAGGTGAACGTCGCAACGCCCACAACGAGTCCCGACGGCAGCGCAGAGG